>Ga0315902_10008230_pt1 | contig 14146 bp, 13 predicted proteins | sample LakEriMetagenome_9_FD_203523 | JGI IMG/M metagenome (GOLD analysis project Ga0315902, IMG submission 203523) | Freshwater fungal communities from buoy surface, Lake Erie, Ohio, United States - Buoy 12 MA117 | ecosystem: Environmental > Aquatic > Freshwater > Lake > Lake biofilm | place: USA... | reverse complement strand
CCGGAAACATTTGCACAATCCGTTGGGCAGCGAGCATGGCAGCTACAGGTTCATTTTTCTGAATCCTTTTTTCCGCTTCCTCTGTCAGTGTTTCAAGAAGTCTTCCCTGACCTTCAGCCTTATGAATTGAAAAGATTAGTATTAAAAAGTATGAAAACCTTAAAAGAGAGACTCCGGAGAAAAATGAATTTCCCGTCATGATTCAATTAAATCTTGTAAGCAGATCGGACAGCTTTTCAAATACTTCTTTTGAATGGGCAGGGAAATTTGCGAACCGTAGCTGAGTCTTTTTTCCGTCCCCGTAACCTTCGCCTGCCTGCAGTCCATGCTTTAGTAAAAATTCAAAGATTTCCCCGGTTTTATCTCCTGTATCTGCAACAATGACTGTTTGTGAACGATCCGGTTTATGCTTAACCAATGGCTTGATTATTTCGTGGTTATCAAGTGCATTGTACAATAAGGTTGATTTGTAGACTGTTTCGCGCCTGATGGTTTCAACACCTCTTCGCAGAAAGTCTCCGCAAATTTTGGAGAACAAATAAATCCCAAGCACATTCGGAGTGGAGGGTGTCTGAAATTTTTTTGCGTTTGAAATCAATGACGGAATGGTGTGATAGGTCCCGTTTTTATAACCGGCTTTTGCTCTTCTTTCGGATTTTTCAACGCAGCGTTCATTCATGAGCCATACGCCAAGACCGGCAGGCATGCCGAATCCTTTTTGAACGGAAAAAAACAAAGAATCAATTATGGAAAATTCAGGCTGGAGGTGTGGAAGTGCTGAAACGCCATCTACCATGATAAGCGCTTCCGGATTGTAGGCTCTCAGATTTGCAATCCATTCATTTTGAACCGATACACCGGTGCTGGTTTCATTCTGTGTGACCGCTATCATTTCAGAATCAAGCGGGCCTGCAGGCACCTCAAATCCTGATCCCCAGGCGACTTCAGATTTTCCTGCATTTTTTCCAAGCATTACGGCAAAATCAAAATATTTTCCTGAGAACGCTCCATTTACATAATGATGACACTTTTCATTAACAAGATTTTCAATGGATCTTTCCCAGACTTCAGTTGCTGACGAAGTAAAGACCATATGCCAGCCGTCAGGAATATTAAGAAGTTGAGATAATCCCTCCTGAGCCTCGCGGTAAATGGATTCAAATGATTTGCTTCTATGAGAGATGGATGGAATTCCGTCCCTGAAAGCTTGCCTGATATGGTCTTCAGCCGTAAAATAAACCTGTGAGGGGCCTGGGGTGAAATTTACCGGGAGCATGTAACTGAATCTTTTTTATCGGCTGCAAATTAATCAACAGGGGGCACTTAACTGCAGACAAAAAAATCATTGCTGCTGAGATGCTGCAGGTGCATGGCATTGAGTAACTTTGCACAAAGCCTTTCGGTTCCGGGACACGTTTGCTGAACCTAACATCAAATTCAATACCGGGTGAAGCTTTTGTACAAAACCAGGCCTCAATCCGGCTTGTCCGGATCCTCGCATTATATGCAGGTTAACAGTGGAAGGTTGCGGACTATGGCAGCCCAAAACTTGTCTTTCAGGGGTTCAGAAACCACCTTTCCGGAATCGGGGGCTTTTACTTAAATATAATGTTCTCCGGTTCCCATTTTACCGAAAAAGGATTTGTCTTTGCAAATTCTACTATCTGACGAGGAGCGGGTATATTTTCTATTCTGACCTGAATGTCTTTTTCAATCCGTTCACCGGGCTCCACCGGGTCAAGATACTTGTAATCTAGTTGGTAAACTTTTTCATTGAAGACATCATAAAAAACAACTCTGCCCTTAAATGCACCAATTCTTTTTCCTGAAATATTTTCAACGGATAATCGATACCTCATTTGCTTTGACCAGTTGCTCACTCCGATGGGTTCATTTATATATGACAGATTAACTTTTAAAGCTGAAGATAATTCTTCACGCCTGGCTGCATCTGCCACATTATCGGAATTATCTGAAAATTCTCCTGATGATTTTTTGGCTTGATTCAGTATGTCTCTGTAGGTTGCTCCGATTTCAAGAATCTGGGTTCCAATGAGATCACGGTCAACCATGAATTGGCCCATTACTTTTGCTTCCGCACTGTCAATTCTTCCAAGTTTAACAATCCTGGTGAAATCTGCTTCTGCAGTTTCCCGGTTAAACGGTTTGTCAAGCGGATTGCTGCACGAGGTAATGATGACGGCAAGTGTAAGTAGTCCGTACAGGCTTAGATTGTACTTGAATTTCATTTTACCTTAAGAATTTCGTTAACATTTTTTTTAATTGAGTGGCACAGTGAGTCGAAGGGAAGATCATTTTCATCCTGTCCGAATGGATCCTCAATTTCTTCTCCGATTACATCCAGTCCCACCATGGCATAAAAAATCAGCATCACGATCAATGCAGACCAGTATCCGAGATCATGAATAAATCCAAAAGGAAGAATTAGCACAAAAGCGAACAGAAACTTTTTCAAATGAATGGCATAGGAAAAAGGAATGGGAGAGGAGTGGATGCGTTCACAGGAACTTACCACCTCTGATATATCATCGATATGCCTGCTGATTTCAAGAAATTGCATATCAGTGATAACGCCGGTTTTATAGAGTTGATTGAATTTGTAACAGATTTTGGTTAGGAAAAAGTTTGGGATGTGATAGATTTTACTCAGATCCTTGAGCAGCCCGGGCTCGGCCTCGGTTAATTCTTCAGGCTTAATTCCGTCCCTCAGACTTTCTTTCAAAGCAAAACTGTGATTGGAAATCATTGCAGAAAAATATTTCCTGTTTTCATAATCGGCTTCGGGCAAAAAGGCATTCAGCTTAATGGCCACATTTTTCCAGGTATATCCGAGTTTGCTCACGAGCTTTCTTCCTTCCCACCACCGGTCATAGGCTGTATTGGTGCGGAACACCAGCAGGATGCCCAGGACAATACCCAGCATGGAGAATACATAAGACGGAGGCTTGAAATCTACATGCAGCAGCTCCGACTCCACATAGTCAACTGCGAAGGCATAAAGGCCCACCAAAGCCATGCTGTAGGAAAGTCGTTGTAAGGTTTTGGTTCGGTGGAAATCAAATATGATGGCGAACCAAACTGATTTTTCTTTACCGGCATCATCTGTGTATGCTCCCATATCAAGTTAAGTGATTTTTCAGCTTTTGATTATTTGAGTAATTCTTCTTTCTGTCATTTTAGTCAATTCATTCACAGGAAGGTCGTTCTGGTCAAAACCGAACGGATCCTCCACTTCCTCACTTATTATTTCCATTCCGGTATAGAAATAGAAAAAGACGGCGAGGAAAAGCATCATCCAGACTCCTAATTCATGAATAAAACCGAATGGGATAATGCCCGCATAAAATAATACGAAGCCTCGCAGGTGAATGATGTAGGTTTTAGGCGGAGGGGTATCTTTAAGTGATTCACAAACCGCCAGGTACTCCGAGTTTTTGGTGATGTTCCTGCTCAAATCAAGAAATTCCACTCGTGAAATTTTTCCCTCTTTATAAAGCTTGTTAATTCTCTCTTCAATCAACGCATTGAGACCGGAGGGCATATCATCAAGCATTCTCAATTCATTCCTGGGCAGGTTGCCCTGAGGTATGAGTCGTTCCGGATCCTGAATGCCTCTGACTTTATCCCTTACAGACCTGTAAAAATTTATCATCATGGCCAGCAGATACTTTTCCTGCTCCGTATTGCCATTCAGCGTACTGCGAACCTTCATCGAAAAACTTTCAGCATTGGCCCTGAGGTAAGTCATGGATTTTAACCCGTCATACCATCGGTAGTAAGAATTTCCCAGGCGGAAGTAAAAAAGCAGTGCAATCACATAACCGAATACATAAACCATGAAGCCGGGTACCACAAAATCCAGGTTGGTGACGTTGGTTTGAATAAAATGAATCAGGACATAATAGCCCAGGATAAGCAATACACTTAGGCCAAGGCGGGCAATGACCGGTGAGCGGTGTGCCAGCCTTATAAATGAAAAGTAAAATCGCCCTTGCGGGATTTTCATAATTGGTTCAGGGCACAGGCCTGGGTTAGCCCGTGCAGGTGGATGAAATTAATAAAGAACTCTGAATTTAATGGTATGTTCTATTGCTCTGAGTTCACGGATGAGTTGCTGACTGTATTGTTTGTTGATATCCGTAATCACATAACCGATCTGTTCAGTTGTCTTGAGGTACTGCCCGGCTATATTAATTCCATGATCGGCAAGTATCCGGTTAATTCTGGCCAGAATGCCCGGAACATTATCGTGAATATGGATCAGCCTGTGGGCATTCTCAAGCTCCGGAAGGGTAAGGTTGGGAAAGTTCACACTGTTGCTGGTGCTTCCCGTGTTGATGTACTCCATCATCCTGGCAGGGACAAAATTGCCAATATTTTCCTGTGCCTCCTGAGTACTGCCGCCGATATGAGGAGTCAGCAGGGTATTTGGCAAACCTCTCAGTTCTGAAAGAAACTCCTCGTTGTTGCTGACAGGTTCATATGGAAATACATCAACTGCACAACCTGCCACCTTCTTAGTCAGAATGGCATTTCTTAAGGCAGGAATATCAACGACATGCCCACGGCTGAGGTTTATAAAAACAACACCGTCTTTCATTTTTTTAAATGATTCTGCGTTGATCAGATTTTCATTTGAGGCCCGTCCATCAACATGTAGCGATAAAATATCAGCCTGCTCAAGAAGCTCATCCAGTTTTTTGCATTTAATCGCATTACCCAGTGCAAGCTTTTCCTCACGGTCGTAATAAAGAACTTTCATACCCAGTGACTCAGCAATGACAGAAAGCTGAGCGCCTATATTCCCGTAACCGATAATTCCTAATTTTTTGCCCCTGACCTCATAACTTCCGCTGGCTGACTTATCCCACATCCCTTTATGCATTCCTGCAGATTTATCAGGAATATTCCGGATCAGCATGATCATCTGGGCTATGGCAAGCTCAACTACAGACCTTGTGTTGCTGAAGGGAGCATTGAAAATTGCGATTCCTCTGGCTGTTGCTGCTTTGTGATCAATCTGATTGGTTCCGATGCAGAACGCACCGATTGTCATTAGTTTGTTTGCATGTTCAAGGACTCTTGCCGTGACCATTGTCTTTGAACGGATTCCCAGTACCGATACATTTTTGATGCGCTCACAGAGCTCCTCTTCGGTCATAGCCGAGGAATAGGTTTCAACCTGGAAGCCTTCGCTCCTCATCATTTGAACAGCAACAGGATGTACATTTTCAAGCAGTAAAACCTGTATCCTGTTTTTTGGATACGATACGGATGTGTTTAGTTTATTTAGAAATAAAAACTCATCCAGGCTTGGTGTGATGTGATCCGCTTTACTTGTGACTTGTTCCCTTTCAACATTTTCAGTGAAAGCGAAGAACTTATTCGCAAGTCCGGAATGCTTGATCTCATAATCCGTATAGCCATCACCGATCACATATACATCTCCCGGCAGGTTAAGTCTGCGGATCTGCTCAACCTTTCCATTATTGACCGACAGGGGATTATTTCTGTCAAAGCCTGAGATTTTTCCGTTTTCGTCAAACTCAAATGTGTTCGCAAAAATGTTTTCAGGTAAAATCCCGAATTCAGTCACCACCGGCTCAATGAATTCCCGGAATCCATTAGAAATGATGAAAATTTCTTTTGAATGGTCGATGAAAAAATCTTTGTTCCTTTTGAAGGATTCAGAAACGAGTTTTTTGAGTTCCAGAACAAGGAGAGGCAGGTGTTTTCTTTCGGCACCTATTATCGCAAGTCTTTGCTCGAGCGATTCTCTGAATGAGAGTGCACCCGACATGCCCTGATTAGTGATTTCCGCGATTTGTTTTGCAATTATTTTCTGCTCCGGGTGATCCCTGAGTGAAATTTCAGCCAGTACATCAAAAGCCTCCACTTTGGTGAATGTACTGTCAAAGTCAATTATGAAGTATTTCTGCGTCTTCATCCGGATTTTTCGGGTAGGTTGCAAATTAATTCAAACCTTGCATTAACCGGTGTTAGGTTCAGATTTTGGGTTTACACAGTAATTTTTCGCAATTCCGTGAAAATACGCCGAAAGGTATTTTTACCGGGGTTTTTGAGAAATTGTAATTTGTTCGATATTTGCAGCCTTAAAAAGGGCAAAAACCCGTTTTGTTATACTTAAACCCAAATAGTGGCATTTTTTCCAGGAAGTAACAGGCCGCCAAGGCCCCCGATGAGAGGTCCCCGTCGTATTGTTGAGGAACCTTACCGGATTAACGAGCGAATCACCGCCCCCAGGGTGCGGGTAGTCGGCGAAAACATCAAAGTTGATGTCTATCCGATTCAGGTTGCGATTAGTTTGGCTAAAGAGGCCGGTCTGGATCTTGTTGAGATTTCCCCAAATGCAGATCCGCCTGTTTGTAAGGTGGTTGACTATTCTAAGTTTAAGTACGAGCAGAAGAAGAAACAGAAAGAAATTAAGGCAAACGCCCAGAAAACTGTTGTCAAGGAAATCCGGTTTGGTCCAAATACGGATGACCACGACTTCAATTTTAAGGTGAAACATGCAATTAATTTCCTTGATGATGGCGCTAAGGTGAAGGCCTATGTTCATTTCGTTGGCCGGTCAATCGTTTACAAGGAGCGTGGAGAAATCCTTCTCCTGAAGTTTGCCCAGGCGCTTGAGGAACATGGAAAGGTTGAACAATTGCCGCATCTGGAAGGGAAGCGGATGTTCATGATGGTAGCCCCAAAAGGAAAAAAATAATTTTTGAAACAGTAAGACCAGAAATATGCCTAAAGTTAAAACCAAGTCAGGAGCTAAAAAGCGATTTAAAGTAACCGGAACAGGAAAAATCAAAAGAAAAAAGGCTTTTAAAAATCATATCCTGACCAAAAAAGAAACAAAGCAAAAACGCCGCCTTGGCATCAAAGCCACGGTTAAAAAATCAGATGAAAGGAATGTCAAGTTGATGCTTCCTTACGCTGTATAGCAGCAACATCCTTAGGTTTGTTGCCGCAGGTTTTACCGAAGTACCATTAAACTTCGGATTGTTTAACCCGGGTGCCGGTAGTAAGTCCCTCTGATGAAGGGCGCCTGCAACCAAAAAATTAATAGTTATGCCACGTTCAGTAAACCACGTAGCGTCCAGGGCAAAAAGGAAAAAGACCCTGAAACTGTCAAAAGGTTATTTTGGCAGAGGAAAAAATGTCTGGACGGTAGCCAAAAACAAGATCGAGAAAGGTCTTGGCTATGCTTACCGCGACCGCAAAGCCCGCAAGAGGGATTTTCGTGCCCTATGGATTCAAAGAATTAACGCAGGTGCACGTCAGTTCGGAATGTCTTATTCTGAACTAATGGGCAAACTCAACAAGTCAGGAGTTGAGCTGAACCGTAAAGTTCTTGCTGACCTGGCTATGAATCACCCTCAGGCTTTTGAGGCAGTGGTAAAAAAATTGCAGTAATTTTTAATTGCTCAAGTTTAAAGGGAATCGGATTTATCCGGTTCCCTTTTTTAATGCTTAAAGCATTCTACCAGAATACCCAGTTCTTCGTCAGCCATCGCAGTTGGAATAAACGGGCAGGTTTCCTTTGCCTTCAGAACATCTTCACATTGCCTTTTTTCATCCTTAAGATAAAAATGGCAGGCAGCTCTTGTAAATAAAAATCTCGCATTGCCGGGCAGATAGACCATTGCATCATTCAGCATAATCAAAGCTTTTGCGTAGTCAGACTTTGTAATGAATTTAAGCGCGGCTGAATATAATTTCCAGGCTTTTTCTTCGGCTTCCAGGGTCTTGTATCCGACTCTGATCAGCTCAAGTTTGATCCGGCAGTTCACAGGAGTTCCTTTTATTGTGGCAGGATACCATTCACCGGATGACTGGAGCATTGAATTCCGAAACCATCTTTTCCGAAGTTTGCTGTGAGGGGATATGACTTCAATGTCTCTGACCTGGCCGCGGGAGGTTACCGTAAACTCAATCACAATAGGCTGATCTGATCTTGGGGCAGGGTAAATGACAAGAGAGTTGAAGAAAAATATTGAGCTGAACAATGATTTATGGGTGGGATGTAACCCCGGCCCTGATTGGTAGGTTGAATCCGTATCAACGACGAATTGATTATTCTTAGGTCGAGTCAGCTCCTGAACCAATCCACCCTGCAATCTGGTTAGGCTGAGTCTTTGTGTATCCCTGAATTCAAATAAAAAGGTGGGAACCCCAAGAATACTCAGCGTGTCACCGCTGATTTTTAAATCGCCAAAACATCGTGCTGTTTCAAACGGGTTGAAAGAGATACAGAAGCCATCACGCTCAAAACGATACTGAAGGTAGTTGATGCCAAATTCCGGATCTCGGATTTCCCGGATGGTATGGCTGAAAAAGGAACCTTCTGCAACCCAAACGCCCAAAAATTTTTCAGGCAATCCGGAAGCACTTGATTCAAAAAATCCTAAGGTCAGGAAAATCGAAAATGCCGGATAAATCAGCCAGTATTTTCTCATAGATGCCTGCAATCTGATTCCGTCAGACAAGCCTTCTGAATAAATATCCTGTTAAAGATGCCAGACCTCCGGTAAGTCCTCCTACAAGTCCTGTCAAGGTCAATAAAACAAATCCGGATTTCCCTGGGAACAGATTGCTGATCTGTCCGGGTAAAGCTGAATGAGTTTGCTGACTAATCCAAAGTGCAAGTCCAACCCACAGTAAACCGACAGAAAGTAGTCCTGTAGTAAATGCAATTTTGCCTGAATGACCGAATAAAAATCCGATGACAAAGGAAGGAATTACCATGGTCCACCAAGGCAGAAACAACTGAAATAAACCTGCGAGGAACAGGGTTGAAATTGCCTGAATTAAAATATTTTTCTTAGACATGTAAGTGCTATTTAAGGTTTGGGGGTAATATTCAGTTTATACATTGAAGACACTGATGTGGCTTGCCCAAATTGCATTGGGTAGAATTTTCCGGTAGTCCAGTCATTGAGCATGTTATCGTAATACCGGCTTCCGGGATGGCCTGATTGTCCGCCCGGATATATTCCCCAGGCTTTCAGACCGTTTTTCTCAAGGCTTACTATCATTTTCCAGCTTGGGCCACCTCTGCGGGAGGTTGCATTTACAATTTCACGGTTACCGGGGGCATCTACAAGGCGGCTGAGCGGCTCAAGTCGCAACAGATGCTCAACGGTAGTTCCTTTAAAAGCGCCCCATTCAGGGTTAATTCCTTTCTCCTGTTTCCACTTTTCAATATTTCCAAATGCCTCTATGAAAGATAAGGTTACGATGTCCTGCAAAGTCTCCTTTTCAGGAGTGGAAACACGGTCAAAAAATTCCAGTTCCCTGTTCTCCTTCATCAGGCGAATGGTGTTAAAATTGGTTGGAGCCGGCATTGTTGGTTTAGAATCAATAAACTCATCCCATACCATTGAATAAAAAGCATTCCACCATGCTTCAAAATAGCTCGCCTCCCTTGAGTTTCTGTGGTACATTAAATCCCATGTGCTCAAATCATTTAGAATACCTTTTTGAGCTTCGCTCAGGTTCTCTCTTTTAATCGCAGATAGTAAAACCGGCAGGACTTCATGTCCTTTCAGACTATAATTGTCATTCTGAAGATCCATCATATCTTTTACCGTTATGGCAGACATCATGGCAAGCCGCTGATTGATTCTGCGGTTGCGGAAGGCCTCATAACTTGATGCAGTTATGTAATAGGGATAAGTGGAATCTGCAGGATATTGATTTGCAGAACTGACAAAACCTCTTGGAGGATTGGTCTCCTGAACATTATGCTCAAAAGGAATATATCTGGCCGGTTCAGATGCTTTGCTTGAACCATCCAGTATAAACCTGCCTTCCATTTGTCTGCGCACCGGGAATTTCCCCTGAACCCTGATTGCAATATCACCCGATACAGACGCAAACACAAAATTCTGTGCAGGTGTTGCAAAGTGGTTTAGCGCCTTGTGATAGTCCTCAATATTGGCTGCTTTGTTCAATTCATAAAAGGTCCGCATTTCGTTTGAGCCATCATGGCTCAACCAGCGATATGCAAACCTTGCACGTTCATTTTTTGATTTGAACAGATGATCATAACGCACCGGGCCATGATGGGTGAATGTGATGGTGTCATAAAATGCACCTGAACCTCTGACATTAAAAACTTCAGCGCGCTTCACTGTTTTTAGCCACTTGCCGTCGTGCTCATATTCATTCATTGTTAAGTCCCTGAATTTCAGTCGATACCAGTCAACGGCGTCACGCTGGGCATTGGTGACACCCCAGGCTACAGAGTCATTGAACCCACTTATTATCCCCGGACTTCCGGGAAGTGACGCGCCCATTGAATTATAGCCCGGTGCATTCAGGTGAATAATATACCAGATAGAGGGCAGACTTAATGTAAGATGCGGGTCATTGCACAGCATTGGCGCGCCCGTAGAAGTCTTTGAACCCGAAACTGCCCAGTTATTGCTGCCAACATCTTTTTCGGTTTTTTCTGCAGGATAAACAGAAACTGATTCTTGTGGAAGTAAGGAGGGCACCGAATCTGCAGGTACTGCCTCGGGCCATTTACCTGCCCGGTTTACAATTGGATCTCCAACCGGCTCACGATCAGGATAAAGTAAATTAAGTTTTTCAAGACCAAGTTTCTGAAGGGCATTGGTCATCTCCATATCTTTTTCTCCGGTATTGAGCGTTCTTGCCATTGATTTAAGTAACAAAGCCATTTTAAGGTTTGACCATGGCTCCGGCTTGTAATCAAGCAACTTATATTCAACGGGTAAATCCCTGTAACTGAGCCGGTCAATGAACTGGTTAATGCCCTTGGTATACTGATCACCGAGTTCTTTCATCACCGGATCTTTTTCAACTTCTTCTAAAAAATTTTCGGCTGCGAATACCATTCCCATCCGACGCTGGTCACGGTCATAATTAAGGTATATACTGTCTTTACCGGCTCCTAAAAATTCAGAAACCCGGCCTGAGGCTGCGTGGATCTGGAACTCCATTTGCCACAACCTGTCAGATGCGGTGATGTAGCCCTGTGCAAGGTATAGGTCCTTTTCACTCTGTGCGAAGATGTGGGCTATGGCAAGGCTGTCGTAAACAACCTCAACGGGGCTTTCAAGACCTGAAAGGGAAAGTGACAAATCGGTACGGCTGTCATAGCAGTTTTGCCAGAAACCACTGAAGGGATCAAGAAATTTGCCAAGCGGAGGAACAGGAGCCTGAAGCGGGAGTCTGTTATTAAACACTATGACCAGCAACACAGTCGCCGTCAGGGAGGATAATGCACGCAGTATTTTCATGTATGAGCTAATGGGATTGAGCCTCAATTTGCCAAAAAAAGGGAAAAGATTTCCTAATTTTCGCGCTGTTTTGTGTTTTAACGAATGCCATGGCAAAAAAGAATTCTTCCAGAAGTTATCCAGGTGATTTGCTTAAGAGGGCCAAAGCCCTGAAAGCACTGATCTTTGATGTAGACGGTGTTCTGACAGACGGAAGGATCATTTACAGCTCAACAGGAGAGGAGCTTAAGGAGTTCCATGTACGGGATGGACTTATAATTTCCCATCTCAAAAGGTGTGGTTTTATTGTTGGAATCATATCCGGGAGGGAATCACAGGCGGTTGCACGACGAAGTGTAGAGTTAAAGCTGGACTTCTGTCATCAGGGTATTGACGATAAAGGCTGGGCAATAAATCAGATTATTAAGCACCATGGACTTAAATCAAATCAGGTTGCCTATATAGGTGATGATATTAATGACATCCCTGCATTTAAGGCTGCAGGATTAAAAATTTGTCCTTCTGATGCACCTGAGTATCTGAAAGAATTAATGGATTGGACAACCACCGCCAAGGGGGGCAAAGGAGTGGTAAGGGAGGTTGCCGATATGATTCTTTTTGCCAAAGGTGAATTGGATGCATTGTTAAAAACAGGAAATAAAAAGTGATATAATTTTTTTGAATGGAAAAATTCAGTGAAGAAGTTCTGATTGCGGGAAGTATTCGTGCAGGAGGCAGTCTGCCTGTATTGTTTGCAGGTCCCTGTGCTGCCGAGAGTCTTTCAATTTGTTCTGAGGTAGCAGGTCAGGTAAAACAAATAGCCGGTGAACTTGGCTTTCAATTTGTTTTTAAAGCATCCTTTGACAAAGCCAATCGTACTTCCGGAGATTCTTACCGCGGTCCTGATAATGGTTTGAAAATCCTGGAACAGATAAAAAAAGATTTTAGCGTACCCGTTGTGACGGATGTTCATGAATCTGTTCAGTGTGCGGAAACAGCAACTGTGGCAGATGTGCTTCAGATACCGGCATTCCTGTGCCGTCAGACTGATTTGCTGGTTGCTGCCGCACGAACAGGCAAAACTGTCAAGATTAAAAAAGGTCAGTTTATGGCACCTGAGGACATGCGGTTTGCGGCAGAAAAAGTCCGTGCCGAGGGAAATAAAAATGTACTGCTCACAGAGCGGGGCTCCATGTTTGGATACAACAACCTCGTTGTGGATATGCGATCACTTCCGGTTATGCGGCAATATTGTCCTGTGATCTTTGATGTAACGCATTCTGTCCAGCGACCCGGCGGACTTGGAGGTAAAAGCGGAGGTGACAGGCAGTTTGCACCATTCCTCGCACGTGCAGCAGCAGCAGCAGGTGTTGATGGATTTTTCATTGAAACCCATCCTGATCCTGCAAATGCTCTGAGTGATGGGCCGAATATGATTCCGTTGAGAGACTTAAAGGATTTCCTTACCGACCTTAAAAAGATCTGGGACATTGCGCCCAGATAAGCAGCGCATATATGGAGTTTAGTCAGATTTATACCCTTATCGTAGTGGTATTGCTGGTATTCTTTCTGTATCGTGAGATTGTTCATCCTTCTATTTCTTTCTTCGGCTGCGTTGTATTGCTGATGGCAGGCGGTGTGTTGTCGCCTTATGATTTATTGAATGCACTTGCTAACCCGCAAATCGCAATCATTTTTCTTTTGATTCTGGTCACGGCAGGTATCAGGAATATTTTCGGACCCCGGCTTTTTTCCTGGTTATTTCACAAGGGACTTAAGCCCCGGAATTTTCTTGGCAGAATGATGGTTTTCGTATCCGGAATTTCCGCTTTTCTGAATAACACGCCAATCGTTGCATTCATGATTCCGTATGTGCAGGACTGGTGCAGGAAAAATGACCAGGCAGTCTCCCGCTTTCTGATTCCGCTTTCCTTTGCTACCATCCTCGGGGGCATGATTACCGTTGCGGGTACTTCTACCAGTCTTTTATTAAACGGACTTATTCAAGGTAAGCAGTTACCTGTCCTTGGTTTTGAAGATTTTGTCTACCTCGGATTACTGGTTACATTTCTTGGTTGGTTGTATCTCTATTTTATTGGTTTCGGATTGCTTCCTGAATATCAGGGCAAACTTGAAACCATTACCGGGAATTTAAAAGAGTATATTGTTGAAACTGAGATTTCATCTGACTCAATTCTTATCGGAAAAACTGTCAAGGTTGCGGGTCTGAGAAATCTTAAAGACATATTTCTGATTGAAATTATCAGAGGCGGAGAGGTGATCTCACCCGTTTCACCTGATGAGTTGTTGCAGGCCGGCGATTTACTTTTTTTCAGTGGAAACACTGAAGCAATAAATAATCTGGTTAAACCTGAATCAGGTCTTCGGGCAAAGCATACGCTTCCTGAGGGTGGTGTTTTCAATTTTATTGAATCAGTGGTTCCTTCAGGGTCAGACCTCACAGGAAGAAAAATAAATAAATCTGATTTCAGAAAGCGGTTTAACGCGTCTATTGTTGCTGTGCATCGTGGTGGTAAAAGAATTTCACGCGGACTCGGCGAAGTTGAACTTCAGGCCGGTGATTTTTTGTTGCTTATCAGCGGGGAAAAAAGCCAATTAAATGCAGCAGGAAATGATCTGATATTGCTCTCCATGCCTGAAGAAATAAAAGCAGCAGTTCCGTTATGGACCCGAATCACCGGAGTGTTTGCTCTTGTGCTGCTTATTGCCGGAATAACAGAATTCATTCCGCTCATCACTGCATGCCTGATTGTTCTGACTTGCTTTATTTTCTTAGGATTACTCAGACAACAACAGATACGGCAGGGTATTGACCTTGGATTACTATTAATTCTTGTAAG
>Ga0315902_10008228_pt1 | contig 14150 bp, 14 predicted proteins | sample LakEriMetagenome_9_FD_203523 | JGI IMG/M metagenome (GOLD analysis project Ga0315902, IMG submission 203523) | Freshwater fungal communities from buoy surface, Lake Erie, Ohio, United States - Buoy 12 MA117 | ecosystem: Environmental > Aquatic > Freshwater > Lake > Lake biofilm | place: USA... | reverse complement strand
CGTGTTTTGCATCGGGAACGAAAAGTTATCAAAGCGAGATTGCAAAAACCGAACCTGATTATTGATAAAAAACGCCGTGCTGATATAGTTGTCCACATCGCACGTGACGTAAAAATCAATTGTCATCGTCACCACATTCGGCGCGGTAAGCTGAAAAGTCACAGCTTCGATATTTTGCCGCGTTAGTTGCAGCCCGTCACTCCCTCCGACAAATTGACCCGCCGTAGCAACACCCGTTACAGGTGTAGAGGTTTCAAAACCAAAGTCAGGCGCATCGGACGGAATATCTTTTCGATAAAGGCATAGATTGCAGCGCAGGTCTTTATTATTCCAATTTGAGCCGCCCGAAGCCGTAATTTGAACGGCAATACGTACACGGTTTCCGATAGCGAAACGATTAACCGATGCGGGAGTGGCGGCAGGGGCAAAAGTCAGCGCGGGCGAAAGTGCCGTGCCGTCTTTGTTGATATTGGTAAACGATATGGATGTGTAATTGAATGGCATCGGTAAAAATTTATATTGCCGAAATTACGAAAAAAAAGTGTAAAATATTTTATTAAAAGTTTGGATGCTGTGCGCTGAACGGTTTAACCCTACCGAATCCGATAGGTTTATATTTTTCCCGAAATCGTTATGGTGTTTTCGGTTACGGAGTATTCAATTTCCTCAATGCTGCCCGAATAATTCACCCCCGCAAGCGGCACAATAACAGTTTTATTGAGCTTATCGGTTTCAAGTACACCAAGCCCCTGTATAAGTTCGCAAGTGGCGTTTATTACCGCGCGGTACGGTCGCGTGCGTATGCCCGAAACGCGAGGGTCATCAATGGTTAAAAATCGCTGATATAGTGTATCATGCGGCGTGCCTGTTCCGTCCGAATAGGCGACTTTAACCCACCAATCTGTATTGTAATCGAACGTATCGGGCGTTTGTGACGGGTATCGAAGCACTCTTGCATCGTCTTGTGGGCTTGCGCCATCCCACATCAATAAACGCGGCACACCGCAAATTCCGCGCTCCATGAGCATTGCCCCCGTAAAATCATTCAGCACGGGCAGCACCGCACGGTAAAACGATTTATCAAGTGCCGAAACGTCATCTCGACCCGAATCCTCCCTAAATTGTGCCGTGCCAAATGTGAACGTGCGCGAAAACAGCCCGGCTTGCGCGGGATTTACAGGCACATTCCAATCAATTGCTTTTTCAACCCAATCGGGGTTTGTTTCGTCGCCCGTGTTGTCGATTCCGTCCTTTACATATTGGTACTCGGCAAAAGCCGCAGGGCGTTCAGCTAAGGTATCAAAGCAAAGCGATAATATTTCGGTTTGGGGCAGTGCCGATAAGTCCACATAAACACCCGCCCCAAATTGGTCTTTACGCTCAATGACAAGTGCCGAACCGAATATTTTCCAATCTAAATTGAATTGCTTTAGTTCGTCTAAGAATTGCACGCCGTTCAGGTTCGGTTTATTCAGCTCGTATGCATCAAGCACGCGGCTTGTAATTTTCCGCCCGGGCTTGTAGGGGGCATCGAGTCGCATGGTGTTGTGGTAATCACCGCCCGGATTAAATACGGAAGACGATAAGTTAAGCCCGCAAATTTCGCACATGTTTTGCAGGTAGGAATGCACAAACGGCGTTTTATGTTTATAGCCGCAGCCGACAAGCAATGTTTGAAGCGTATCGAAGAAAAACGAAAAGTTAGGTATCAACCCCGTGATAACACCGAGAATCGATACAAAAGCAATGAGCGGCGCAAGGGCAAACAAAAGTATTATCCCGATTATTAGGACTATTTCCTGCATAAACCCCGGGCGAATGTCGATGCAGTAGGTAAGGAACGGAGCCGCTCGGAATGTGTCTTCCCCTAATGTGGTCGATGTGCCTTGGTAGTTCAGTTTTCTATCCCAAGGGAATACATTTTTTAAGCAGGCCACCGCGCGGGCATCTTGCGAATTATCGACCACCGTTACCGTCATCGTACATTGCGAAACGCCATCCGAAACGGTACACCACGTTACTTGAGAACCGCGAATAACGCCCGAAAACAAAAGCAAATCCGCGCCCGTTTCGTCAGTGCAGCATTCGTCGTAAACTTCGACAAGGATTTCGGTTAATCCGGGCGAAGGATGTGCAATCAGCTGTGAATACGCATAGTCGAAAGCCTCACCGGTCAAAACCAATTCCGGCGAAAAGCTGCTTCCCGATTCCCCCTGCTGAAAAACAAACGAAATGTTTTCCGTGCCGTTGAAGTCATCGAGATTTTGCGGAATGCCGTTAAAAAATATTTTCATTTTTGTAGTATTAAAATTATCGAAGATACCACCGCAGCCCCCACACCAACACCCGCGACCGCTTGCCATGTCTTGCGTCTGCGGGTTTCTTTTTTTAGCTGCTTTTCTACGTCCTTGTAAACGTTCAGCGACCGCTCACAGCTTTGATATTGCAAATCGCGATTCACAATATCCGCATGCAAATTCCCGATAAGGTTGTTTTGCTCAGCGATTAACCGACCGCGTTCAAGTATCGAACTTTGCAGGCCATCAACAACAGCGTTGCATTCCAAAAACGATTGCTTGAGCGAAGCAAGGCTATCGAACCGCTCCGCTACCAATTCAGCATAAGCGCGGTTCATAACAAAAACCGTATCCGCTCCGATGACCGTTGCCGTTATTTCGGGTTTTGGCGTGCTGCCCGAATTACTTTGCCCGAAGGCGGTCGAGAAGTGCGTTGTTTGAAGAATCGCGATAATCGCGAAGATTCTTAAAGGTTTCATTCCTATATTTTTCAATTTGTTTACTGATTCGTTCGTCTGTGCGTTCGATGACAGCCTCCAAGCTGTCTATTTTCGACGTAATGCCGGCACGTTGGCGGATGATTGAGTCGAGCTGTTCGGAAAGCCGCTCGCGCGTTTCCTGTTCTTGTCGCTGCATGGTCCGGTTGAGGCGGGAATATGAATCCGAAAGAATCCAAACACCCAAGCCGATGCCGAGAAAAGCAAGGCAAAAACCCGATATGATAATTTTTTTTGCATTCATACAAAAAAAGTTTGTTAAAAATTTGGTGGTCTGAAAAAGTCGGTGTACCTTTGATACTATCAAAACGCAATAACATGATAACGAATAGACATATAAGCTCAATTTTCGAAGTATTAAACTTCGAGCCGATTAAAACTTATAAAGCGATTCATCCTGCTTCGTCTTACTATCAAATGGGTGTCGGAAGGATTCACGAACCCGGATATGCTGTCGAATACAAAGAGTTTGGAAACTTCTTTTTAGACGGACTTTGTATCGAAGTCGTAAAAAAAGCCGAAACGCTTTATGTGGCAGATGCCTTTAGTTGTAAGTTTCACGAGTCTATTTGGATTCGTGAAGAATGCTTTGACGATTCCGTTGAAAACAGACGAAAAAAGCTGCATGAAATTTTGCAGCGAAACGAAGAGCCTTCGGACGAATTAAAAAAACTTGTCCGCAAAATATGGACAAAAGAAATTGCTGGCGAAGGCAAATTTTTTGCCGCTTTCAGCATATTATCAAACCGCCGTTTGAGCCTATTGAATCGCCGTTGGATTGCGTCGAAAATGCTTGAATCCGGGCATTTAAATGAAATTGACATACTTAATAATTTTAACTACTTGTTTTAGTATAAGCCCCGCCCCACAGCGGGGTTTTTTTATGCTTTCGCAATCTTCCGAACATTTTCCCCCCTAAGCCTCCTTTGCTCAACGGTAGTAAATATGCCCCGTGCGTTTGCCGTTACGGTTGTTCGGGGCATCATGCCGGGTAATCCAAGCAAAGCCTGTTCGATACGCTCCAAACGCGATTCTAAGCCCCCGTTGTTTGTCGGCACCGGCACAAAGAAAGGATTGTTTTGCACTTCTTTCATAAACGAAACGGAACGACCGCCGTTTGCCAAGTACTGCCGCGCAAAATCGTTGATTGCAGCCGGGGGAATGTCACCGTGATGAATTGCCGAAAGAACGGGAAAATATTTACGGTTTGTATCGGTTGTAATAACGCGCTCGCCTCGGTTCAGCATTGCCGGCACGCGGTCACGCCCTGTCGGGTATCTGCGGTCTTTATCCACATATTCCGAACCCTCAAAGAAATTCGCCCCTTGCGCCACACCAATTGCCGAAGCAACGCCCCCGATAATAGCCGCAAGAACGGAAGCAATGGCAATGGGAGCGGCAACGCCCGTTTGTGATGCGGCTTTTGCTACTGCCACAGCTGTGTCGATTGCAATTCGGGTAATCGCAATGGCTTTTTCCCGTTGTGCCGCGCGTTTTCTTTCATCTTCCAATTTTGCTAATCGGTCTTTTTCCAATGCAAGCTGCTGCGCATTGAACTGCTCCGAATTAGCACGGATTTCGTCCAATGCGGATTTTGAGCGGTTAATCGCTTCATCTAACCTTCCGATTAGGCGTTTATATGCATCGCCGACAGCGTCAAAAATGGCGTTGCCGACTTCCTGTGCCGCCTGCAATATTTCATCAAGTTTCTTTTTCGGCGGGTCGGGGTCTATTTCGATATTTGGCGGGCGTTCCAACTCGGTTAATTTGAGGCGCAATTCGGCAAGCTGATTCTCAAATTCCCCCGTATCGGCACCGGCTTTTTTTGCTTCGGCGGATAATGCCTCAAGCAATGCAATTCGGCTTTTGAGGATTTCGACATTCGTCAAACGCTCTATTTCCTCGCGTTGCTTGTTGAAGTTTTCGTTTATCTTGTTTTGTTCTTTCAGAATCTTTGCCTCTTCTTGACCTGATGCCAAAGCAGCGGCAAGGCGTTGATTCCGTTCGGCCTCCAAAAGTGCTAATTGTCGTGCGGTTTCGGCGTTGCGCTGCGCTTCGATAACCTCTTGCTTCTTTTGTTCAATTTCCGAAAATTCTTTGAACTCTTCCAAACGCTTTTGTCGCAGGATAGCCGCGTTTATCGCCTCGTTATCTTGTACGGCTTTTGCGCCCTTTTTTATCACATCAACGATTTCCGTTTGGATGCGTTTTTGTAGTGCTAATTGCTGTTCGGCTATTTTTGCGCGGCGTTTCGCCTCTTCTTCTTCGCGGCGTTTGCGTTCATCGTCGTCTTTTTTACGCTGCTCCTCTTCCGCTTTTCGTTGCAATGCGGCGTTTCGCTCCTGCTCTAAAACGCGTTTTTGCGTCTTAAAAAGCGTATTGGAATCTTCGATTTTCTGCTCAATAAAACGGATTTCGTCCTGCAATTCTTTTCTGCGTTCGGCGGATGCTGTCCCCTCTTCCGATGCTAAGTCCTTTACTAATTTATTAAGTTGCTTAAATAGCGCATTTTGCGCGTCGAGTTGGTCGCGTGTTAAAATTTGGCTTTCGACTTTAAAGTTTTCAACAATTGCGGCGGTAGAGTCGCCTAATAGCTTGACGCGCAGGCGTGATGCTTGGTCTTGTAAATCGTTCAGTTCCTTTGTTCGTTCGCGTTCGATACGGACTATTTCGTCAGCCGTTTCTTTGTACTTTTTTGTCAGCTCATCGCGTTGCTTCTTTTCCTCTTCGGAAAGTTCGCCCGTTGCCTTTTCGATTTCGTTCAACCGGTTGATTTCCTCCTCCAAAATGTCGAGGCGTTCGGTTCGTGCAAGACCCGGGTCGTTCAACCGCTCCAGTCCGCTTTTTGCTTTTTCGCTTGCGACAAACAGCGAACCAAGCAGGCCCACCGCAACCGATGCGCCGGTGATAAGCAGCCCCAATGGATTAAACGCCCCCAACAAACGAAATGCCCCCGTGAGCAATCCCGCAGCGCGTTTTAAGCTGTTCAAAGACCGTGCGCCCGACATGATGCCCCCGAAAAAAGATTTTTGTTTAGTTGTGGCATCAGCGGTGGACTTTGCAATCTTTCCGTTGGTGGTGTCGATTTCTTTGCCGATGACGGTATAAGCCTTAGATTCTTTGTTCAGGCTTTTTTGCGTTTTCACCAACACATCGCGTTTTTGGTTCAGCTCGTCCGTACCTTCGGCCTCCTGTGCAAGCAAGTCTGTGAGTTGTGCCGTTGCACTTTCAAGTTCTTCGGTGCTTTCCGCCGCGCCTTCCATCGCCCCTTGCAACTCCTCGATTTTAGCAATCGAAGCGTTGATTTGCTGCTCAAATTCGGCGGCGTTAAATTGTAGGCTGTATATGTCTTTTATTTCTGCCATGTATTATGAGGTTTCGGGTTATTTTTTCGGCGGCATGCCCGCCTGCTTTTGTTGCTTATCGTTTTCTTTTAATATTTGCTCAATTGCCGAAAGGTAGTCACGCAGCACCATGAATCGGACGTCTTCCATTTCGCGATTGTACCATTTAGCTATCAAGTAATCGTTTTCGCGGTTCACCTGTGCAAGGCGTTGCAAGGCATGAAACAACGTTGCCGGGCGTTTCCTCTTTTTGCCATCCGTTAGGCTTAGGCGGGGGAATTGCTGTTTTTTGTATTGTTCCAACCGACGAAAATATCCTCCATAAGACGCAAAAAAAAAGCACGCAGTTCGGGGTCAGCTTGGGCAATTTGGAATTTTTCGGCTTGTAGTTGCGAATTTAGTACATATGGGTCTTCGTTATCGATTAGGACAAAATACATGATAGCTTGCAGCATCAAATCCTCAACCTTTACATTCTCAACACGGTACAAAAAATCCGACAGCTTTTGCAAGGCTGAATCGTGAAACTTTCTTAGCGCGTCCGAAGTCGGTTTTTGCCAAGGTATGTTTTCGATTTGGGCTTTTATTTCGTTCATGCCCTTTGAAAACTCCTCTTTGCTGATGCCGTAGTCGAGCCACGTTAGCACCTCTTCGATTTTTATTGCCCTTTCCCGCGTCATCGTTCCGATATTTCGGAAAACGTACCAATTGTTTTCGCTGCGGTCGGTAAAAACCCGGTCAAGTTCTATGCGTGTGGTGGTTGCCTTTGGAATGTGCGCCGCAAGCCATTTGCGGTACGTCCTTTCGTTTTGCTCCGCTCGGTTGCGCTTTTTGAAAAATCGGTTGAATATTTTGAACATGGTCTGTTTGTGGTGGTTTACGATGTTTGTAAAAATAGTGAAAAAAAGTTGAAAATATTTTATTAAAAGTTTGGTTTTTCGGAAAAGGCGGCGTACCTTTGAATCATGATAAACGATACCGCATCACATTACGCCTTCACCGGCACGCTCATCGAAATAGTGACGCACACGGGCGCGGTCATTGCAACGGTGTCGGTTCAGTACTTACGGTATTATCCTTACTTCCAATATTTGCTTAACCATCAAAACATTCAAGACCATGACAACGACATTTTCTTTTGAGCTTATCGATTTCGACGGCAACGAAATTCAATTCGCAGTAGAAGCCGAAATTATTGCACCCGAACCGGCAGCCCGTGACGAATACGGCAGACCTACCGAGTGCGAAACAGCAGGTGAAATTTTGTTCGATACCGTTGAAGTAGACGGCAAAGAACGCCGCATTACCGATGCCCTTGCATCCATGTTTGAGTGCTATGACCGCCGCAGTCGTTCGTTTCGCCCGATGACTGCTGCCGACTTGGAAGATAAAATCCGTGAGGAAATTATCCACCAAATAAATTTCCGAGAAGAATTTGGCGATATGCTTCCTTTTTAATATATTTGCACGTGGGTTATCCGCACACGTATTTTTAATCTTTAAAAACTATCGAATTATGAAAAATCAAATCTTAGACCCCTTAACCTGCGAGTTGCAGGTTAGAGACGTGGTGGAGGTGATTTCAAAAAACGGATTTAAGGCATCAGGAACGGTAAAATCATTTCGCGAAGATGGAATGACAGGCGAAAAGAAAATCCTTGTCGAAAACAAAAGCGGAACTATTTGGTTTTTTCGTTCGGACCTCCGCCTCATCTCCCGAAACGGGCAAACCATCAACCAACCACAATCAACCATCAAAACATCTGAAAAAATCGCCCGTTTCGCTGCTAACGTTGCATCTTTAACCGATGCACTCGACGAGGCAGCCGATATGGTTGAAGCAATGGAGGCGCAAATCGCCGGTGCTGATGCCCTGCGCGAAATAAACAAAAAATTAGGCAACCGCGCCGAGGAATTGGAGGCGCAAATCGCACAGCAAAACGAACAGCTTGAAACACTCCGAAGACTTGCAGAACATCAGCGTGTATTAACGGGAATGCCCGGATACGTTGGGTTATTGTTCTACGTTGCCGAGTTTTCCGCAAAGCACCAAATTTCGACAGCAACCGTTTGGGATATGTTTTTTTCGGTGTGCAAACGCACCGTGTTTGCCATCCCCGAACCACCCGAACCGGTTGAGCCGAAAACAATCAACTAATCCCACCCCACAAACAACAAAACCCGCCTTTTACGGTGGGTTTTTGTTTTATATTAAGGAATCTTAGCCTGTGGTATAAGGAATCTTAGCCTTGCGGTTGAATATGCCTGTGGTTATGGTTTGGTCGCGGGTCTAAATCGCAAATTTCGACGACCATTGCCCGATATTCCATTCGGGGATTCCAATGCTTCGTAGATATTTCGGCACATCAAAAGAAGGGCAGCCCTTTTGTTGTACTTGGTTGTGACCTGCAATAATGATTTTCGGATTTCGCAGCAGGCAAAACTTTATATAAGTTTCCATCGTTCCCATTTGCCCCTCGGTTCGGGTATCTTTGGGAATGTTGATGTTTCCCGCTTCCGTGCCTCCGATGTAACACAGATGCCGCGCGTTTCGGTTTAGCATTGTAGAACCATGAACACCCCAAGTTTGCTCCCATTCTTTAATCTGATTGTCAGAATCCCATGCCCACACATTAACCAAACGCCCGGACAACTCGATGATGTCCGAATAACCGGGCTTAGACCATCCGCGACCGCCTTTTTCGACCGGTAGTGTATGGAATTGCACCACTTGCTCAGCTTTTACATCCCTGCCTTCAGGCGTTGCCGCACAATGCAAAAACAGCACGTGCCAACCGTCCGCCGTTGCTGCGTTTAATGCGTTTTGTGTGACCGGACCGACAATGCCGTCCGCTTGCAATTTATTCGCCGTTTGGAAGGCTTTAACCGCCTGCATTATCGTTTCGTCGAAATAGCCGTCGATATTGCCCCTAAAGTAGTTTAGCTGCCTAAGTTGCATTTGCAAGCGGACAACTTGCAGGCCTGTTGTGTTGAGTGTGAGCATAAAAATATTTTAAAAAAAGTTGCAGAAAAATTTGAAGATTAAAAAATGCGTTGTATCTTTGATACTATCAAAATGGAATAATATTAAAAACTACAAAAAACTACCATTATGTTAATCAAAATTTTTGAAAACAAGCATAGCCACGATGGAAACTATACATTAGAGGCTAATGACATGAACCTCGTAGCGGGTTCTTCGCAAAGAAGCTATTACTTTGCCACAATGCCAACCGATGACATTGGATTAGTAAATTCAGCAATAGCCAAAGTCCAAGACAGCAACGGCGGCTACATACCGCAAAAAAAAGAATTTCTACGCAATATTAAAACTATTGAAGAGCTTTTACAATTCATTGAAGAAAATGAGGACGTAGAAGATTATGACTAACCCCCACACCCCGCCCGACAGCGGGGTTTTTTAATACATCCTACCATCGGCATAAAAACGCCCATCCCAAACGTTCACTACCTCCGCAAAATAACAGCCGTCATCATCGATATTTACGATTGCAAAGCCGTTTGCCCATCGCCTGCGTTGCGTGCGTGGTGCATAGGAAAAAGCCCGATGATTCATATCGAACAATCCACCGATATTGTACGCCGCTCGTTCGCCCTCTCGAAACATTTGCACCCGATGCGTATCTCCAAACATTACCGACCTTCCGAGCGCATCTAAGTGCGTTTTTGCCGCGTGTACATTATGGAAATTTCCATGTATCACTTCCAAGTGTTCACCAAGCAGAAAGAAATCGTCTTTGTACTTCATTTTAACCTGCCATCCCCTTTCGTATAATTGCAAAGCCTCCACCGGGTTTTTGAGTGCCGCACCGAATTTGGCGTTATCCCTTTTGTTAAGTGTGCGGAAATAGCGGTCTTCATGGTTGCCGAAAAGGAAACATTTTTTTGCATCCTTGTGCATGGCAGATTCAAGTTCAATGATTCCGTTCAACCCATCCCGATACTCGAAATCAAGGTCAAAATCTTTGAGAAGTCCGAGGCTGTCTTCGTTGTACGAACCGAGCGTGTATAAATCCAAATAATCCCCCGCAATAATTACCCCGTACAAATCCGTCCCCATGTTTCGGATTAACCGCAGCACCTTATCCCACAATTTCGGTTCATGAAACGGGCGATGTACGTCCGAAATCACAAGCCATTTTTGGCACTTGCGCCCGGGTAGCAATGCCCCCGGCGTTTTACGCTTACCCTCTTTGATAAGCGATTCCCATGCAAGGCGGTCTGCTTCGTTTGTCGGATATATTTTAGGTCTGTACATTATTTGTGGTTTTGTGGGAGATATACGGGGGTTTTGTGGTGGATATGGCCGCGCCGTTAATTCATATTAAAATGAAAAATTGCCAAGCCGTCATTAAACACCCGGCTGTTTTTTATGAAAATCACCTGTATCGGCTCAGGTTCCAAGTCTTCAAATTTTGGTAGGTTGTTGATATGCAAGCCGTCTTCGTCCGATTCCGCCTCATCATCGTCATCATCGAAATCAACTTCCGGAGGCTCAGGAAGCGGACACCAAAAATCAACCTCATCCGTCGAAAAAATATCATCCGCTCCAAGGTCATAAAATAGCTCGTCTTCGTATTCGCAGCAAATCATAATATCGTCAATCATAACCGCGCAAATTTGCCCGTCTGCGGGCGTTTTTTCTTCGATGCTAAACCAAATCATGGGCTTGCGGTTTTGAGCGGTTAAAAATGCGGTTTGCGGCGTTTACTGTACCCGTATATCCTTACAAAAAGTGTTGATAAAATACCGAAGGCAGTCGAGCAAGTCCGCCTGCCGTTCTTCTCCGCGTCCTTTCATAATTTGCCGGCTGTTGTTCGATTTTATCCGCAATGTATCGATGATAAGTGACGGGCATTTGTCGGCATATATTTTAAATTCGGGGTTCATGCTGATAAGCGTGTTTGTCTGCACATAACTTTCAGCGTGCGGCGGGTTTGCCTTTGGAACTACAATCATTGCCGGCGCGATTTGCAGCTCATCTTGGATGATTTGATAATAATCCATCGGCACTTTTTGCCGCCCATCTGACCTTGCCCCCGATGCGTCCCCGGTGATTAAAAATGGCACGGTGCAAGCGTGGCGATTATCGCCCCATTTACCAATCTTTCGCCCCGTTTCGGCATATACCCATTCGCGGATACCCTGACAAGTGTCGTAAATCGAAGCCTCGCCTTTTTCGATGCTTCCTAGCTTAAACTCTTTGATGATGTGAACCCCGTACTTGTACCGTGTTCGCTGAATTTCGTTAGGCGGAAGCGGCACTTTTCGCGCGACAACTGCCGTCATCGGGATTTTATTAAAGTCAAACGAAATATAAAATTGTTCGCCCGATGTGAGCGAAAACGGACGCGAAGGTACAAAAACGCGGTTTTGTAGTTCCTTTTCTTTTAGGACGTAAACCCATGCTTCGCCGTCATAGTCCACAAAAACGGACATATATTCTTGCTCATACGTAAGCCGGTCAAGGTCTGCTGATGCCGATGCAACTTCCGCCGGGTCAATGCGCGGATTGTCAGTTGTTATCATCCGAAACGTTACCCATTCGCTCGATTCGTTTTCGGCGGGTAAATCCGTTTCGTTAAACGAATTTGTTTCGCATCCCCCGTTTCTGCTACCTTTTTGACATAAACGATACCAATAGTTATTTTTCCCGTTTGCCGTGCCGATAAAAAACGCATCACCCCTATAATCTGTTAAACACGGGCGTGCAACAGTCTGCCAATGGTACTCCAAAACGTTATCGGGGATTTTTTGCGTTTCCTCATAAATTACACGGTGATATTTTCGCCCGCGTCCTTTGTCCTTTCGGCCTTCGTCGCCGATAGACCAAATTTCAAGCACACCTCCCGAAACAAATTCCATAATCCGCGCGGTATCGTCTTTCTTTGCAATTAGTCCGCCTTCGGATTTTAGTTTATACACTTCAACAATTCGCGCCCAACTTTGGGCAAAATCTTTGAAGTCATCGACAAAGATTCCAACCTTCTTCCCCTCAAAAACCGCAGGGCTTATCAGCGGCATTTTTACCGATGTGATAAGCTCTGTTTTTCCGAACCGACGAGCGCAAACGATAACATTGAAACGCCGTGCGTTTTCAAGTATTCGCTGCTGTCCTGCGTGCGGTCGGTATAGTTTTATTCGGGTGGTCATTCTTTTGTGTCGCTGTCGCCTTCAAACTCGATGATAACTTTATGTTCTTGCGTTTCGGGTTTTGCTGATTCCGAATAAGCGTAATTATTGATAAGCATGAAGGTTGCCATCTTTGGATTATAGCTACCATCCAAGCCACCTTCAACCTTATTTGCCTGAATCTTAGCCTTTGCACGTGAAATAATGTCAAAGAACGGCTCGCGTGAAGCATAATTCAACAACGTTTGACGGTTGGTATCAAGCGCAACGGCAAGCCCTTCGATAGTGTAGGGAATCGGCCACGGAGTTTCAAACGGCATACCGTCTTTGCCGATTATAGTTTTTGTTCTTGCGTCACATTTTGCGAAATAGGCATCAATATCCTTTTTCAGCTTGTCAATGTCTTCGTATTTCAGAGGACGTGCCATTTTACAGTATTTTAATCAAAAAAACAATCATTGCTCCCACCGCATACCCGGTGCCATACACAAGTGCCATTTTCACACGTTCATTCCATTCCTTTGTATCGACCAAATGCCCGACAAACGGTAGGTTTGCGAGCGGCGAAAGGAATGCAAGCACGGCAACGGCAGGCATATTCCACGAGGCTACGGCTTGGATATACAACGTTGAAAGCAGCTCCAAAGTTACCGCAGCGGCGAAAATGGTTAAGTATTTTTTCATATTTGAATGGAAAGATAGTAAAAATCGGTCAAACGGGCGGTTTTTTTGACTATAATAATTTAGTATATTTGTTTCGTTATATTTTCGGCATAGCTGAAAGTACGATTATTACTACAAACTTGACAAACTTGACAACGACTTGACAACAAAAATGCGTACTTTTTGCCCATTATTATTATATTATACTATACTTGTCAAGTATGTCAGGTAATATATATGCCCTCATGTGTACGCGTGTGCGTGTGCGTGCGCACACATATACGCGTGCGCCTGCGGACGCATACGCGTGCGCACGCCTGCATGTGAGGGGGTGTGTATTTTGGCTGACAAACTTGACAAAAGTGCTGTAATTGAATGCCAATCGGCGTTTCCGTTGTCATTTCGTTGTCAAGTCGAAAAACACGAGGCGATTTTTATACTAATTATCAACGCGTTACGTGTCAGCTAAAAACTGACAAAGCAATGACTGGCATTTGAGGCTGTTTTTAGGGGTTTAGTTCCGATAAAATCGGAGTAGTTGATTAGCTGACAAAAATAAATTTTACCGGTACCGGTATTGGGAGTTGCGTTTTTGGTGGAAAGTGTGTATATTTGTACCTAATCCTCCTGCTTTGGATTACTTTTACCATAAAAATTTTCCGGGCGTGCGCCAACGCGCCCGGTTTTTCACCTACCACATGCACCAATACCACCAACTAATCGAACGCATTTTGTCCGAAGGCAAACATAAAACCGACCGCACCGGCACGGGAACCGTTAGCGTGTTCGGGCATCAAATGCGTTTTGACCTATCGGAAGGATTCCCGCTGCTCACCACCAAAAAAGTGCATTTCAAGTCAATTGTCCATGAATTGCTTTGGTTTTTGTCGGGCGATACGAACGTGAAGTATCTAAACGACAACGGCGTAACGATTTGGAATGAATGGGCAGACGAAAACGGGGATTTGGGACCGGTATATGGTAAGCAATGGAGGAGTTGGGAAGGTGTTATGTTTAGCGAAGGTCAAGGTCGTTATGTCAGTAACCCTTACGACCAAATATCAAAAGCTGTATCGGAAATAAAAAATAGCCCCGACAGCCGCCGAATAATCGTTTCGGCTTGGAATGTTGCGGATTTGTTTGATATGGCACTTGCGCCGTGTCATTGCCTTTTTCAGTTCTATGTGTCAGACGGG
>Ga0315902_10008223_pt1 | contig 14154 bp, 11 predicted proteins | sample LakEriMetagenome_9_FD_203523 | JGI IMG/M metagenome (GOLD analysis project Ga0315902, IMG submission 203523) | Freshwater fungal communities from buoy surface, Lake Erie, Ohio, United States - Buoy 12 MA117 | ecosystem: Environmental > Aquatic > Freshwater > Lake > Lake biofilm | place: USA... | reverse complement strand
GTCGGATCGCTGGAAACCGAGGCATCCTCGGGCGAGTTCTCTGCACGCGGCCAGCGCCCGATCCCCCCTCGCCCAGCGCGTTGGGCTGATTCGGCAATGACATCCGCAGAATTGAAGGTGCTGCTGGAGCGGCTACAGCGAGGTCTCGATGAGGGCGCACTCGGCATCGGTTTCGGTCTTGCCTACACGCCAGCCGCCGGTCGCGAGGAAGTCTGGCGGGCTTTTTCCGTTGCTGCACGGAATGATGTTCTGACCCACATCCACATGCGTAGTTCGGGCAACATCGAAGCCGCCGGCACGTTGAGCGCGCTGCAAGAGGTACTGGCTAATGCTGCCTCAACCGGCGCAGCACTGCATATTGCTCATGTCGCAACCACGGCACGTCGTCAGCTGCCTCTGGTGCTCGATATGCTCGATGCCGCAGCGCGGCACGGAGTCGATGTCAGCACTGAAGTTTATCCATGGGAGGCAGCGGAGACTGGAATCGGCTCCGCTATTTTCGATGAAGGGTGGCAGCAGCGCATCGGTGCGAGCTACGGCGATCTTGAGTGGTCAGCGACAGGAGAGCGTCTCACGGAGGAGTCCTTCCAGCGCTACCGCGCGCAAAGCCCGTTCGGCTCGGTAATCGCGCACATCGTTCCGCCGGAGATCGTCGATCTTGGATTAGCGCACCCAGGCGTGATGGTAGTCAGCGATGGCCCAGCGTACGTGGTCGGCCGTGGTCATCCGCGGGGTGCGGGCAGCTTCTCGCGAACGCTCGGTCGTTACGTTCGCGATCGCAAGGTTCTTTCGCTGATGGATGCTCTCGCCAAGATGACGATACTGCCGGCGCGGCGTCTGGAATCCGCTGTACCGCAGATGGGTCAGAAGGGGCGGTTGCAGGTGGGGTCTGACGCCGACATCACGGTATTCGATCCGGCGACGGTCGGTGAGCGTGCGACCTACCGGGATCCTGTGCAGCCCTCGAGCGGCATCGTGCACGTTCTGGTCGGCGGTACGTTCGTCGTTCGAGACTCGGCATTTGTGCCGGATGTTTTCCCGGGCCAGGCCGTTCGACGCACACCGAGGATAAAGCCGTGATCACAAATCGCTCTGCCAAGGGGCTAAAGTCTCTCGTTGTCGTCGTTGCGCTGGCGTATACCGGTTGTCTGCATGCCGCCGAATGCGCTGGGGTCACGGACACCCCCCCCTGGCCGCGGGTAGCAGAGATCGATCGCATCGCCGAACAAGCCCTCACTCGGGTGCCGATGAGCGGGATGTCGATTGCGGTATTGCGCGGCTCCACGCTGATTCATGCTGCAGGCTACGGAAAAGCGAACCTCGAACTCGATGTGCCAGCAACGCCGCGAACGGTGTATCGAATCGCCTCGGTCACTAAACAATTCACGGCCGCTGCAATCCTGCGCCATGCCGAGCGCGGCGAACTGAAGCTCGACGACGACCTTCGCAAATACCTCCCCGATTTCGACACCGGAGGCAGAGTCATCACCATCCGGCAGCTACTCGACCATACATCAGGGATACGCGACCTGACCACCATCGAGACGGTCATGGCAAATCGATCACTCGATGTCACACGCGAGCAGGTCTTCGCTGCACTCAGCCGCGCGCCGTTCGATTTCGAGCCGGGCGAACGCTACAGGTACAACAATTCTGGTTACTGGCTGTTGGGTGCGGTGATCGAGAAGTTAACCGGTGAGCCGTACGATATCGCCATCGAAACCCACCTGCTTCTGCCGCTGTGCTTGCAGGCGACCCGTTACGACGTTCCGAGCGAGATCGTTGCCAACCGCGCGAATGGCTACGCTCGCGACAGATCCGGTTTTGTCAATGCACAACCAAACAGTTCCACACGTCCGTACGCATCGGGCGCTCTGATATCGACGGTTCTCGACCTCATGGCGTGGCAGCGAGCATTATTCGGCGGCAGGGTACTCAAGGAGGAAACGTTGCAGCTGATGACCACTCGCGGTCGGCTCAAAGACGGCCAGCCCACCTCATATGGCCTGGGCGTTGCCATCACGCAGTTTCAAGGGCGGCAAAAAATTGCCCATCCGGGTGGGATCATCGGCTTTTCGAGCTTTCTCTCCCACTACCCGGAGGAGGACCTCTCGATCGTGGTCCTGTCCAACACTATGGGTGTGGAGCTGCGTCCGGCGGTCGAGGAACGTATCGCCGAGGCACTGTTCTCATCAAAGCCACCCGGTGTATCTGCTCAACGGTGATCCGTCTCACACGCGTCCTCGCCTGAGGTGCGTCTCGATCTCCCGCATTTCAAGCCCCGAAGGCAACGGCTGCAGCAACAGGAATAAGCCGGAAGCAACGAACAACGGTAGTGCACCGCCGGCGAGCAGTGCGTAAGTCCATCCGAAGTGCTCGACGAGAAGCCCCACGATCGCGGGGCCGAACGCCAACCCCGAGTGAATTGCTAGCGACGAGGCGAAGGCGATACCAGTCGCGCGAAGCTCGCTCGGATACAGCTCGGCGATATAAGGAAACTTGACGGCTGAAGTGCCTAGCAAAAAGAACGTCAGGAGAGCAAAAGCCAGTAGAGCTTCGGCCTCCGTACGCGCCGACCAGGCAAAAATGGCGAATGCAAAAGCCGCAGCGAGAGTCGAAAGGACGATGGTATTGCGTCGCGTCCAATGAAATTCACCAACCCAGGCTGCGGCGACATAGCCGAGCACGCCCATCGCATTCGCAGTCGCCACCAAGATGCCTGATTCGACGGCTCGAAGGCCAAGCTCGTCGTGCAGGAAAAGTGGCATCAGTACGAATCCGCCACCGAATGCGAGCGCGAAACAGCTCTGTGCCAGAAACAAGGGCACCGTGCGACGCCACATACCTTCCCGAAAAAGGGCTACGATCCGCCAACGGTCGCTCGACGGATTTGGCGCAGGACGCGACTCTCGAACCACAGTGCGTACGAGCAACGCAGCGGGAAGACCCAACACCGCGGCAGCGAACAGAGCGCGCCACCCCCAGTCCTCTAGAATCAGGGCGCCGATGAGCGCCGCCGTCAGCCAACCTATCGGCACGGCGATCTGCAGCATACCGACCATCAGGCCTCGGATTCGCGGCGGCGCCTCCTCAGCGACGAGGGCGCCAGTCGACGGGAAAATCAATCCGCTGAATGCAACCGCAAGCGTCCGCACGATCGCGAGCCCGATGACACCCGCTACCAACATATGCAGCCCGGAAAACACCGCAGCTGCAATCGTACCGACCAGTAAAAGCAGTCGGCGACCGAAGCGATCAGCGAATGTACTCAGACCGACGATCAGGATCCCGCCGAGCGCAAACGTCAGTCCGGTCAGCAGTCCGAGTTCGGTGTTGGAAAGCGCGAATTCCTTTCGCAGCAGTGGCAGGGCCAACGACCAAAGCGCAAGTTCCGTCTGGGCACACGCATAGGCAGCCAGACAGACTAACCATAACCGTCGCGGATAGCCGCGAAAGTCGTTGACGAGGGGTGAATGCTTTAAGCCCATTTCCGCCTGCTCTACTGCGGTCGAGGGTAACACACGACGTCGGCGGGACCCCCACTTGCTGACCGCTCAGGCCGACGGTGATTGCACCACAAGGACTCGCGCGGCTAGCATTGCGGATCGATCGGCTTCCTGGCGTAGGTTTCGCATCGGCCATCGTCAAGGTCGCCATCGATTTCCCCATTTCTGTCGGTTCAGGAGAGGCGAATGGCGGTACGACGCCAAAACACCCGGGAAAGAGCGCCCCGCAAAACAAGAGTTGCTGCGCGCTCGTCAACGGCAGTTCGTCAACCATTAACGCCGCGTGCGGAGTCTCGTGTCGCGAAGCAGTACCACGGGGCGCCGCGCGGCAAGCTCTCCTCCCTGCTCGGTATCGATTTGCAGCACTTCATTCCGTGGCTCGCTACGTCACTGACCCGCTACCTGCACGGCGTCATGACCGAGGCGCTGGCGCCCCACGGACTCTCGATCGCCGAGTGGCGCGTCATCCTCGGCATCCTCGACGGCCGCAGTTATTCACTGACTGAAGTCACCGAGTTCACCGGACTTAACCAATCATCGCTCAGTCGGGCTATCGTGCGTATCGAGAAAAAGGGCCTAGTCACCCGATCGCGGCGCAGCAACGACGCCCGTTTGATGAATATCGAGATAACACCGGCAGGGCGCGTACTCTGCGAGCGCGCCTCGTCTGCGGTGCGCACCGCCTGCGACGAGGAGCTGCGTGTGTTGACTCGCAGTGAGCGCGAGACCTTCGTGCGGATCGCGCGTAAGCTGCTCGCCGGGCTACCGCCGCCCAAGCGCGCAGCAGGCCTATCTTATTAATCTGCCGGAAGAATAACTGCTGCTCCGGCGCGCGCGTCTACGGCATGACGGCGCGGTCGCTGCGTTACGGCTCCAGTGTGCGTATGTAAAAAGTCCATGTGTCACTGCCGATAGCCTTCCACATCCCCGGCAACTCGACATACTCCTGCTCGATGCCGAGCTTCGAGAGATGTTGATGAAACTCAAGATTCGCCGGATGAATTTCGTCGCCTGTACCGACTATCTGACGAAGACGCGGTCCATCAGTGTGGCGCGGAACTCATCGGAGGCGCGCGAGCCGATGGTCCGCAGGCACGCGCATCCACATACCGGCGGGCAAGCCGTGTGGGAACACCACGATCAACGAGGGCATCTCGCCGGCTCGCATCGCAGCGCCAAAGCGCGCAGCCATTAAAGGTACGCGCTGGATACCGCCGCCAGTGCCATGAAGCCAGTAGAGCACTGGGGATCGCCGCGCAGGTTCCGCAGCGTAGGCAGCCGGTAAAAACGTCATAACTGACGTCGGCGGCTGCCGTTTTGCTACGGAAGAGCCGCTGGCCGAGTCCGGGGCCGGTGACGGCGGGGGGTCACCTACTGCGACGCGACCCCGGTCGACGTCGCTGCCGCATCGCCCCCTCCGCCAGCCGCCATACAGGCCCGAGGCATGCTAGCGGAGCTGAGTCGACACTTGCAGCCGCAAGTATTTGTCACTCGGATTCCAAGTCGAGACGCCTCCCGGCGACGTGCAGAGGTTATTGACCCTCGAGAAAACGTATGCATATGCTATTGCATACGTTTGCCGAAACGCTGCGCATGAAATGACTCCGCGCAGCGGATCAATAACGGAAAAACGATATTTTTTCGGCTATCGCCAACGAGGGAGAATGACCATGGCTAAGACCCTGACAATGACCGTTTCTGGCGCTGTCGCACTGACACTGGCGGCATTGTCACCAGCCAACGCTTTCGCACAAGGTGCCGACTCGCTTCAGGAAATCACGGTTACAGCGCGCAAGCGCGAGGAGTCACTGCTCGACGTGCCGGTGTCTATCGCGGTCGTGACGGGCGAGTCGCTGCGGAACTCTGCGGTCGAGCGCCTCGAGGCGCTTGCGCCGACCATTCCGAATTTCCACTTCGCAGAAGCAGTCTCGGGTAATGACCAGATTTTCATGCGCGGTCTGGGTTCGGGCGTGAACTCGGGTTTCGAGAATTCCGTCGGACAGGTGGTCGACGGGCTTTTCGTAGGTCGAAGCCGCTTCGGTCGTGGCCTGTTCATGGATGTCGCCCAGATAGAGATCCTCAAGGGACCGCAGGGGGCTCTCATCGGTAAGAACACCACGGCGGGCGCCGTGAACATCCGTTCCGCGCGTCCGACGGAGACCTTCGAGGCGTATCTCGCGTCAGGTTGGCAGTTCGAAGGGGACGAAGGCTACACGGCGGAGGGAGCGATCTCGGGTCCGCTGTCAGAACGGGTGCGTGCACGACTTGCGTTCCGGCGCGAGGACAAGGATGGCTACGTCTACAACGTCGTACGCAAACGAAATGAAATGGACCGTGACTCGGTGGATGTCAGAGGCATCATCGAGGTCTCAGTCAGCGACGATCTCGATGCCATGCTGCTCGTACAACACACCGACCAGACGCGCACCGGACGAGCCCGAGAAGTGCTCAGTTGCAGCGCTGCGCTGAAGGCCACCTTGGCGCCTACCGGCGAGGACTGCACTTTCAACCTCACCAACTCGGCAATCAACCTCCGAAACGGCAAGGAGGAACCTGCGTTTACCAACACCGAAGGTAGCCTCGCTAACTTGACACTGAATCTTCAGACGTCGTTGGGCACCATAACATCGGTATCCGGGTTCATCCAATACGACACCCGTGACGCCTGGGACGGCGATCTGATTTCATTCGAAGGCAGTTCGATTGATCTCGACGAATCGTTCGAGCAGTTCTCGCAGGAGATCCGTCTGGTTTCAGACGCGGATGGCCCGGTCACCTACATCATCGGTGGCTATTATCAGAATGTTGATCAGGACAACCACTTCAAGATTCACGGCAACTTCGCGGGCCCGGCGCCCCTGCCGACACTGCCGGCGGCCTTTCGCGCAACCAACAACCGCGTGTCCGCACAGAGCACCGAGTCCAGCGCGCTATTCGGTCAGCTGACTTGGAAAGTTGCGGACAGTTGGGATCTCACCGGTGGATTTCGTTACACAATTGAAGATAAAGACGGCAAGCACCGCGAGTATCCGACCGTGGTCTACACGGATACCCCGCGTGCGGCACCGGCGGGCGGCCCCGCCGCGAACGTACACGACATCGCGGCGACCCGCAGCGAGAAGCAATTCACGCCAAACGCTGTTCTGCAGTGGCGTCCGCGCGACGGAGCCATGACCTATTTCAGTGTGGCTCGCGGATTCAAGGGAGGTGGTTTCGATCATACGCTGAGCGCACCGCAGGCGCTCGCCCTAGGGCGGTACCAGTTCAAGAATGAGACGGTGACAGCCTACGAACTCGGCACCAAGATCGCTTTTCCGGATCTTCGTTTGCAATTGACCGGTGCAATCTTCCGCAGCGACTTCGACGACCTCCAGGTGAGCTCGCTGTTGCCGGACGCTGCAGGCACTATTTTCAAGGTAGGTAACGCTGCGTCAGCTCGCTCTGAAGGGGTCGAGTTCGAAGCGCGCTGGATACCAGTGTCCCGCTTGCGGCTGTCGACGAGCATCGGCTACCTCCGCGCGCGTTACACGGACTTCCGCGACGCCCAGTGCTACACGCAACAGACCGCAGCGCAGGGATGCGTAAATGCCGTGCAGAATCTCACCGGGAAACCTTTGCAGTTCGCACCCAAGGTCAAAGGATCGATCGATGCACAGTACCGTGTACCGCTGTCGTCAGGGCTCGAGATGACCTTCTCGACACGTGCCTACTACTCGGATCGGTTCGCGATGACGATCGATCTTGATCCGCTGAGCTTCCAGGAGAGCTACACCAAGTACGACGCCACGATCGCGCTGCAACGCGGCGATGGACGCTGGCGCGTCGCACTGATCGGCCAGAACCTCGGCAACAAGCTCACCAGCAACTTCGGCAACACCGGCCCCGGAGACCGCTCGGTGTTCCGCTTTGCCGAGCCGCCACGAGGGCTCGTGCTTCAGGGGCGACTCGAGTTCTGAGCCGCCTGCAGGTCGTGTCCCGGTCTGCGGGTCTCGGAAAGTCCCGCGGGGTCAGAAGGCGTTGATACCCGTCAGCTCGCGGCCCACCGCGAGCTGATGGATCGTCTCGGTGCCCTCGTAGGTAATCACACTCTCGAGATTCAGCGCGTGGCGGATGGGAACGTACTCAGCGCTGATGCCGTAGCCACCCAGCATGTCACGCGCGTCTCGAGCAACCTCGATCGCCGCCCGACAGTTCTGCCACTTGACCATCGATACTTGCGCAGGGGACATGCGACCCTCTGCCTTGAGACGCGCAAGCTGCATCGACATCAGCTGTGATTGGGTGATGCGCCGCGACATCTCAGCGAGACGTATCTGGATCGCCTGATTCGCCGCTAGAGATCGACCGAAGATCTGTCTTTCACCGACGTAGCGTAACGCCTCGTCGAGACACGCCCGTGCTGCACCGACCACACCGAAGGTTATTCCGAATCTCGCCTGTGTCAGACATGTGAGCGGAGCCTTGAGACCGATCGTCGAGCCAGGCAGGACATTGGCGTCGGGTACACGGACGTCATCGAAGAAAAGCGCACCCGTGGCTGATGCCCGCAGGCTGTACTTACGGTCGATTTCGGGAGTGCTGAAGCCTTTCATCCCACGCTCGACGATGAAACCTCGCACGCCGTTATCCGTCATCGCCCAAACGACCGCGAGATTGGCGATGGGCGCGTTCGTGATCCACATCTTTGAGCCGTTGAGCAGCCAATCGCTGCCGCTGCGCTTCGCATGAGTACGCATATGGCCTGGATCAGAGCCACCATGCGGCTCGGTCAGACCGAAGCACCCGATGAGTTCGCCTTTGGCCATAGCCGGAAGAAATCGCTGACGCTGCTCCTCGCTGCCGTATGAGTGGATGGGAAACATGCAGAGTGAGGACTGCACTGAGACAAAGCTGCGGATTCCCGAATCGCCACGCTCAAGCTCCTCGCAGATGAGTCCGTAGGCGAGCGGCCCAAGACCTGCGCAGCCATAGCCCTGCAAAGAACTGCCGAGCAGCCCAAGGGAAGCCAGCTCGGGCACCAGTTCAGCCGGGAAGGTATGCTGATCGAAATGCTCGCGGATGATCGGCAGAACCTTGTCATCGACGAAACGCGCTACGGAGTCACGCACCAGGCGCTCCTCCTCGGGAAGGCCAGGCAGCAGGGAAAGGAAGTCCTGAGGGTCGATCGCGGATGTCGGCACGGTCTTCGATCTCTTTTAGGGAAGTTAAGGAAATTCTTCGACGGATTGATCAGGCTGCGATGGTGCGATTAGTCTTCGCTTGCCATCCTTCGAACGGGCGACTGCCGGATCGGCCAGCCCCTGCCGATCCCAAAGCTCGCAGGTGACTTCGCGATGGCGCTGGTCGAGTGCCTCACAGTAATTCGTGTAGAGACACAGCCTGACGGCAGACCCGGCACCGGCTCGAACTTTTCGGAACCAATCGGGGTCGGCGAGCGCCTGCCGCGCGATACTCACGATGTCAGCGTTTCCCTGGGTGAGCCATGCCTCAGCCTGCTCGAAACCGTGGATTCCTCCGCCACTGACGACAGGCGTTTGAAAGCCCGCAGCCCGCACGGCCGCGCGTACGGCGTGGGCTGCCGCTCCGTTGCGCCCGAAAGGTCCGACTCGATCGGAATAGTACGAAGGCATGCACTCGTAGCCGCTGCGACCGGTGTACGGATATGCGGCTTCACCGATTCGCGGCTGACGGGCATCGTCGAACTTACCGCCGCGCGACAAGGACAGAAAATCGAAACCGTCGACGGCGAACGCCGCAGCAACGGCTGCGGCATCCGTGGCATCACTTCCACCCTCGATGCACTCGTCGGCGAGAAAGCGGCAACCGACTACGAAGTCGGCACCCACCTCGTGTCGCACTGCGGCGTGGACTTCGAGCGGCAAACGCATACGCTCCGACAGCGATCTTCCATAGCCGTCACCACGATCGTTCGTCCTCGAGAGAAAAGACGACATCGTATACGCGTGTGCGTAATGCAGCTCAACACCGTCGAAACCTGCTAAGCGTGCACGGCGTGATGCAGCGGCGAAATCCCCAGGCAAGCGCCGCGGCAAGTCGCTGATGTGCGGCAACTGCGTGTCGGTGACTCGCTCGCGGTAACCCATCGAGTACGATTCAAACTCTCGCGGGCTCAAGATTTGCCTCAGGAACTCCTCGGGGAGTTGCTGAAGCCGCTCCCGTACATCCGCCTCGTCCGCTTGCGGCATCCCGAGCATCCTTCGATGGTCATCGGTTATCGCCAAGAAGTTCCTGAGAAAGCGCTGTGGCTCAGGTCTTCGCCGGATGGTCAGAAAATCGATCAACTGGATCAGTACACGGGTCTGGCCACTGCTCGCCTCGCGCACTGCGTTAACGATTTTCGATAGCCCCTCGATATGGCGATCGTGACTGATACGCAGCAGCGGTCCGCTGGCGATGTCCGCAATACCTGTCGCTTCGACTACGATCGCGCCGGGAAGACCCTCCGCGAATCGCCGATACCAGTCGATTACGGCCGTCGTGACCTCGCCCGTCTCCGAGGCACGCCATGGAACCATTGCAGGTACCCAGGTGCGGCTGGAGAGCTCAAGACCTCCCACCCGAATCGGCGAGAACAACGTCGATCGTGCCGCCTCCTCCGCCGTTGGCCATCGACCCGGCTGAGGAGCGTGCCGGATCCGCTCCGGTGGGCGCCACATCGCCATGTCAGATCACGTCAGCCTGTGGCATCGGGGATCACTGCAGTCGCTTCGATTTCTACCCTTGCCGCAGACTCGATCAGCGCCGCGACCTCGACCACGGACATCACGGGAAAATGCTTGCCCATGATCGCGCGATAAGCCTCACCGATGGCGGGAAGCTCGGCGAGATACTCTTCGCGACTCGTCAGGTACCACGTGAGTCGAACGACGTGTTCAGGACGTGCATCAGCCTCGGCGAGCACTGCCACGATGTTCCGTAATGCCTGTGCAACCTGCGCAGCCATGCCGCCCTCAGGGAACTGGAGCGTGGCGTCCCAGCCGATCTGGCCCGCGACGAATATCTGTCGTCCGCGCGCGCAGATGCCGTTGGAGTAGCCTCTGGGTCGTGGCCAGCCAGGTGGTTGCAGGACGTTCATTTGAGCAACTCCCGGCCGATGATCATCTTCTGCACCTCGGTGGCGCCCTCGTAGATACGCAGCGCCCGAATCTCCCGGTAAAGACGCTCGACGATCTCACCGGTCGCAACCCCTCTGCCACCGAACATCTGCACCGCACGGTCGATGATGCGTTGCGCATTTTCGGTGGCTGTCATCTTCGCCATCGCCGCAGCCCGGGTAACCGGTTGCCCGGCATCACGCTTCCATGCTGCCTGGTAGGTCAGCAATCTTGCTGCTTCGAGATCAGTCGCCATATCCGCGAGCGCTGCCCGGGTCAGTTGGAACTCGCCGAGTGTCGTCCCAAACATTCGACGACTTCGTACATGGGCGATCGCTTCATCGAGAGCGCGTTGCGCAAATCCGACGGCAGCAGCTGCCACCGAGGCACGAAATACATCCAGCGTACGCATCGCGATCTTAAAGCCCTCACCCTCGACGCCGATCCGACGATTAATCGGGATACGACAGCCTTCGAAACGCAAGGTGGCGAGAGGATGCGGCGCAATGGTCTCTATTCGTCTTTCCACGTGAAAGCCTGGATCGCCAGGCTCGACGACGAACGCGGTGATCCCCCGCGCTTCGACTGAGCCGTCACCTCGAACGACCGCGGGCGTCGTGCGTGCAAACACACAATAGAAATCGGCGATGCCACCGTTCGATATCCACGTCTTGGTGCCGTCCAGCACGTAGTGATCGCCGTCCCTTTGTGCCGAGCAGGCCAATGCTGCCACATCGGAACCCGCCTCCGGCTCGGAGAGTGCAAAGGCAGGCATCGCTCTGCCGCCCGCCACGGCCGACAGATATCTTTGCCGCTGTTGCGCATCGCCTGCGAGCGACAAAGGGCCGCTGCCGAGACCCTGGATTGCGAAGGCGAAATCGGCGAGACCGTCGTGCCAAGCAAGGCTCTCTCGGATCAGGCAGAGCGTCCGCGAATCGAGCGAGCCCGGATTGGTGAAATCGCTTGGCACGCAGTGCCTGAGCAAACCCGCCTCGCCCATCCGCTCCACCAGAGATCGGCAGTACGCGTCCACCTCTGGGCCGGACTCGGGGTGTGCCCCATCTGCGAGATGGCGACTCGAAAAGGCAAGTAACTCCACGCCCACTTCATGATGACGCTTATCAAAGAAAGGGAGATCGAGATGTGCCGAGACAGTCATGATCAGTCACCCTGGAATTCGGGCCGCTGTCGGGCGGCGAATGCCGTATAAGCGCGGACGAAATCCTGTGTCTGCATGCAGATTGCCTGGGCCTGCGCCTCAGCCTCGATCGCCTGCTCGATGCCGAGGTTCCACTCCTGATGCAGCATGCGCTTGGTCATGGCGTGCGCAAAGAACGGTCCATTCGCCACATCCTCGGCGACGCGTGTCGTATGCGCACCCAGTTCATCAGTGGGTACGATCGCGTTGAAAAACCCCCAACGCTCGCCCTCCTCGGCCGAGAATGATCGGCCTGTGTAGAGCAGCTCGGCGGCACGACCCTGACCGATGAGTCTCGGCAGCAAGGCACAGGCACCCATGTCACAGCCAGCAAGCCCGACCCTGGAAAACAGGAACGCCGTCTTGGCGGTGGGCGTCGCATAGCGCAGGTCCGAGGCCATCGCGATGATCGCGCCTGCACCAGCACAGGCCCCCTCGACGGCGGCGACGATGGGTTGTGGACAGCCCCTCATGGCCTTCACCAGATCGCCCGTCATCCGCGTGAAGCGCAACAACTCCGGCATGGTCATGCGGGTCAAGGGGCCGATGATGTCGTGTACGTCGCCACCCGAGCAGAAGTTGCCTCCCGACCCCCCAACCACAATCACCCGGACATCATCGGCATCGGCAAGAACGCGGAAAAGATCGCGCAGTTCGGCGTAGGAGTCGAAAGTCAGTGGGTTCTTACGCTCAGGTCTATCGAGTGTGACGTAACCCACCCGATTCTCGACTCGCCAAAGAACATTATTGGCTATGTGGCCTGATAACTTCTTGAAAGGTTCGATTGACATGACTATCTCCGATCCTCGCGTTGCGCCGTATGCTTTATCCTCGATAAGAGTTCCTGCAGCTGCCGCATCTCGCGCTTCGACACAACGCCAAAAACGCCGATGATCCACTGCTCGTGCGCCTTGGCCATGACAGCGAAACGCTTTCGGCCTTCGGCCGTCATCGATACCCGAAACGCCCGTCTATCGTCGGGATCCGCGGATCGTTTAACGAGACCTTCCTGCTCGAGAGAGTCGGTTAACCCGGTCACGTTACCGCCGGTGACCATCAAGCGTGACGAGATTTCCTGCATTCGCAGCCCGTCCTGTGATCGATGGAGCTGTGCGAGAAAGTCGAAACGGGCGAGACTGGTATCGAACTCTTCGTGAAGGCGACGGCGAATGACGGACTTCACGACCTGCGATGTCCCGAGAAGATGCAACCAGAGTCGCAGTGCCGCGTGGTCGTCCGGTGCGGGCCAATCGACAGCGTCGGTGGTCACGCGTAACTCGTGGCTACTCACAGCACTTCCCCACCTGATACCGAGATACTTTGGCCCGTAATGCCGCCGCTACGCCAGTCGCACAACCAGGATACGGCGTTTGCGACTTCCGCCGGATCGATCAGGCGACGCTGAGGATTCGATGAGGTCAACGAAGCGAGAGCCTGTTCGGCCGAACGGCCGGTGGAACGGCGGATTCTCTCGACGGACTCGCGTACGAGATCGGTATCGGTGAAACCCGGACACACCGCGTTGACCGTAATCGATTTACCTGCCCACTCGCGTGCCAAGGCTCGCGTCAGACCGATGACGCCGTGCTTGGCTGCGCAATAAGCGGCAACGTAAGGATAACCGGTCTGACCGGCGGTGCTCGCTACGTTCACGACACGAGCGTCCGGCGTCATGAGCAGCATTGGCGTGGCTGCACGGAGGCAGTGGTACGTAGACGTCAGATTAACGTCGATCATTCGCTGCCAAAGATTTTCGTCTGTGCGATCGAAAGGAGCACTTTCTGCTGCACCGGCATTGTTGACGAGCACCGCAAGACCACCTTGCCGCTGGGCAAGGGAGTTGAACGCGCCGGATACGGCGGCGTAATCAGTCACATCGGCGGTTTCGTGGCAGACGCCGCTTCCGAGCATAGCGGCAGCCCGCTCCAGGGCGTCGCGATCGCGCCCGACTATTGAAACCCGCATGCCATCCTGCAGCAGTCGTTGTGCGATGGCGAAGCCGATTCCGCGAGATCCACCAGTAACAATAGCGTGGCGAGTCATACTGGCCCCATCGGCGAAGCGGCTCGCTGTAGATTGCGTTCGAACTGACTGCGTCCGGAGAGATATTGGACGGGCCAATGCTGCCCGGAGTACCCCTGCTCGGCGGCCGCCCGAAGCGTCCAGGCCGGATCGACGAGATGAGGTCGACCAATCGCACAAAGATCGGCGCGACCAGCGGCAATGATGGTATTCACCTGATCGGCATCATGAATGTTGCCAACTGCGATCGTCGGTAGCCCGCTTGCTGCACGAACGAGATCCGAGAAGGGGGTTTGCCACATTCGGCCGTATA
>Ga0315902_10008222_pt1 | contig 14154 bp, 11 predicted proteins | sample LakEriMetagenome_9_FD_203523 | JGI IMG/M metagenome (GOLD analysis project Ga0315902, IMG submission 203523) | Freshwater fungal communities from buoy surface, Lake Erie, Ohio, United States - Buoy 12 MA117 | ecosystem: Environmental > Aquatic > Freshwater > Lake > Lake biofilm | place: USA... | reverse complement strand
TCCACGGCGACTGCCTGACCATCACCGGCCGGACGCTCGCCGAGAACCTCGCCGACTCACCGGGCCTCAAGCCGGGCCAGCAGATCGTGCGGCCGATCGACAATCCGATCAAGGCGACGGGCCACATCTCGATCCTCCACGGCAACCTCGCCCCGGGCAGCGCCGTCGCCAAGATCACCGGCAAGGAAGGGGCCCGGTTCCGCGGCCCGGCCCGGGTGTTCGACGGCGAGGAAGCGATGCTCGCGGCGCTCGAGCAGGGGAAGATCGCCCGCGGCGACGTGGTCGTGATCCGCTACGTCGGCCCCAAGGGGGGACCGGGAATGCCCGAGATGCTCACCCCCACCTCGGCGCTGATGGGCGCCGGCCTGGGATCGTCGGTGGCCCTGATCACCGACGGCCGGTTCTCGGGGGGCTCGCACGGGTTCATCGTCGGCCATGTCGTGCCCGAGGCCGTCGACGGCGGGCCGATCGCCCTGCTCGAGGACGGCGACATGGTCGTCATCGACGCCGACACGGCGACCCTCGAGGCCGAGGTTTCGGCCGAGGAGTTCGCCCGCCGGGCGGACCGCTGGCGGCGGCCCGCCCCGACGGTCACCCGGGGGATTCTCGCCAAGTACGTCCGCTTCGTCCGGCCGGCATCCGAGGGCTGCGTGACCGACGAGGGCTGACGCCCGGCACGGCCGCGTGCCCCGCTGGCGGCGCGTGGTAGAATTTAACGGCTGGGCTACCGGTGAAAACCGGGCGGCGGCCGGTTCCCGACGGCCCCGCGTCCAGCCGACGAATCCTTGCCGGGAATGGGCAGGTCTTCCGGAACGCGGTCCGAACACAGGAGCTCACCCATGCGGGCTGTTCTCGGCTGCCGGCTCTGGCTCCCAGTCTGGGCGGTCGCCCTCGTGCCGACTCTGGCGGTCGGTGCCGAGCGGCTGTCGTACAACCGCGACATCCGGCCGATCCTCGTGGAGAACTGCCTCTCCTGCCACGGGGCCGACTCCGCGGGCCGGAAGGCCGACCTGCGGCTCGACCTGCGCGATGCGGCGATCGCCTCGGGCGCGATCGTGCCCGGCGATCCCGACTCCAGCCCGCTCCTCGACCGGATCCATTCCGACGATCCGGACGAGGTGATGCCCCCGCCGGCCACCAAGAAAACCCTGACGGCCGACCAGAAGCGGCTCCTCGCCCGGTGGATCGCCGCCGGGGCGGAATACGAGCCCCACTGGTCGTTCATCCCCCCGCGCCGGCCCGACCCGCCCGCGGTCCGCGACCAGGCCTGGGTCCGCAACCCGATCGACCGCTTCGTCCTCGCCCGGCTCGAGCAGGAGGGGCTCGCCCCCGCCCCCGAGGCCGACCGGCGGACGATCGCCCGGCGGCTGGCGCTCGACCTCACGGGGCTGCCCCCCGAGCCGGCCGTCGTCGAGGCGTTCGTCGCCGACACGCGGCCCGATGCCTACGACCGGCTCGTGGACGCGTTCCTCGCCATGCCCGAGTGGGGCGAGCACCGGGGCCGCCACTGGCTCGACTACGCCCGCTACGCCGACACGCACGGCATCCACTTCGACAACTTCCGGGAGATGTGGAGCTACCGGCAGTGGGTGATCGACGCGTTCAACCGCAACATGCCGTTCGACCGGTTCACGGTCCGGCAACTGGCCGGCGACTTGCTGCCCGTGCCGGCGGATGACGGCTCCGCCGACGAGCGGCTCGGCAACCAGATCGCCAGCGGCTTCAACCGCTGCAACATGACGACCAACGAGGGGGGGGCCATCGACGAGGAGTATCTCGTCCTCTACGCGCGGGATCGCACCGAGACGACGGCCACGGTCTGGCTCGGCCTGACCACCGGCTGCGCCGTCTGCCACGACCACAAGTTCGACCCGCTTTCGCAGCGCGAGTTCTACGAACTGGCGGCGTTCTTCAACAACACCTCGCAGAAGGCGATGGACGGCAACGTCAAAGACACGCCGCCGGTCGTGATCGTCCCGCCACCGGACGCCCGGCAGCGATTCGTCGCACTGGAACGGGACATAGCCGCGGGGAAGGCCGCCGTCGACAGCCGGAGGAAAGCGGCCCGCCCTGACTTCGACGCCTGGGCCGCGGGCCTGACGGCGGACCAGGTCCGCAGCCTCGGGCCGCAGGACTCACCACTCGTCGAACTGCCGCTCGCCGAGGGGGAGGGCACCGGGACCCGGGCCCGGCTGTCGGGCAAGGACATCTCGCTTCCGCTGTCCGCGGAGCCCACCTGGCAGGACGGCCCCAAGGGCCGGCGGGCGCTGCTCCTCGACGGCCAGGCGCTGACGCTCGCCGATGCCGGCGACTTCGAGCATACGCAGCCGTTCAGCGTGTCGTTCTGGATCAAGCCGGCGGCGAACGACTCGACCTCCGCGGTGCTTGCCCGGATGGATGCAGCCGCCGCCCAGCGCGGCTGGGGCGTGACCGTCCAAGGGCGCCGGATCGCCGTGCAGCTCGTGCATGCCTGGCCGGCCCAGGCGCTGAAGGTGGTCGCCAAGGACCAGATCAAGGCCGACGCCTGGACGCTCGTAACCGCGACCTACGACGGCTCGGGCGGGCCGGGGGGCATCAAGATCTTCCACGACGGCAAAGCCCAGGCCGCCACCACCGAGACCAATTCGTTCCGCAAGGAGACGATCAAGTCCCAGGCGCCGCTGACGCTCGGGGGTGGCGCGGAAACCGCGGCCCACGGCGTGGGCCTGGCCGATCTCCGGCTCTGGGGCCGGGCGCTGGCGGCCGGCGAGGTCGAGGCGCTGGCGCGGACGTACGCCCTCGACGAACTCGTCACGCTGCCGGCCGACCAGCGGTCCGGGCCCGCCGGCCAGTTCTTCGAGTGGTGGCTGACGACCCAGGATGCCCCGTTCGGGGACGCCACGAAGAAACTGCAGGGGCTGGAGCAGGAGCGGGAGGCGATCCGCAAGCGCGGTACCGTGGCCCACGTGATGAACGAGCGCGGCGAACCGGCCGCGGCCTTCATCCTCGACCGCGGCGAATACGACAAGCGAAAGGACAAGGTGCTCCCCGAGACACCCGACATCCTCCCCCCCTTCCCTGGCAGCCTGCCGAAGAACCGGCTCGGCCTCGCCGAGTGGCTGCTGCTGGCCGAGCATCCGCTCACTGGCCGGGTGACCGTGAACCGGTTCTGGCAGGAGGTGTTTGGCACCGGCCTCGTCCGCACCAGCGGCGACTTCGGCATCACCGGCGAGTTGCCGAGCCACCCGGAACTGCTCGACTGGCTGGCGGTCGAGTTTCGCGAGGGGGACTGGGACGTCAAGAAACTGTTCCGGCTGATCGTGACCAGCGCCACCTACCGCCAGGCGGCGACCGCGACGCCCGACAAGCTCGCGAAGGACGCGGCCAACCGACTGCTGTCGCGCGGGCCGCGGTTCCGCATGGACGCCGAGATGATCCGCGACCAGGCGCTGGCGGCGAGCGGCCTGCTCGTGAAGCGGGTCGGCGGCCCGAGCGTGAAGCCCTATCAGCCCGATGGCGTCTGGGAGGCCGTGTCGATGGGCGGCGACACCAGCCGCTATCAACGCGACAAGGGGGAGGCGAACTACCGACGCAGCCTGTACTGGTTCTGGAAGCGGACGGCACCGCCGGCATCGATGGAAATCTTCAACGCGCCGTCCCGCGAGATCTGCTGCGTGAAGCGCGAGCGGACGAACACCCCGCTCCAGGCGCTCGTCACCCTCAACGACCCGCAGTTCGTCGAGGCGGCCCGCGTCCTCGCCGACCGGGCCCTGCAGGCCGACCCGGCCGAGGACGCGCGGATCGATTTTCTCGCCCGCCGGATTCTCGCCCGGCCGTTCGACGCCGCCGAACTGGCGATCGTGAAGCGGTCGTTGGCCGCGCTCTCGGCCTGGTACGCCGCCCACCCGGACGAGGCGGGCAGGATCGTGACGGTGGGCGATTCGCGGGCCACGACGACCGACGCGGTGCAGCTCGCCAGCTGGACCATGCTCGCCAACGAGCTCATGAACCTCGACGAAGTCCTGTGCAAGTGAGGCCGGGCCGTCCCGGCCGAGGAGAACCGCCGCCATGCAGCCCCCCATCCGGTCACCGCTCGACGAGCTCGGCCTGAACCTGACGCGGCGCCGGTTTTTCGCCGCCGGCAGCCACCCGATCGGCGCCGCCGCCCTGTCGGCGCTGCTCGCCGACGAGGCCCGGCCGGCGACTGCCGGGGCGATCGGTCCGCATTTCGCTCCCCGGGCGAAGCACGTCATCTACCTGCACATGGTCGGCGGACCGCCGCAGCAGGACATGTTCGACTACAAGCCGATGATGAACGACTGGTACGACAAGGACCTGCCCGCAAGCATCCGCAACGGCCAGCGGCTGACGACGATGACCAGCGGGCAGAAGCGGTTTCCGATCGCGCCGTCGAAGTTCAAGTTCGCCCGCCACGGCGAGTGCGGGATGTGGGTCACGGAGCTGCTGCCGTGGACGTCGAAGATGGTCGACGACATGTGCTTCATCCGCTCGATGCACACCGAGGCGATCAACCACGAGCCGGCCATCACCTACATGCAGACCGGCAACCAGATCACCGGCCGCCCGTGCCTCGGTTCGTGGCTCAGCTACGGCCTCGGCTCGCTGAACAAGGACCTGCCCACGTTCGTGGTCCTCGTGGCCCGGCCGACGAACAACGAGCAGAACCAGGCGATCGGGGCCCGGCTCTGGGGCAGCGGCTTCCTTCCGGGGGAGCACGCCGGGGTCAGCTTCCGCTCCGCCGGCGACCCGATCCTGTACATCAACAATCCGCCGGGCGTGCCCGCCGACGTCCGCCGGACCACGCTCGACGGCCTGCAGGCCCTCAACGAACTGACGCTGGAGCGGACCGCCGACCCGGAGACGCGGACACGGATCGCCCAGTACGAGATGGCCTTCCGGATGCAGTCGAGCGTGCCGGAGCTCACCGACCTCGCCACGGAGCCGGCGGCGACGACCGCGCTCTACGGACCGGCGGTCAAGACGCCGGGCACGTTCGCCAACGCCGCCCTCATGGCCCGGCGGATGGTGGAGCGGGGCGTGCGGTTCGTGCAGATCTACATCAACAACTGGGACCACCACGGCAACCTCACCGGCCGCCTGGTGAGCCAGTGCAAGGACATCGACCAGCCCTGCTTCGGGCTCATCCAGGACCTCAAGCACCGCGGCCTGCTCGACGACACGCTCGTCATCTGGGGGGGCGAGTTCGGCCGCACGGTCTACTCGCAGGGGAACCTGAGCCGGGAAAACTACGGCCGCGACCACCATCCGCGCTGCTTCACCATGTGGATGGCCGGCGGCGGCGCCCGCGGCGGGCAGATCTACGGCGAAACCGACGACTTCTCCTACAACATCGTCCGCGACCCGGTGCACATCCGCGACTTCCACGCCACGGTCCTCCAGCTCCTCGGCTTCGACCACGAGCGGTTCACCTACCGCCACCTCGGCCTCGACCAGAAGCTCACCGGCGTGGAGCCGGCCCGGGTGATCGGCGACCTGATCGGCTGACCTGATCGGCGACCTGGCCACCGGGCCGCGGCCCGCGGCCGAAGCCCGGCAGGACGATCACCGGCCCATGCGGTACGATGGCTGCCAAGGAGACGGCCGCATGGACATGGAAGCGGAGACGACGGAGCGGCGCATCCGCCCGCTCGACGCCAACGAGCGCCGGGTCCTCGGCGTGCTGATCGAGAAGGGCAAGACCACGCCCGACCAGTATCCGCTGTCGCTCAACGCCCTCGTCACCGGCTGCAACCAGAAGAGCAACCGCGACCCGGTGATGACGCTCGACGAGGAGCAGGTGACGCGGGCGATCGCCAGCCTGCAGGCCAGCGGAGCGGTCGCGGAGGTGTTTGGCAGCGGCCGGATCCCACGGTATCGCCACCTCGCCTACGAGTGGCTCGGCGTCGGCAAGGAGGAACTCGCCATCGTCGGCGAACTGCTCCTCCGGGGCGAGCAGACCGAGGGGGACCTGCGCGGCCGGGCGAGCCGCATGGACCCGATTCCCGACCTCGACGAGCTGCGCCGGCACCTCGACGCCCTCGCGGCCCGGGGGCTCGTCGTCTGGCTCTCGCCGCCGGGGCGGGGGCGGATGCTGACCCACGGCTTGCTGCCGGAGGAAAAACTGGAGAAGGTCCGCCGGGAACTGGGCATCGGGGCGCCCACCGCGGCCGGCGCCGAGCCGGCCACCGCGGCCGCGCCGGTTGCGGCCCCGACGCCGACGTCAGTTCCGGCCGCCCATCCCGCGGCCCCGTGCGGCCCGCCGCCGCATGCCCCGGCCCCGACCGACGTCGCCGACCGCCTGGCGGCGCTCGAGGCGACCGTGGACGGCCTGCAGGCACGACTCGCCGCCCTGGAAGCGGCTCTATCGTGACGGACTGGCGGGACGGGAGCCCACCCGGCGCTACCGCGTCCGGCTGCGGTCCGGGCACCGGCCGAACGTGACCATCACCGCCAGATCGTCGTCGTCCTCGAACGGGTCGAAGTCGCCGTCGAACGGGCCGTGGACGTGCTGGGGACCGGGGGCGGGGGGCATGGCGGGGACACTCCTGTCCCTCAACTCAAGTCTCGCGACGGGCCGGAATCAACTCGATTGGAAACCCCGAAAAAACCGGCTATTCTCACCGGCTTTCCGTCACCCCGACCCGCGCACCCCCCCGCCACGGCCATGCCCAGCACCCCCACCCCCGCCGCCCCGCAGGACCCCTGGTTCCAGGATCGTTTCGCCCAGCGCATCGGCGGCGCCGGGTACGGCAAGGGCAACGAGATCTACAAGTTCGAGCTCATCAAGCGGGCCAAGCGGCAGGCGCTCGCCGACCACCCCGAGCGCCGGATGCTCGACTTCGGCATCGGCGAGAACGACGAGATGGCGCCGGAGAGCGTCCGCGCCGTGATGCGGCGCGAGATCGACCAGCCCGAGAACCGGGGCTACGCCGACAACGGCATCGCCGCCTACAAGGAGGCGGCCGCGGCCTTCATGCACCGGGAGTTCGGCGTCCGGCTCGATCCCGTCACCGAGGTCAACCACTGCATCGGCTCGAAGACGGCCTATGCCATGCTGCCGGCCGCGTTCATCGACCCCGGCGATGTCACGCTGATGACGGTCCCCGGGTATCCGGTCGCCGGCACCGCCACCCGCTGGTTCGGCGGCACGGTCCACCGTCTGCCGCTCGTGCCCGAGAACGACTTCTTCCCCGACCTCGACGGCATCCCGGCCGACGTGCTCGCGCGGACGAAGCTGCTCGTGCTCTGCTATCCCAACAGCCCGACTGGCAAGACCGCGACCCGCGGGTTCTACGAGCGGGTGGTCGAGTTCGCCCACCGGCACCGGATCATCGTCGTCCAGGATGCCGCCCACATCATGCTCTCCTACGACGACCAGCCGCTGTCGTTCCTCTCGGTGGACGGGGCGAAGGAGGTGGGCGTGGAGGTCCACTCGATGTCGAAGGGCTTCCACATGATCGGCTGGCGGCTCGGCTGGGTCTGCGGGCACGAGCGGATCGTGCGGGCCTTCGCCGACGTCAAGGACAACTGCGACTCGGGGCAGTTCATGGCGATCCAGAAGGCGGGGGCCGCGGCCCTCGCCGACCCGGAGATTCCGCGCCGGGTGCGCGAGAAATACCGGCGCCGGCTGGAGAAACTGGTCGGCGTGCTCCGGGCCGTGGGCTTCGACTGCGACATGCCCGGCGGCACCTATTTCCTCTACACGAAATCCCCGCGCGGGGCCGGCGACCGGGTTTTCGCCACGGCCCAGGATGCCAGCCAGTTCCTCATCCACGACCTCTCGATCTCGACCGTCCCGTGGGACGACTGCGGTGCCTACTTGCGGTTCTCGGCCACCTACGAGGCCGAGGACGAGTCGGCCGAGGACGACCTGATGGCCGAGACCCACGCCCGCCTGCTCCGCGCCCGGCTGAAATTCTGACCGCTGCGGCTCGCAGCGGCCGCAGCCGCATGACCGATCATCCGTCACTCCCCGGAGTCCCGTCGATGCCCCCGAGAAACCTTCCCCGCTGGCTGCCGATCCTGTTGCTCCTGGTCCTCGTGCCGGCCGTCGGCTGCGGCAAGAAGTCCACCGGCCCGAAGACGATCGCCCAACAGCTCGCCGAGGCCCGGGCCATCGAGTCGCCCGAGGCCAAGGCCCGGGCGCTGGTGCGGATCGCCCGCCGGCAGCTGAAGTCGAGCGACAAGGCGGGCGCCGGCAAGACGCTGGCCGAGGCCCGTGGGCTGATCAAGCCGGACGCCGACCCAGCGGTCGCCGGCCAGCGGCTCGTGGAGATCGCCGACTTGTATGCGAAGTCCGACGCCCGGCCCGTCGCCCGCGAGTCGTTGAAGCAGGGCATCGAGATGGCCGGACGGGTCACCGATCCGATCGCCAAGATCCGCATCCTCGCCGACGCCGCCACCGTCTCCGGCGCCAAGACCGGCGGCCTCGGCGACGCCAAGGCGGCCCGTGAGGCGCTCGACTCGGCCACCGCGGCGGCCGAGGGGGTCGAGGAGCGATTCAAGGTGCAAGCCTTCGCGGCGATCGCCGTAGCCCTGGCGAAGGTCGGCCAGAACGCCGATGCCACGAAACTCGCCGACCGGCTCGAGGAGATGGCCCGGGGCCAGGAAGACCCGCGAGCCAAGGCCGAGGCGCTGGCGGCCGCCGCGAACGTCCGGGCCGAGGGGGGCGACAAGGCGAAGGCAGCCACCCTGCTCGCCGAGGCCGACGCGGCGGCCACCGCCATCTCCAAGCCCGAAAACAAGGCCTACGGCCTGTTGGCCGTGGCCGGCGCGTTCCTCGCCAACGGCGATGCGGCGGCCGCCGTCCGGCTCCTCAAGACCGCGGAGAAGGAGGCGGCCAAGATCGCCGATCCCGAGGGGCAGAAGAACGCCCTCGAAAAGGTGCGGCTCATGCTCGCCGAGGCCGACCGGAAGAAGTAGCCTTCCCGCGGGTCACCGTCTTGAGGGCCTCGAGCGCGAGCCGACGGGCCTCGGCGTGATCCACGACCGGCTCCGGGTAGTCGCGACCCAGGGCGATGCCGGCCCGGACGCGCATCGACGCCTCGGCCGCCGCCGGCTCGTGGATGTCGCCGGCCGAGAGCTTCGCCAGCTCCGGCACCCAGGTGCGGACGTACGTGCCGTCGGGGTCGAACTTCTTCCCCTGGCTCGTCGGATTGAAGATCCGGAAGTAGGGGGCGGCGTCGGCGCCGCAGCCGGCGGCCCACTGCCAGCCCAGCGTGTTGGCGGCGAGGTCGGCATCGACGAGCGTGTCCCAGAACCAGCGTGCTCCCTCGAGCCAGGAGACCCGCAGGTCCTTGACGAGAAAGCTGGCGACGATCATCCGCACGCGGTTGTGCATCCAGCCGGTGGCCCACAACTGCCGCATGCCGGCATCGACGACGGGAAAGCCGGTCCGCCCCCGCTGCCAGGCCCGCAGGCCGACGGGATCACTGGCCCACGGGAATCGGGCGTAGTCGCCCCGCAGCGGCGCGTCGGTGGTGTGCGGGAAGTGGAACAGCAGGTGGCCGGCGAACTCCCGCCAGCCGAGTTCGCGGAGATAGGCCTCGGGGCCGCCGGCGAGTTTGGCCACCGGCCGGCCGCCCGCCGCGGCCCGCACGGCGTGCCACGCCCGCCGCGGCGAGAGCTCGCCGAAGTGCAGGTGGGGCGAGAGCGAACTCGTGCCGTCCTGGTCGGGCCGATCCCGGCCGCTCGCGTAGCCCGCCAGGCCGCCGGCGACGAAGGCGTCGAGCCGCTTCGTGGCCCCCGCCTCGCCGGGCGTCCAGGTCTTCTCCATGGTGCCGGCCCACGGGATCGCCGGCAGCAGGCCGAGGTCGGCGACCGCCAGGCCCGTGGCCGGCCGCGGGGCGGGGACGAGTTTGCGCGGGCCGGCCACCGGCTCCGCCGGCTCCTCCCGCGCGAGCAGGGCCCGCCAGAAGGGCGTGAACACCTGGTACGGCCGGCCTTCCTTTGTGGCAACGTGGGCCGGCTCGTAAAGCAGGCCGCCATTGAAGCTCTCCACGGTCAGGCCGTCGGCCGCGAGGGCCTTCTTGATCGTCGTGTCGCGGGTCACGATGGCCGGCTCGTAGAGCCGGTTCCAGGTCACCTGACCCGCCCCGGTCTCACGGGCAAGTTTCCGCAGCGTGTCCAGCGATCCGCCGCGCCGGATCACCAGCGGCGTGCCGGCCCGGGCGAGCGTGGCGGAGAACTTTTCGAGCGACCGGTGCAGCCACCAGCGCGAGGCCGCCCCCGGCTCCCACGGCGCCTCCTCGTCGGGCGCCCAGATGAACACCGGCACCACCGCCCCCCGGGCCGCCGCGGCCGCCAGGGCGGGATTGTCGTCGAGCCGCAGGTCGCGGCGGAACCAGACGATCGTGACGGTGGACGACGGTGCCATGCTCGATTTCCGGAGCGAGTCCGGTCAGACCCGGGGGATCTCGTAGCCCGCCCGCGGCGTCCGCGCGGCGAACGACGCCGCCTGCTCGTCGCCCACGATCTGCTCCTTCACCGGGTCCCAGGCGATCTTCCGGCCCAGCCGGCCGGCGATCGCCGCCAGGTGGCAGGTGTTCATCGCCACGATGTGGCTGAACACGTCCGACACCGGCAGCCCTCCCTCGCGGATGCAGCGGTAGAAGTTCTGCTTGTGCCCCTCGCCGGGCTTGCCCTTGAACAGCGCCCGGACGTCGGCGTCCGTGAACGCGTCCTTGTCCCAGCCCTCCTCGATCGGCTTCCCCGTGATCTTGGACCGGTTGACGAACAGCCGCCCCTTCGACCCCTCGAAGAGAATGCCGTTGTCACCTCGGCTCGTGACCACCAGCTCCACGCCGCTCTTGAAACGGCAGGTGACGGAAAAGTCGTGAGCCGTGTTGAACCAGTCGTCACGGGTCGGGTTGCCGTCCTTGAAGGGTATCGGGTGGTGGACGTCGATGCCGTCGATCTCCACCGGCCCCTTGCCCGGGCCATCCTCGCCGATCGCCCACTGCGCGATGTCCACGTGATGGGCGCCCCAGTCGGTGAACTTGCCGCCGGAATACTCGTACCACCAACGGAACATTTCGTGGCAGCGATGGACGCGATACTCGACCTTCGGCGCCTGTCCGAGCCAGCGGTCCCAGTCGAGCCGCTCGGGCGCCGGCTCGGCCGGAAACGGCCCGCCGGTCGGGCTGCCGTCGATCGCCGCGGTCACCCGGCGAATCTCGCCGAGGAGCCCCTTGCGGACCATGTTCACGGCCCGCAGGAACAGGTCTTTCTCGGACCGCTGCTGCGTGCCGATGAAGAACTGCAGCTTCGGGTATTTCTCGGCGGCCGCCCGGGCCAAGCGGCCCTCCTCCAGCGTCAGCGACAGCGGCTTCTGGCAGAACACGTGCTTGCCCGCCTGCAGGGCCTCGATGGCGATCTTCACGTGCCAGTGGTCGGGCGTGGAGATGCTGACGACGTCCACGTCGGGCCGGTCCAGCACCTTGCGGTAGTCGGCATACGTCTCGGCCTTGCCCGCTCCCACGCGGACGTCGTACTTCGCCCGCTCGGCGTGCTTCCGGTCGAGGTCGCAGACGGCGACGATGTCGGCGAACTCGCGGTGCTCGCGGGCGTCGCGCATGCCGATGCCGCCGGTGCCGATGCAGGCGACCCGCGGCCGATCGTTGGCCGACTGGTTCGCGAACGCCGCCGATGCGAACGTCACCGGCACGAACAGCGGGGCCGTGCCCGCCGCGCCGCCTGCCAGTGCCGTCCCCAGAAACCGCCGCCGCGATGCCTGTCGTCCGCCTGCCATGCCTGAATCCTCCGGGAGAACCGTGACGGGGAAAAGTTTAGCAGACGGGGTCGCAGCATGGCCGGCCCACCGGCCTCACTTCGCCTGCCCGAACGCCTTCGGCAGCTCGACCCTCGGGTTCGCCCGCAGGGCCGCCAGGCCGGCGGCCGGCACCTCGGCGAGCTTCGGCAGGACGAGCCGCGCCTCGGCGGTGGCCAGGGCGGCGGCGGCATCGTCGGACAGCTGCGACGTGCCGAGCGTCGTCTCCTGCTGCCGCGCGGCGAGTGCCGTGGCGGCCGCGACCGATAGGTTCGTGAGGCCGAGCGACAGCGGGCCGGTCCGCTTCGCCAGCGCACGCACCACCGCATCGGGTGCCGTCTCCAGCCGGGCGAGATTGAGCGCGACCGTCTTCCGCCGGGCCTCCTGGTTGGCACCGCGCGGGGCCCGTGTGTCCGGGAGCGGGCCCTCGGCGAGCACTTCCGCCAGCGCCACCGACGTCAGCGCCCTGAGGGCGGGAAGCGGCACGATGCAGCGTTTCGAGCGGCGCACGTCGGCCGCCAGCGGGGGGGTGGGGGCGTCAAGGGGCCGCGCGATGAGAAGATGATGAGACACGCCTTCTCCGCCCCAAACGCCGTCCGGCAAGCGGTTCGTTGGCGGCCGCCGGTCAACGACAGCGCAATCCGCTCCCGTCCCAGGTTTCCGCTCACGCGGCCGGCCTGGCCGAGCGTTTGCGGCCGGATCTTCGCGAGCTGCTCGTGGGCCTCGGCGCGGAGGTGCCGCACGCCGCCGTAGTCGAAGCCCTCGGGGATCGGCCGGCTCGCATGCCGCCGCTGCGGCTCGATCCGCTCGCGGTCGAGCGTGGTCCGCAGCTGGTCGGGCGGGCAGCAGTCGCATTCGTCAGCGTAGCCGAAGCGCATGATCGCCACATCCAGCCCTGGCTGTTGCTCTTCGCGATCCGCTCCGCTCGGCCGACGCAGGGCCGGCGAAGGTGCCACGCACTGGCCCCCAACGCCTGCATCTTGCCGAGATTTGGTGGCTATCACCTTTATCCTTTCGCGCCGCCGTCAGACGCGGGCGCTTTGGGATGACGGCAGGTCAATCGAAAAACGCGTTCCCGCCGTACGTTTTCCAATGGTCAATGGCGGGATGCTGGATCAGCAGCTTGGGCTTCTTCTTCGCCAGCCGCTTGACCGACGCGGCCGTGATCTTGTTCTGGTCATGAAGCCTGACGGTTCGGAGCTTCGGCATCTCGGCAAGCGCGTCCACCGCCTCATCGCCAAGACTCGGGCAGAACCGCAGGTCGAGAAACTCGAGCGACTGCGAGGCGGCGAGCAACTTGATGCCGGCATCCGTGATGCGCTCGCCAACGACCTCGAAATGCGCGAGCTGCGGCAGTCCGGCCACGAGCCGCAGCGATTCATTTGTGACGCCGCTTGATTCAAACTGCAGCCTCCGCCAATTCTTTCGCTGCACGAGGACGGCGACGTCGGCGTCGGTGAAGGCCGGCATGCGGACAATGGCAAACTCTTGGAGCGACCCAATCCTGCAAACCTCCGCAGCGGCATCTGGTGACCACTGCTGCAATCCATCGAGCAAGAGCCATTCGAGTTTCGGGAGCGCGTCGAGTTGGCTCAACGTCTTGCCCGTCAGCGGGCAAGGATCCGTCGGGTCGGAACGTAGCGTGAGACTTCTAAGATTCGTGAGTGGCAACACTTTGCCGATCAGGGCGTCCGTAACCTTTGCGCCTCTGACAGAGAGCCGCGTGAGGCTCGTGACCTTGCAAATCGCGTCGAGATCCTCAGGGCGGGGAATCGCCTTGCTCCCCACGTGCATGCCCTCGATGAGGTCGAACACGGCCAGGTCTGCCACGAGCTGCGGAAATCCCGGACCATAGTCGTGTGTCAACGGGATATTGACGATCGCCCGTTTTTTGTGTCGAGACTTGGATCTGTCGTCGGAAAACTCGATCGGATGTGCGATTCGCCCTCTCTCGGTCTTCGCGACCAGTTCGCACGCCGCGTCATACCGGCGCGCCCGCTCGGCGATTGCTTCATCATCCACGGCGGGAACCTCCCTCATCAATAAGCCTGCCAGAGCGAACGCCGTCGCAATCGACGTCCACGTGCTGCTCGGGTGTTGCGTGCAGATCATGAAATGAGCTTCTGTAGTGCGGCGGACTACCGCAGGCTCCTCCCCGGGTCTTGAACCACCAGAAAACGAACAGCTACCGACAGTTTACTGGTTGAACGTACTGTACTCCATGTCTTTGCTCGCCTCGATCCACTGATCGATGACCGCCCTGCCGATGTCGTCCTGGCTCATGAGGTGCCTCATCTGGAGCAGGGTAGGCAGTTCAAGATCGTCACCGAAATGGTTCTGAATAAGCTCCCGCATGAGGAATGCAAACTCGTTGAGGTTGTCTTGAT
>Ga0315902_10008221_pt1 | contig 14154 bp, 11 predicted proteins | sample LakEriMetagenome_9_FD_203523 | JGI IMG/M metagenome (GOLD analysis project Ga0315902, IMG submission 203523) | Freshwater fungal communities from buoy surface, Lake Erie, Ohio, United States - Buoy 12 MA117 | ecosystem: Environmental > Aquatic > Freshwater > Lake > Lake biofilm | place: USA... | reverse complement strand
GCCAGCGATTCGCGAAACGGCATGCCGCCATGCATGCGGTAGGGCAGGTAGGCCAGCAGCGGGGCCAGCAGCGCTGCACCCAGGCAGGTCAAAACCAGCCGGGGCAGTCGGCGCTGCGGCGGAAAAAGAATCATCACTAGGCCCAGCAGCGCCGCTGTCAGCGAAAGAGACCACGCATCGCGCCCCGTCCCGAAAAAGATGATCAACAGCGGCACCAGTGCGAAAACGATCCCCTGCCAGGCAGGTCCCTGCACCTCAGCGGCGTCCGGTTTGCTGTCGTCCTCATCCTCGTCCTCCGGCGGCTCGCTGTCGGAGCGCGCCTCATGCAGCCGCCCCTCCTCATCCTGCATCCTGGGCGTGTGCGCATCCTCGGAGGATGAAGAGCGCCTGCGGCGCCTTCTGCGGCGCTGCGGCTCGGGTTGATCATCGAAAACGGGTTTCAGTTCCATGGAGCAGGGGCGGGCTGGGCGTTTGTGGGCGGGGCATGCGGAGTCAGGCAGCTCGGCAGGCTGCCCCAGCGTTGCAAACAGCGCTCCAGCGCCGGCTCCAGCTCATCCAGACGGAGCTGCCACTCCGCGCGTGTTTCACGATCCGCCGGGTGCCGCAGGTGGATCATTCCTTGGTTGGAAAGCTTTAGCACTACCACATCCGGCTCGTCGGACTCCGGCACGCAATTCACCGACATGCGCTGCAGTGCGTGGGAAAGCGTGTGGCCAAATTCCTCCAGCGTCGCACTGCGCTCCACCTCAAAGTCCAGCACCCGGCCGCGTGCGCGGAAATATTCGCGCATGCGCCGCCGGTCCATCGCCGCGCTGATCTGCTTTCGCATTCCCTTGTAGCTGCGGATGTAGCCCAGGTATCGCGCTGCGGCCACGGCCAGCAGGAAAAGCAGCGCTCCCGCCACCGGCAGCGCCAGACCCTTCGTCATCAAGATGCTGATTCCCGCGAGGCTCAGCACCACGCACACCGCATACATCACTGCCAGCGCGCGGCCCTTGCTGTAGCCCAGCAAAATCAGGCGGTGGTGGATGTGCTCCGCGTCCGCGCTGAAAACCGGCACCCCGCGGATGCTCCGCCGCAGGATCGCGAACAGCGTGTCCAAAATCGGCACTCCCAGCGCAATGACCACCACCAGCAGCGCGCCGATGATGGACCCCTTGTTCGAGCTCACCAGCCCCACCGATGCCACGAAGAAGCCGATTAAATACGCGCCTCCATCGCCAAGGAAAATCTTCGCCGGTGGCAGGTTGAAGATCAAAAAGCCCGCCAGCGCGCCCGCCATCACCAGAGACACCAACATCACCGCAGGCTGCCCGCCGTAGTGCCCGATCACCGCCAGCGTCAGGCACAAAAACATCCCAAACCCGCCCGCCAGCCCGTCCATGCCATCGATCAGGTTCACGATGTTTGGGATGCTCACCAGCCACAGGATCGTCACCGGCAGCGCCAGCCAGCCGAGGTCCACCTTGCCATCGCCAAACGGATTGCTCAGCACATCGATCGACTGACCCAGGGAATACAAAATCATCGCCGCGCCGATTTGCCCGGCCAGCTTCACCTTCGCGCCCAGCGGCTTTAGATCATCCACAAAGCCCACGCTGAAGATCAGCACGTTGCACAGGATCACGGCGAACCACGGCTCCCAGCTCAGCAGTCCTTTCCACGCCGCATAGACAAAGCCCAGCGCCAGCGCGGCAAAGATCGGCGCTCCGCCCAGTCGCGAAATCGGCTTGGCATGAAACTTCCGCCGCGTGTCCGGCGCATCCATCGCAAAGCTCACGCCGCTGCGCAGGATCAGATGCGTCAGCACCGCTGCCACGATGAGCGCGCCACCATAGTAGCACGCCATTTCCAGCTTCGACAGATGCAAGGGCATCGGCGGGCCGGTCAGCAGATCAGGGGCGGGGACGTCAGGCATGGTGTTGGTGGAGAGACAGCAGCATAGCGGCTCCCCTGCTTCTGCGAAGCAAAAAATGGCCTCCGCCGCCTCACATTTTCTTCACCATTCGCGGTGATTCGAGGTGGCTGCCCCGCTTCATATCCAGCAACATGCCCCTGCTCATGAAAATCACCGCCTGCTTCTTCCTAGCCATCTGCGGAACCCTCGCCGCTGATCCCGCCTGGCTCACCACGGGCGATTTCCGCTGGAAGAGCACCCGGCCGCTCATCACCCCCGCCGAAAACGCCGTCGATCCCGATGTTGCGCTCAAAGACCCCACGATGGTCTTTCACGAGGGAAAATGGCATCTCTTCGCCACGCATCGTCGCGCCTCAGGCAAGGTGGACATGCAATACCTGAGCTTCGCCGACTGGAAAGACGCCGACAAAGCCACGCGCCACACCCTCGACTTTCACGATCAATACCACTGCGCCCCGCAGGTCTTCTACTTCACGCCACATCAGAAATGGTATCTCATCTACCAGCTCGCCGATGCAAAGAAGGCGCTCAAATTCGCCCCCTACTTCTCCACCACCAGCGACATCGCCGACCCAAAGTCGTGGACCAAACCGCAGCCCATGATCGAAACGCTGCCTGAAGGCGGCACGAAGACCAAATGGATCGACTTCTGGGTCATCTGCGATGCCACCAAGGCCCATCTCCTCTACACCAGCGACGACGGTCACTTCTGGAGGCGCGAAACCGCCAAAGCCAACTTCCCGCTCGGCTGGTCCAAGCCCGAACTTCTCCTCAAAGACACCAAAGAAGCCCTCTTCGAAGCCTCCTGCACCTACAAGCTCAAAGGCCGCGACCAATACCTCACCATCATCGAGGCCCTCGGCCAAGGTCATCGCTACTACAAAGCCTGGCTCGCCGACAAAATCGAAGGCCCGTGGAAACCACTCGCCACCACTCGCGAGAAGCCCTTCGCCGCCACCGAGCAGATCACACCGCCCGTCGACTGGACCACCAGCATCAGCCACGGCGAACTCATCCGCTCCTCCAACGACGAAACCCTCGAAATCGACCCCGCAGATCTCCGCTTCGTTTTCCAAGGCGTCGATGATGCCGGCTACAAGGCTCCGAAATACGGCAGCATCCCGTGGAAGATCGGGATTCTCACCCCTCACTGAGTTTAACCACAGTCAATCGGGTCAATCGGGTCCTTCAAACTGCGCTGGCACTACATTTGTAGTTGTTAATTCACGACAAATGTAGTGAAATGCATTTAATTCAATCAATCATGCCCACCGCCCCAGACATCTCCGACTCCGAATGGTCCATCATGGAAGCCCTGTGGGAGTCCTCCCCGCAGACCGCCTCCGAGGTCACCAAGACGCTCCGCGCCTCCATGAACTGGGCGGAAAACACCGTTCGCACCCTCCTCACCCGCCTCGTCGAAAAAGGAGCACTCAAGACCAGCGAGAACGCCTCCGGCACCCGCACCTTCATTCCCGCCGTGAAGCGCGAGGCCTGCGTGCGTGCCGAGAGCCAGTCCTTCCTCGATCGCATCTTCGGCGGCGCGGCCAAGCCGCTGCTCGTCCACTTCGCGCAAAACTCCAAGCTCACCGCTGAGGAGATCAAGGAACTCAAAAAGCTCCTCGACCAGCAGCTTAACTCATAACGCTTTATGAACACGCTCACGACCTACTTCGACTGGCTGCTCACCGCCAGCCTGCGTGCCTCGGTGCTCACGCTGGTGGTGCTCGGTGTGCAGTTTGTCTTCCGCAAACACCTCGGCGCACGTGCTCGCTATGCGTTGTGGCTTCCCGTGCTCATCGTGTTGCTCACCCCGGTGCTGCCTCAGAGTTCCTGGAGCATCGAGAATCTCTTCATGAAGGCTCCGCAGGCCGTTTTGATGCCTTCCATGGCTCCCGCAGCTCCGTTGGCGGTTTCGCTGCCGGCAGTGGAAATCGCTCCTTCAGCACCAATAGCCGCGGATTGGCCTCAAATCGGCCGGATCGCTTGGATGAGCATCACAGCCGCTTTTTTGCTCTTCGGCGTGTTTTCGTTCTTCCAGACGCTGAGGCGTTTTCAGAGCACACGGTGCCGTTTGAGCGATGAATCCACCGCGTTGATCCAGCAAGTCGCCCGCGAAGTCGGCTTGAAGCAATCACCGCGCGTGTGGTGCAGCAGCGCCATCACGAGTCCGGCGGTCACTGGCCTCTGGCGGCCCGTTTTGCTGCTCCCGGCCGATTTTGAGCAGGCCTTCACCTCGCACGAGGCACGACTCATCCTTCAGCACGAGCTCACGCATGTGAAACGCCACGACCTGCCGCTCAATGCGTTGCTGTGCGCCCTCATGGCCCTGCACTGGTTCAATCCGCTGCTGTGGCTTGCCTTTTATAAAGTGCGTCTCGACCGCGAAGCCGCGTGTGATGCGCAGGTGCTCGAAAACGCCCCGCCACAGCGCCGCGTTGAGTATGGCCACGCTCTACTCAAGGCCGAAACGGCCTTCGCACCGCTCCACTTCAGTCTCGGCTTCGTCGGACTCTTCCAGCCCGGTGCCGCTCTCCGTTCCCGCATCCAGTCCATCGCCAGTCCACATCAACCTCATCCAGCCATGAAACTCATCACCCTCGCCAGCATCGGCCTGCTTACCTTCCTTGGCATCACGCGTGCCGAGGAGCCATCCAACGTCATCGGCAAAACGGACTTCCGTCCCGGCGACAGCATCCGCATCACGAACGTGCAGCGCGGCGAAGACTTCCTCACCGTCACCGCCGACTACGAACTCGCCAGCGAGCCGGAGGCCGCCATCTCACTCCACATCACCCGCACCAAAGGTGACGGCAGATCGAAGACAGCCGCAACGCAGTCCAAAAAGATCACCAAAGGCAAAGGCACGGTCACCCTGCATCACCCCGCCATCAGCGAAGGCATGCCACACATCTCGTTCTACCCGGCCAAAGGCGGGAGCGTGTTTGGCGGCGTCTATTTCGGCACCGCCGCCGAGGCGGCCGCCTCGCAAACGATGAAGTGGAGCATGACAAAAGCCTCCACTTCAAAGCCAAACCCGCTCGAAGCCAAGCTGAAGTCCATCGTCTTCCCGAGCGTGAAGTTTAGCAATGCCACCATCGACGAAGCGATGACCTACTTGCGCCTCAAAAGCCGCGATCTCGACACCTCCTCCGTCGAACCCAAAGGCGTGAACATCCTCCTCCGCGGAGCCGAGACCAGCACCTCGACGATCTCTCTGGATCTGAAAGACGTGCCTCTCGGCGATGCCATCCGATACGTCGCGGAACTGGCGGGCCTGGAGATGCGTGTGGAGCCCTTCGCCGTCCTCGTGGCCCCGAAAGCGACCCCTGCGCCGCGTCCAGCGAACGCAGAAGCCGCGTCGCCGATCATCCTGCCGCAGGTCGAGTTTCGTGATGCCACGTTGGACGAGGCCATCGCCTTCATCCGCGCCAAATCCCGCGATGTCGATCCTGACAAAAAAGGCGTGAACATCCTCCGCAAGCCCGGCGGCACCGATGCCAAGCTCAGCCTTTCTCTCAAGCAGGTGCCCGTGAACGAGGCGCTGCGCTACATTGCCCAGTTGGCCAATCATCAGCTCACTGTGGAGGGAAACACGTTCATCCTCACGCCGGCGAAGTGATCTCCAGTCCTTCCGCACGCCATGCACACGCTCACCACCTTCTTTGATTGGCTGCTCACCGCCAGCCTGCGTGCCTCGGTGCTCACGCTGGGCGTGTGGCTCGTGCAAGGCATGCTGCAAAGGCATCTCTCGCCGCGCTGGCGCTATGCGCTGTGGCTGCCGGTGCTCGTCGTGCTGCTCATGCCCGTGCTGCCGGAGAGCCGCTGGAGCGCGGCGAGTGTCTTCACCTTTGACGCGCCCGCGCTGGACGTGCCTGCTGTGTCCGTCGTCGAGGATGCAGCACCGGTTTCAATGCCTGCGCCGTCTGTTTTGCCGGTGGAAACGGCCAGACCCGTAGATTGGCCGCGAGTGCGTGTTCTCACTTGGGCCGTGGGAGCCTTGCTCGTGCTGCTGACGGGCATGGTCTCCTTCACGCGCACACTTACACGAGCCCGCCGCACTCGCGAGGCGATCAGCGATGAACTCGCCTCCCGCATCGACGAAGTGACGCTTGAGGTCGGGCTGAAGCAAAAACCGCAATTGCTCATGTCGTCGCGCATTCAAAGTCCCGCCGTCACCGGCCTGTTGCGGCCGTTGCTGCTCCTGCCGCCCGGTTTTGATCGCGATTTCACTGCGGAGGAAAAGCGTCTCATCCTCCAGCACGAACTCATGCATCTCAAACGCGGCGATCTGCCGCTGAACACGCTGCTGTGCGTGCTCATGGCCCTGCATTGGTTCAATCCACTCCTCTGGCTCGTCTTCTTCAAAGTCCGCGCCGACCGCGAGGCTGCCTGCGATGCGCAGGTGCTCGAAAACGCCACGCCGCAGCGTCGCAGCGCTTACGGCCATGCGTTGTTGAAGATCGAGTCCACCTTCTCCCCGCTGCGCCTCAGCCTCGGCTTCATCGGCATCCTGCAACGCCACGCCTCTCTCCGCGCCCGCATCCGCAGCATCGCCGCGCCGACTCGAACAAGGCCGCTCACCGGCCTGCTGACGACGCTCTGCATTTTTGGCATGACCTTCCTCGGCGTCACTCGGGCCGAAAAGCCCGCGGAGACCAAGGCGAAGCCTGCGCTGATGCAGCTCGAGGTGCACATCCTCAATTTCAAAGAAGCAAGCAATTGGGACTTCGGTGGCAGGCTTCCTCCCTTTGCCAGTGATGCGACGCCACTGTTGTATATGGCCACTTTAAGCCAGCCTGAACTCGACAAATTGAAGCGTGAAACGCTCAGCCAGCCCGGCGCTGACCAAACGTCCTATCCGAAAATGACGATCGAAGAAGGAAAACCGGCTGTGATCCGCTCCGTCGTCAATCAGCCCGTCGCATCCGACAAGAAGGACAAGAATGGAAAGCCGGCCATCGAATACCTTCCCATTGGGTTCATTGGAAACTTCACGGCAAAACAGATGCTGGAAGGAAAGCTCCACCTCGATGTCGACATCAAGAATTCACAAATCATCGGAGAGACCCAGGTCGCGGGGAATCCATACCCCATCGTGAGAAGCGTAGTTTACCAGGCACCTGTCGAGCTTTCCGCAGGCATGAGCACGGTGGTCTATGGCTGGGAACTTCATCATCAGAACCAAAAGCCCCGTCCGGTGCTCTATGTGCTCACGCCTAGCGTGGTTGCGACGGAGTCAGCCGAGTCCGAAAAGAAGCCTTCGCCCGCCAAGATCACCGCTGACGAGGTCACCTTTGACGAGAAGACAGCCATCGGCCGATACACCGGCCACGCGAGATTGGAGATGAGCGTTGCCGATGAAAAGCGTATCATCGCCACCTCAGACGAAATCATCTACTGCAAGCAGGATGATCTCGTGATTGTCAAAGCGCCGCTGGAGGTGCGAAAGGGCAAGCTCCGCATCACTGGCGAGGAAAAAGGCGCGGAAGCCCAGATCAATCTCAAAAACGGCCAATGGCAGCTTAGCGGCGGCAAATTCAAAACGGTGCTGACTTCTGAGACACTCCCTAAGCAGGCTGATTCGCCCGCAGCGGCTTCAGCCGCCATTCTTCGCACCGCACCAGCGGTGCGCTATCACTTCAAAAAAGAACGGCTGGGGGATATCCTGCAACGCCTCGCTAAAGAAGCCGGAATTTCTCTTTTATCCCTGCCGGATGCTTCACCGGACGCAGGAAAGCTCATCACTTTTGCCACCGAGCTCAGCCCGTTTTCAACGATCGAAGTGCTCTGTAAGGCCAATGGGCTCGGTATTTATCGTTTCGAAGATCAATGGTTCATCCAGCGACTCGATCATCACGAGTTTTTCAGCAAGCTTTACGCCATTCCGGAATTGGATGCGCCGCGCATCAGCATGCTAATCGAAGACATTGACGCTATTATCGATGCCAAGTCATTTCAGGGGGATCAGAAGCCGCAGGCAGTCTATAAAAAAGATCAAAAGGGCATCTACGTCACGGGTACGCGCCTACACCATGTTTGGGTCAATGGTTACTTGGAAGCTGCCGGAAAGACCAAGCTCATGAAGTAAGACGTCATTGCGTGCTGCCCGCTTTAGCGCCAAAACAGCCGCGTCATGACCACCCCCGAACTCACCCAGCGCCTTCGCGAAAACGCGTGGATTGGCGATGCCGTGCTGGAGCTGTATGCACGCTCCCACATCTTGCGCACGCATGGAAAAGTGGATGCGGAGATGAAGACGCGCTTCACCTGCAACCAATTCCTCTCCTGCCACGGCAATCCCACGGCCGTGGAGGCCGAGATCGGCGTCATCTATCGAAAAGACGGCCTCGAAGCCGCCTTCACCTGGATTCGCGAGACGTTGGAGCCGCTGTTCTTGAAGCAGGAATCCAAACGAGCGCGCAAAAGTTCGTAGCCCGAACTACGAACGGATCTTCTCCAGCTTCGCGGCGCTTTCCTTCCACTCGACCTCGTGCGGCAGGCGCTTCGACAGCGCAGCAAGTGCGGCGGTGACGCCGGCGGCCTCGCCCATAGCGACGGAGTTGCCGGTGACGCGATAGCTCGCATGCGCGATGAAATCGCCGCTGATATTGCGGCCGGCCATCATGAGGCCATCGACGTCCTTCGCGATGAGTGCACGCAGCGGGATGTCGTAAGGCTTCGTCTTGATGCCTGCGTTGTGGTAGGCGGCCTTCTTGTTGTTCTCCGCACTCAGCGCGTGAATGTCCACGCTGAAGGTCGCACGCACCACGGCGTCGTCGTAGCGAGCACCAGCGATGACATCGTCCTTGTTCACCACGTAGCGGCCCTTGATACGGCGGCCGTCGCGCACGCCGATCTGCTCGGCGGTGGCGGCGATTTGCAGGCCTTCCCACGGGCCTCCGAGCTTGCGTAGGCCGTTCACGATCTTGTGCATCTCCGCACGGGCCTGCACGGTGGCCTCGGTGATCTTCGCGGCATCGAAACAAGGCACGCCATACTGATGATTCATCATCACCAGCAGCAGATTGTCGCGCACCTGAAACAAGGTCGGCTTCGAGTAAGAGGGGAAGTGTCCGGTGCGCTGGATCTCTACCAGCAGCGCATCCTTGGCGATACCATCCGCCTTGCTCGGGTCCGACTTGTGAATGAAAGCCGCAAGCGCGGCAGCATCTTTGCAGACGAGCAGCGCATTGAGCGACATCGGCTGGCAGGGGCACGAATCGGACTCGCCGTATTCGAAACTGCATCCGGCGAGCGCGCCAAGATCGCCATCGCCGGTCGTGTCGATGAAAACGGGGGCACGCCAGGCTTGGCGGCCGCTTTTGGACTCCGTCACGATGGTCGTGAGGCGTTTCCCTTCGCGATACGCGGCGCTCACGCGGGTGTGGAGCTGGAATTTCACGCCCGCCTCCACAAACATTTCCTCCAGCAGCACTTTCATACCCTCTGGCTCGTAGCAGATGCTCTTCAGGCTCGTGCCGCGGCGCATGTCGCGTTCGTCGAGACGTTTGAGCAGCTCTTGATTGAAGCCCGGCTTGTCGAAATCGAGCAAGTAGCCCAGCAGCCCAGCCGTCCACACGCCGCCGAGGCAGCCGCGCCACTCAAACACCCGCACCTTGGCTCCCGCCCGCGCTGCCGTGATCGCCGCGGCGATGCCCGCAGGACCTGCGCCGCACACGATGACATCTGCGTCCTCCACCAGCGGCAAATCGCGTGCTTCTTCATGAAACTGGCCCGCGATGGCCTTTTCGACCTGCTGGGCATTCATGATGCCCGGCGTGACGAGAGCGCCGGAAAAGGCGGCGCGGAGAAAAGAGCGGCGTTTGGCGTGAGTGGACGGTTCCATAATGAGATGTGGTGATTCAATCACAGTCCAAACGCCGTGTCCATCTGCGCGGAGACGCCTTTGAGGTAGTCGAGATCACCACCGGCGACCTCGGCGGCGAGCCAGCCGTGGAAATTGATCTCGATGAGCGCTTTGCGCACGTCGGCGTAGTCGATGTCGCCCTCGCCGATGGGGGTGAATTTGTTTTGGGCGCGGGAGAAGCCCTTCACGTCCAGTTTCAGCACGCGGTGGCCGAGTTGGCGGACCCAGTCGCCCATGCTGCCGTATTTCCAGTGGTTGCCGATGTCGAACTGCATGCCCACCCACGGCGAGCGGAACTCGTACACATACTTCACAAACTTGTCCGCCTTCTGATCGCTGCCGCCGCTGTGATCGTAGCAGAATTGGTTCCACACATTTTCGATGACGATCTGCACGCCCAGCTCCGCGGCCAGCGGCACGGCTTTGGCGATGTTTTCGACGCTGCGCGGCCAGATTTCATTCTCCGGGCCGTCCTCGCCCTTGCCGACGACGAGCAGCACGCTGTGCCCGCCCACCTCGTGCGTGTCACGCAGAGCCTGCTTGAGGTTTTCGAGCGCCTTCGCCCGCGTGGCGGCATCCGCGCTGGTGTGGCGGACTCCCCAGTGCTCACCACAAACGCTGCCGTCCACCGGCAGGCCGGACTCGGCGATGGCCTTCTTCGTCTCCGCCACATCGTTGCCGGGAAAGCCCATTTCCACGCCCTTGAAGCCTGCCTGCTTCGCGATCTTGAATTTCTCCGTGAGATTCGCCCCGGCTTTGATCATGCCGACTTTGAGCGTCTTATAAAGACGACCCGCGAGCGCATCCGGCACATCAGGAGCCGCAAAAACGCCACGCAGCGGCCAAACGGCTCCTGCGGCGAGAATCGAGGCCTGACGAAGAAACTGACGACGGTTGGAAAGAGAGCGGATCATGGCGAATCCACTACGTCAGCGGCTTTTCTTCTTCTTCAGCCAATTCACCGTCACATCCGGAAAATCGGTGAAGAGCGCATCGACCTTCGCTTCCTCAAAAAGCAGCCGCATGAGCTCCTCGGGCGTTGAGATGCCTTTCGGCAGATCATCCATGCGGAGCGTGTAAGGATGTACTTCGAGACCGAGCGCATGCGCCTGTGCGGTCAGATCGGTGACTTGCGTGCCGGACACGATGGCTCCGATGGATGGCCCGATGCCGTCCACGACCTTCGCTAGTTCTGCGAGGTCGATCTTGATCTTGCTGCCTGCCAGGAAAACCAGCTTCCCCTTCCAGCCGAGTTCATTTCGCAAACGCTTCACCTCCTCGTATTCGAAGCATTGCAGGTAGCACGCGTGCTCTTTGGACGTGTAGCCATGCTTCGCGAGCACGCGCAGGACGATGGGGCTGATGTCGTGGCCTTCTTTGCGATGCCAGGCGGGCTGCTTGATCTCAGGGTAGATGCCCGCCACGCGGCCGGTGCTGTGATTCAGGCCTGCGATGAGCTCCAGCTCCTCATCGAGCGTCAGGATGCGAAAGCCGCCCGTGGTGGCTGGAAAACGCTTCGGGTAGGCCTGCTTGCCCGTTTTGTGATCCATGCGCTCGTGCATCGAAAGCTGCCGCAGCTCTACGAGCGTGAAATCGAGCGCGTAGTAGCGTCCATCGGCACGTTTGCGATCCGGGAACCGCGTGGCGACATCGCTGGTGGTATCGAGATGAATGTCATGCAGCACCACCGGCACGTCATCTTTGCTCAGCACGACATCCTGCTCGATGAACTGCGCCCCCATCGCATGCGCCATGACCTTGGCCTCACGCGTGTGCTCTGGCACATACCCACTGGCTCCACGGTGTGCGATGGTGAATGGCTGCGCGGCGGCGGTGACGACGAAAAGAAGAGGAATCAGTATTTTCATGAGGCGGAGGAGCTTTCGGCTTTGTGCGTGAGTGTCATCGCGCTGAAGAGCATCGTCAGGACGCAGCAGATGCACATCGTGACGATCACACCGCCCCAGCCCCAGTGATCGGCGATCCAGCCGACGCCCGTGCCGGCGAAGGCGCTGCCGAAAACATAACCAAAGAAGCCGGTGAAGCCCGCAGCGGTGCCGGCGGCCTTCTTCGGCACCATGTCGAGGGCTTGCAGGCCGATTAGCATGACCGGGCCGTAGATGAAAAAGCCGATGGTGATGAGCGCAGTGACATCGATCCACAGCGGTCCGTTACGGTTCAAGCCGTAGGCGATGAGACCGAGCAGGGTGGGGATCATAAAAAGGATCGTCGCGGGAGCGCGGCGAGATTTGAAGACCTTGTCAGACATCCAGCCGCACAAGATCGTGCCCGGCACGGCCGACCACTCAAAGCAGGCCCAGGCCGTGCTCGATTGCTGGAAGGAGAAATTCTTCGCGGTCTGCAAATACGTCGGAATCCAGTCCACGACGCCGTAGCGCACGAAATAGACGAAGGCGTTCGCGGTGGCGATGGCCCACAGCAGCTTGTTGTTGAAGACGTGGCCGAAAAAGATCTCGCGGAAGGTGAAGGTGCGCTCGTGCTCGGCGCTGTAGTTCGGCGGGTAGTCGTTCTTGTATTCTTCGATGGGCGGCAGGCCGCAGCTTTGCGGGGTATCGCGGATCAAAAGGAACGCTGCGACGGCCACGACGGTGGAAACCATCGCGTTGAAGTAAAACTTCGCGCCCCAATCGTGAAACATCGTCACGCCCCACAGCGCGATGGTGGCCACGAGAGCTCCGCCGACGTTGTGAGCGACATTCCAGATCGAAAGCGCGGTTCCGCGCTCTTTGACGCTGAACCAGTGGGCCAATGTTTTGCCACATGGAGCCCAGCCCATGCCGTTGAACCAGCCATTGAGTGCCTGGAGAGCAATCATGACGGTGAGCGAGAGATAGACCTCCTTCACAAAGCCGAATACCATCAACACAGCGCAGGAAAGAATCAGACCAAGAGGAAGGAACCAGCGCGGATTGCTGCGGTCCGAGATGCTCCCCATCAGGAACTTCGAGAAGCCATAAGCGAAGGACAGCGCTGTCCCCACCGTGCCCAGCTCGGCCTTCGAGTATTGCGGGTAGTCCTTGAGGATGTCCGGAATGGCGAGCGAGAAGTTCTTCCGCACGAGGTAGTAGGCCGCGTAGCCGAAAAAGATGCCCGCGAAGACTTGGAGCCGCAGCCGGCGGTAAACCGGGTCGATCTGGCTGGCGGGAAGGCGCTCGGTGTGCGGCGCAGGCTTCAAAAAGGCAAACATATGTCGCCATGCTGGCAGAAGAGCCGCAGTGGCGTCAATCGTGGATGCGTTCAGCGTTCGATCTGAAAGCCGCGCAGCCCTGACTGCACGGCGATGGCCTCGACGCTGTGCTCTTTGATGTGCGCGGCGAGGTCGCTTTCGAGGATGGCGGCGAGAAAGGCCTCCAGCTCGTCTTCTTCCGAAGATTGGGCGTGAAGTTCGACCCGGCCGTCGGCCAGGTTTTTCACCCAGCCGCACACATCAAAGCCATTGGCGATGCGTTTGGTGGCGAAACGGAAACCGACGCCTTGGACGCGCCCGGAGAAAAAAATGCGTTTGGCTGACATGCGTTCAACGAGTGGCCTGAGGGCCGGAAAGGAGGCTTTTTTCGAGCGCGCCGCGTGCAGCCGCGCTGGCGGTGTCGAGCAGCAAAACGGCTTCGCCAGATCGATCGCGGCGTAGGAGGATGAAACGGCCCTGGGCCTCGAATTCGAGCCTTTCGGCCGGTTCCGGCGTGGTGGGGCGTCCGTGGCTTTCATTGAGCACATTGCCCATGGCCATCAAAAAGGCGGTGGCACCATCTGCATCGCGAAAAACGGTCTGCCAGGCCGCGTGGTGGCGTGCGGCTCCTGCTCCCGCATCCCAAGCGAGCACCCGATCCGCGAGCAGGCCGCTGGCGGCGAGCGCGGCGTTTTCATCCTCGTTGTGCCTGCGCAGCACGCTGACGCAGAGGAAGCGGCCGAGCTGGTCGGTGTAGAAAGGCTCTGCGCCCGCGAGCTGGAGGCCCGAGTCAGAAAAACGAGGCGTGGTGTCGAGCTCTTTGACTGCGAGGTAAGCCTCCGGATCGATCACTTCGGCCGTGGTGGCCGGTGGGCGGCTGTAGGCGGCATTCAACTGCGGAAAGCCATCGGCACTGTGCAGAGTTTGCGCAAACTCGAAGCCGCGCGTGAAGGGAAACATGACCATTTCACGCAGCAGCATCGGCGCACCGACTTGATTCAGCGGGTGATCAGGGTCCTCGGCCGGGATTTGATCTTTGGGGGAGGCTTTGGGCTCCTGCAGAGAAAAAAGGAAGCGCGTGAGACCCGCATCGCCCGCGAGGAGGCTTTCGCGGGCGAGCCGCTCATCGGTGCTGAGGGCGCCGTGCTGCGGCTGGAAGAGCACCGGACCGTATTCGCG
>Ga0315902_10008219_pt1 | contig 14157 bp, 15 predicted proteins | sample LakEriMetagenome_9_FD_203523 | JGI IMG/M metagenome (GOLD analysis project Ga0315902, IMG submission 203523) | Freshwater fungal communities from buoy surface, Lake Erie, Ohio, United States - Buoy 12 MA117 | ecosystem: Environmental > Aquatic > Freshwater > Lake > Lake biofilm | place: USA... | reverse complement strand
AACAATGAAATACTGCTGGAGGATGTGCTGATCGGTGAAGTATGGCTATGTGGCGGACAAAGCAATATGGAATGGTCGGCGGATCAAGGATTGCCCCAATCCAAAGAGGAATCTCCCAATGCCACCAATACCCAGATCCGTTTCTTTTATGTTTCAAAGTCAACTTCTTCTACATTGCAAGATGATGTTACCGGCCACTGGGTGGTTTGCAATCCTGAAGCCATGCTGCATTTCAGTGCCATCGGATATTTTTTCGGGAAGCAGATAAATACAACAACAGGAAATCCGATTGGACTGATCAACAGCAACTGGGGTGGAACACCGGCAGAAGTATGGACACCGGAAGAGATCATTACCCATGATCCTGACCTACTCAAGGCGGCAGAAAAACTGACACCCGCTGCATGGTGGCCCCATGTCAGGGGAGAAGCTTATAATGCCATGATCTATCCTTTGACACAATTTTCAATTGCTGGTGCGATCTGGTATCAGGGAGAATCCAATGTGAGTGCCCATTTCCTTTACAAACGTTTGTTCACCACGATGATCGAGAGCTGGAGAAAAGCCTGGGGGAAAAACTTTCCTTTCTATTATGTTCAGATTGCACCCTACACTTATGGCGATACCCATATCAACGGTGCTTTGCTTCGCGAAGCACAGACCCAGTCAGCTTCTCACCCCAAAACAGGCATGGTGGTGATCAGCGATTTGGTAGACAACGTAAAGGATATCCATCCCAAGATGAAAAAAGAAGTGGCAGCACGTCTTGCCAATTATGCGTTGGCGGAAACCTATGGTGTGAAGGGATTGCAGTATAAGAGTCCAACGTATAAATCCCATGCTATTGAAAAAGGAAGCATCAGGATACAATTCAATGATGTGCCCTCAACACTGGTGGGCAAAGGAACCGAGATCACAGATTTTTTCATCGCAGGAGCAGATGGCATCTTCGTTCCGGCCAAGGCCAAAATAGAAGAAAAAACCGTTTTGGTATCAGCCAAAACGGTTAAAGAACCTGTTCATGTAAGATTTGGATTCACCAATACCGCCATGCCGAATTTGTTTACGGCAGAGGGATTGCCAGTGAATCTATTCAGAACGGATCAATAAAACTTGGTTACGCCCGGAACAGCAACTTTGTAGTTGCCATTTGCATCAGGTAATGATTTGGGCAATGTATCCCAGGTATAGGCTGTGGGTTGCAGATTGAGTCCGCTATTCAAAGCCTTGTCCCATTCCAATACTTGTCCGCTATAAGTTGCCATACGCCCAAGGATGGAGGTCATCGTACTTTTGGCTCCGTTCTCAGCATCAGCAAATTTGTATTCACCTTTGGCAATGGCTGCAAATAGTTCTACATGTTCGTTCTGGTAGGGTTCATTCTCTGTTTTCTTATCAAACTGATAGATCACGCTTCCCTTGTGGTCTCTGATGTTAGCAGCGCCACAATAGATCTTGCCTTTTGTACCGATCAGCAGTTCGTCCACTTTGGCTGATGTTTTGGGGATATGGCGACATTGGCTGTTGAGGATGGAACCATCCGCATAGTGGAATTCCACAAAGTGATGATCAAAAATTTCACCATGATCTTTGCCCTTACGAACTTCTCTTCCTCCGAAGCCTTGTGCTTTCACAGGATATGAGCCTTTGAACCAGTTGATCACATCAATATTGTGAATATGTTGTTCAGTGATATGATCACCACAAAGCCAATTGAAATAGTACCAGTTGCGCATCTGGTATTCCATTTCGGTTTGGCCCTCTTTTCTGGGTCTTACCCACACCCCATCATTGTTCCACCAGGCCTGTGCTGAGGTGATGTCGCCGATAAGATCTTTTCGTTTGAAAAGTTCCCTATAGGAAGTTTGGTAGTGACGTTGCAAGCCGACCACTACATTGAGTTTCTTTTGCTTGGCTTCTTCGGCAGCTACCAGCACGCGCTTTACTCCTTCCGGATCGGTAGCTACCGGCTTTTCCATGAAAATATGTTTGCCTTGTTTTACAGCTTCTTCAAAATGAATAGGCCTGAATCCGGGCGGTGTGGCAAGTATCACCACATCTGCCAAGGCAATGGCTTTCTGATAACCGTCAAATCCGGTAAATTTTCTTTCTTCTGGAACATCCACCATTTTGGTAAGATTTCCTGTTACGCCTGCTTCTGAAAGATCACCCGTAATGTTTTTATAGCTTTCATCCAGTCTGTCGCGAAAAGCATCTGCCATAGCAACAAGCTTGACATTCTGTTTGCTTCTCAGTGCCTGAACGGCAGCACCGGTGCCGCGACCACCACAGCCTACCAAGGCTACTTTGATGGTATCATCAGCACCAGAATGGAAGTTGGCCTGGCTGAGCAGCGGGGCAGCGATCACACCTCCGGAAATGAGAGTGGATTGTTTTACAAACTCACGGCGACTATTGCCGGAAGATGGCTTGTTGTTTTGCATCGTTGTTGGTTTATTAGGTTTAATTACCGAGATACAATTTATAAAATTTTTCGGCTTCTTCAGCAGTAGGTTGTTTAGCAGGTTTCAGGATCCTGAATCCGGCGAACATGCCATCCGTAAGCCACCACCTACTTTTGGGGATCTGGGGGTCTCTTTTGTTCCAGGATGGCTCAGAATACAAGCGCGTGGAAACTTTAAGGGTAGCTGCATCGTCCATATAGGATCCGCCCCTTATGCTGCGCGGATATCTGGATACAGGGGGATTGGTAGGATCAATGGCATTGTCTGGAAGTTTCTTGTAATATTCCGGATCGTATTGGTCCATGGTCCATTCTGAAACATTTCCCAGCATATCATACAGGCCCCAGCCATTGGGCTTACGGGTGCCCACTTTCTGGTATTTGCTTTTGCTGTTATTCTTGAACCAGGCATATTGTGCCAGCATTGCAGGGTCGTTCCCAAAAAAATAATTTCCCTTGGCCCCTGCTCTGCAAGCATATTCCCATTCTGCTTCAGAAGGCAAGCGGAAAAAAATTCCTGTTTTTTGATAAAGCCATCGGCAGAACATCATCGCTCCATCCACACTCATGCTGTTCACCGGAAATCCTCCTTCCTTTCCCATGTTCCAGCTCAGATCAATATATTGAGGAGTTGGCCTTGTTATAGCATCCTCTTTGGATCCCTGAGAAGTACCTTCATCCTTGAAGAAAATATCAAACTGATCATGTGTGATTTCATACACGCCCATGGAAAAATCAGAAACCGTTATCTGTCTTGCTGGTTTTTCATTTGGATTGGCAGCATTGTTGTTCCCCATCTGAAATGAGCCGCCCTTGATGGCTACCATCCTGATCTTCAAGGATGAGCCAGGAATGGAAATTTCTTCAGCTGCTGTTTTTACAAGTTGGGCCATTTGCATGAGAGGGAGCAACAGAAGAAGGGAGGGGAGGGTGATAATTTTTTTCAATGCATTCTATTTGATGCAATTTTAAGTAATTTGTAACGGATAATCCTCATCACAACCACATATTTAATGCCATATGCAACGCAGAAATTTTCTACAACGCAGTTCTTTACTTGGAGCTTCATTGGTGCCCGGAGTAGCTGCTCTTTCTTCATTCGGAGCAACTTCAAAAACTGAGGAAGCGAAGACGTTCAATTTGAATTATGCCTTTCATGATGGCATGTTCTCCAATAATGCCGGTAAGGATTTCATTGATCAAATCAAGTGGGCACATGATCAGGGTTTCCGAGGAATTGAAGACAACGGTATGATGTCCAGAACTCCCGAAATGCAAAGCAAGATCGGAGAAACTCTTGCCAAGCTGGGGATGACCATGGGTGTATTTGTGATTACTACCGATAGCTGGCACTGGAAGCTGAGTCTTGCCACCGGCAAACAGGAGTTCAAGGATGTTATTGTTCGCGATTGTAAAACAGCAGTGGAAGTAGCAAGGCGTTGCAATGCCAAACACATGACTGTTGTTCCTGGCAATTTCGACAGATCCTTGCCCATGGATATTCAGACTGCTAACGTGATCGATGCCTTGAGAAGGGGAACAGAAGTACTGGAGAGAAATGGATTGGTAATGGTGCTAGAACCCTTGAGCGACAATCCAGATCTCTTCCTTCGTCATTCTTCACAGACCTTTATGATATGCAAGGCTGTGAATAGCCCTTCCTGCAAGATTCTGTTTGACATGTATCATATGCAGCGCAACGAAGGCAATATCATTGCCAATATTGATAAGACCTGGGATGAGATTGGTTATTTCCAGATCGGCGACAACCCCGGTAGAAAAGAACCCGGATCTGGTGAAATGAACTATAGGAATATCTTTAAGCACATCCATAAAAAAGGGTACCGCGGCATCATGGGAATGGAGCACGGAAATGCCAAGCCCGGTAAAGAGGGTGAAATGGCATTGATTCAGGCTTATCGGGATGCTGACGCCTTTCTCTAGTGGAATGAACTTTTGCTAAGTGGTTTTGTTTTTTGTATATGCATAGATTATGTATTGTTTTGTTTTTGATTTTGTGCTCTGATACATTGCAGGCACAGACGGCTGATGAAGTCATTGCAAAAGTCAAAGGGAAATTGGTTTCTGTAAGATCTTACGAAGCAAAGGGCCAGCTCAAAACAGATGTAGCTTTCCTGAAGATCCCTATATCATCTGTCAGCATCAGTTATCAGTTTCCCGACAAATTCAGCATCAAGAAAGATGGAGGCTTATCTGTGCTTCCCAAAGGGGGTATCCGTATCAACATGAATTCATTGATCACGGAAGCCAACACAGCTCTTGATGCCGGCAGAGTGAACTGGAAAGGTGCAGATTTGGCCGTATATAAGTTATTGCCGCTATCAGAAACATCAGACATAGTGCTTACCACCCTGTATGTGGATGACAAACAAATGGTCATCAGAAAGGCCATTACCACCACCAAGGAAAATGGAACTTATGAGATGGAAATGGATTATGGGAAATATGTGCAGTGGGGTCTGCCAGATAAGGCGGTGATGATCTTCAACACCAAGGATTATAAACTGCCCAAAGGGGTTACGTTTGAATACGATGCAGGAATTGCACAAAAGCCAAAAGATCCAAAACAACTGAGCAAGAAAGGTAAAATTGAGATACTGTACTCATCTTATGTGATCAACAAATGATCACTCCTCAATTTTTTCGTCTACTGCATTCGCTACAACATGTGCAGAAATTTTTCTGAGGGGATTTCTTCTCATTTCTGCAATGCCAGCTCTTGTATTGAATATTTCAATCGCTGCGAATATTGCTGCCCTGAAGGAGGATTCATCAGCCAGGTTTTTACCGGCTATATCAAATGCAGTACCGTGATCAGGTGACGTGCGAATAGCTGATATACCTGCTGTAAAATTGGTGCCTTCCCCAAGTGCCAGCGACTTGAAGGGAATCAATCCCTGGTCGTGGTACATGGCCAGCACAGCATCAAATTTTTCATGATTGCCACGCGCAAAGAAAGCGTCGGCACTGTATGGGCCCATTACAACACAGTCATTTTTTTTGGATTCAGTCACTGCAGGTCTGATAATGTCTTTTTCTTCTCTGCCTACCAATCCTTCATCACCGGCATGAGGATTCAATCCCAACACCGCAATCCGCGGTCTTTCCAATCCAAAATCTTTTTTCAAGCTTGCCTTGAGTAAGTTGATCTTGCGTATGATCTGTTCTTTGGTGATGTTTTTGGAAACTTCTCCTATGGCTACATGTTCCGTTAACAGCGCTACTCGCATGTTTTCGGCAACCATCAGCATCAGTACTTCATCTGCTTTGAAAGCATCTTTCAAATAGGGGGTATGTCCGGTGAAATTGAATTCACTGCTTTGCATGGTGAACTTGTTTAGCGGCGCAGTAACCAATGCATCAATGGATTGCTCTTTCAATGCTTTAACCGCAGCCTGCAATGATCTGACCCCATACTTGCCTCCAATTTCATTCATTTGTCCGGGCTGAATATCGACATCCTCTTCCCAAACTGTAAAAATATTCAGTTGCTTGGGATTGATCTTGGTCAGGTCTTTGGTGCTGTTGTAGTTGATGTTGGCTTCCGGCATTAATTTCCGGTAGAAATTCAACACCTTGTTGTTGGCAAATACAACGGGAGTGCAAAATTCCGTGATCCTGTTGTCTGCAAAGGTTTTGATGATCAGCTCGATCCCAATACCATTCAGGTCGCCAACAGATATCCCAATCACCGGTCTTTTTTGTGCACTCATCGTAACTGCTTGTGTTGAGGCACAAAGGTACACCGAAAACGGGGATCTTTCCCGTAATTTTGACCCAATGTACACCCTGAAGAAATCACTGGGACAGCACTTCCTCAAAGACGAATCCGTTTGCATACGCATAGTAGAGGCTTTATCTGCCGGTACTTTTCGATCGTTATTGGAAGTGGGACCAGGTGGAGGAGCCCTCACAAAATATCTCATAAAGATTCCAGAAATTGCCTTTAGGGCTGTAGAGCTGGATGAAGAAAAGGTATCCTATCTGAAAAAGACATTTCCGGAGTTACACGACAAGATTATTGAGGGAAGTATATTGGATATCAATCTTCCATTCGACGAGCCCTTTACCATCATCGGAAACTTCCCATATAATATTTCTTCTCAGATTGTTTTTCGGATCATTGACTGGAGAGAGCAAGTGGAGTCAATGGTGGGAATGTTCCAGAAAGAGGTAGCACAAAGGATCTGTGCCAAAGAAGGAAGTAAAGATTATGGTATCCTGAGTGTGTTGACGCAGGCATATTACAGTGCTGAATATCTTTTTGATGTAGATGAAGAATGTTTTAATCCTCCGCCCAAGGTTAAGAGTGGCGTGATTCGATTGCGTTACCTGGGCAATCCGTATGGAATTGAGCATCACAGAAAATTCTTGATGTTGGTGAAGGCGGCATTTGGACAAAGGCGTAAACAATTACGAAACCCTTTGAAGCCATATTTTGATCCTCAGGTCTTGCAAGATCCAATCTATACAAAAAGAGCAGAACAATTGAGTGTGGCTGATTTTGTCATGATCTTAAATCAAATGCGATGAAAGGGAAAGTTCTTGTTACAGCATTTGTTCATCCTCACCTCTGCAATGAACTCAGGCAAATGGGGTATGAAATTGATGTCAACGAATTGATATCCTATGAAGAATTGCTGAATGTAATTGAAGACTATACCGGCATCATTATCTCCACGCGGTTGAGGATAGACAGCGCCCAATTTGATCAGGCAACCCAATTAAAATGGCTTGCGAGGCTGGGCAGTGGGATGGAGATTGTTGATGTTACCTATGCAGCTCAAAAAGGCATACAGTGTTTCAGCAGTCCCGAAGGCAATTGCGATGCCGTGGCAGAATGGTGTTTGGGTACACTGATCGCTTTGAGAAGAAATCTTTTTCAGGCCGCAGCACAGGTGAAAAATTTGCAATGGATCAGGGAACCCAACCGTGGACCTGAATTGCAGGGTAAGACGATTGGCATCATTGGATATGGTCATACAGGCAGTGCTTTTGCCCGATTGCTGGGCTCCTTTGGTGTGAAGGTGCTGGCCCATGATAAATACAAGACTGGTTTTGGATCAGGACACGTGCTTGAATCAGACTGCGAAGCGATCGCAGCCAACGCTGATGTGGTTAGCCTGCATCTTCCTTTGGGTGCAGAAACCCATCATTATGTTGATGATGCTTTTTTTCAGCGTCTGAGACAAAAACCATTTTTGCTCAACAGCAGCAGGGGGTCTGTGGTTGATGCAGCTGCACTTCGAAAAGCACTTGATTCGGGAATGATAGCCGGAGCTGGTATTGATGTCCTTGAAAATGAATCCCTTGCAACTTATACAGCTGAAGAATGGGTACAATTGAACGGCCTAAGTCATCGCCCAAATGTGATCATTACTCCCCATATTGCAGGATATAGTCAGGAGTCTCTTTTCAAAATGGCTGATACCCTCATCCGGAAGTTGAAGGCTGCCGGATATTGATTTTTCCAAAAAAACCTACATTTGCAATACAGCAACGCTTCAGATCTTTCTGGGGCGTTGCTATTTTTTTCAAAACTGACCAAAGAAAAATAGACCATATGAGCGTAATGTATGTTACCAAGGAGACATTGGATCAAATGAAGGCGGAGCTTCATCACATGAAGACCGTTGAAAGACCTGCTGCATCCAAGGCCATTGCCGAGGCAAGAGAAAAAGGGGATCTGAAAGAGAATGCCGAATATGATGCGGCAAAGGAAGCGCAGGGTTTACTGGAAGCAAAGATCAGTCGTATGGAAGGAGAACTGGCTACAGCAAGGATTCTGGATGCCACAAACATTGACACCAGCAAGGTTTCCATACTTACCAAAGTGTCGATTACCAATAAGGCGACCAAGAAATCAATGACCTACCAGATTGTGTCTGAAAAAGAGGCCGATCTGAAATTGCAGAAGATCTCCGTTACTTCTCCTATTGGTAAAGGGTTACTGGGGAAAAAAGTAGGGGATGAAGCAGAAATACAGACGCCCAATGGCAAGATCGTTTTCTCCATCGATAACATCAGCATCTGACCATGGCCAGTATTTTCAGCAAAATCATTGCCGGCGAAATCCCATCCTATAAAATTGCAGAGAATGAAATGTTCTATGCTTTTTTGGATGTTTTTCCACTGGTGCCCGGACATACCCTTGTGGTCCCCAAGCTGGAAACGGATCGCCTCTTCGATCTTACAGAAGAGGAACTTTCTTCAATCCTTTTATTTTCACAACCCATTGCGAGAGCCATTGAAAACGCCTTTCCCTGCCAGCGTTGTGGCATTGCAGTAGTCGGACTCGAAGTTCCACATGCGCATGTTCATTTGGTACCGATCAATTCTGCAGATGACCTGAATTTTACCAGGACTAAACTCAAGCCGTTGCCGGATGAGTTGAAACAGGCACAATCAAGAATCCTTCAACATCTTTCATAAATGACAATTTCAAAGAGTGCAGAGAGAAATATAGTTGGCATCCTGATAGGAGTTCTTTTTGTGCTTGGGCTGTTTGATATACTTTATACTTTTGCCGGCTTCCATGCACAATATGGACTTTTGTATCCCGCTGCACATATGTTGCTCAATGTGCTGCTTTTTGTTTCCATTTCCTTCATCTGGTCAAAAGAAAAATGGGCATTGTTTCTCTTTCTTGGAATTCTGATCTGCCACTTTGGATTGGATATCTATGTTGGTGCTTTCCAACTCTGGAAACTGCTGCTCTTGTTGCCTGGCTGGCTTTTCTATCGCTGGACTAATTCCTAGTTTCCAGTTCCCCAACATCCATCACTTCACCCTTCCAGGATTGGCTTTCATAAAAGCCTCCCATGAACCGCTTTTCTTCGTTGATGCAGATTTTTTTCTTGTTGCTGGAATGGAAGCCATTATTCCATGACTATTGAAGTGGTGACAAATAGCAACAGCCAGTGCGTCCGATGCATCAAAATATTTTGGTACTTCATCAATGCTGACCAGCGTTTTCAGCATCTTCCAAATTTGATCCTTGCCTGCTGCTCCATTTCCGGTGATGGATTGCTTTACTTTCCTGGGCGAATATTCTGATACGGGAATATTGTTCGACATCGCCACAGCTATTGCTACTCCCTGTGCCCTGCCCAGCTTGAGCATGCTTTGTACATTTTTTCCAAAAAAGGGGGCTTCAATGGCAAGATGATCCGGCTTGAAATCATCAATCAACGCCTGGATGACATGGTTGATCATACCCAGTCGTTCAAACATGTCTTTTTTTCCATTGAGTTTAATGGAATTCATGTCAAGCATGCTGATAGCATTGCCAGTTACACAGATAATTCCATATCCCATGATCACCGTACCCGGATCAATGCCTAAAATAATTTTACTTTTCTGTGCCAACCGGGGTTATTTTTGAGGAAAGCTTACGTCTGAACAAAAATATCAAAATAATCATCAACTATCTCTTGGGTCCGGCTTTCCTGATCTGGCTTAGCTGGGATGTGTATCATCAGGTAACTGCTCAACAAGGTATCGGACAGCAATGGGAATCCTTTGTTGATACAATTTCGAAAAAAGGAGTATTGCCTTTGGCAGCTGTCATTTTGCTGATGTTGATACAATGGCTGCTGGAAGCCTTCAAATGGAAGCTGTTGCTAAAAGATATAGTTCCGTTGCATTGGATTGCTGCATTTGGTTCCATCCTCAGTGGGATCACCGTTTCGGTGGTTACACCCAATCGGATTGGTGAATTTGCAGGAAGAATCATTCATCTGCCCAATGGTACACGATTGGAAGGTACCGCCTTTACTTTTATGGGCAATATTGCACAGATGATCATTACTTGCTTCGCAGGAAGTATTTGCCTCTTTTTGGGATATGATGTATTGAAACTTCAGCTTCATTCACCTGAGTCCGTTTATTCAATAGATCTTCTGCTGTTATTGGCTCCCATAGCTGCATTACTCCTTATGCTCATTTATTTTTCAAGCAGTTGGATCCTGAAAAAACTTGGACACTGGAGATTGCTCCGGGCCTTTGCCAATCATTTGCTAGTGCTTTCCCATACTTCTCCAAGTCGGCTCACATGTGTATTGGTAATTTCACTTATTCGCTATCTGATCTTTATTGCACAATATCTGATCGTTTTTTATTTTTGCGGATTTTCATTGGACCCGTTGCAGCTGACCATTGGTGTGGCGGTCATGCTGTTGTGGCTTTCCATCGTGCCCACTTTTTCTTTCATGGAAATGGGGGTTCGCTGGCAGTTTGCCTTGCTTTTGTTTCCTCCGGCAGGTACTGGTTTGCTGGCTATTCCTCTTTCAGTGACCATCATTTGGTTGGTGAATTTTATTTTACCGGCAATCCTTGGGGCATTAGCTTTTATCCGCAAACCTTCAAATGATCTCGCTACAGCTGATATTTAATAAAAGTTTAAATATCCTTTTGCCAAGCCAACAAAATCAATAGGCCATTGGTTTTATCTTTGCATGATGCGTTCAATTCGAAAATTCCTGATCCTGATCATTTTTTCATTGGCTTTTACCAAGCTGGGAGCTTTCAATGATTTTTGCGGATTGAATAATGGCGCTTTTGCTGCTGGTGAAGTGATTACTTTTAAGATATTCTATAACGTAATTGGTCTTTATGTAGACGCAGGTACTGCGTCTTTTACCGTAGCACAAGAAAGATTAAACAACAAACCGGTTTATCATATTACCGGGCTAGGCACATCCAATCCTTCATACGACTGGATTTTCAGGGTTCGTGATCGGTATGAAACCTATATTGATACGGCTTCATTAAAGCCCTATCGGTTTGTCAGGCATGTAGAGGAGGGGGGATTCAAAAAGGATGAATGGGTGAATTTTGATCATCAAAATAACAAAGCCACCAGCAATAAGGGCACTTATCCCATTTCCGATTGTATGCAGGATGTATTGAGTTCTATTTATTATGCACGCAATATTGATTTTTCAAAATATAAGATAGGAGAAAAGATTCCGTTCAGTATGTTTCTTGACAATGAGGTTCACAACATTTATATACGATATCTGGGAAAGGAACTTGTGAAAACAAGATATGGTAAATTCACCGCTATCAAATTCAAACCCATGCTGATCAGCGGGACTATTTTTGAAGGGGGAGAGCTGATGACAGTATGGGTATCGGATGATTCCAACAGAATACCTCTTAGAATTGAAAGCCCAATTACTGTTGGCAGTGTGAAGGTAGACATGATGGGATATCGAAATTTACGATATCCGTTTGGCTCATTGGTTAAGATGAAGTGATCTCTTCTAAACGGAATCTCTCTTTAACCCTGAATCCTTTTTCAGTTTTCTCAACTGTTGCACATTCCGTGTTGGCATCATGACCGAAAAAGAGAATATAACCATACTCTGCTGCCTCTTCTAAAAAAATCTTTTTTTCCTCCATGGATTGCAAGGGAAACATATCATACCCGGCAATATATGCCACAGGCACATGTGCAGAAGAGGGAATGAGATCTGCTGCAAAAACAATTTTTTTATCCTTGTAATGAATGATGGGAGACATCATGGCTTGTGTATGGCCAGAAGTAAATAGGATGTCAATACGATCACAGAATTTAGTTCTTTCCCCTTTTTTGATGTCTATGAATTTCAGACATCCTGTTTCTTCGAGTGGAATTATATTTTCTTTCAGAAAGGATGCTTTTTCTCTGGCATTGGGTGCTATGGCCCATTCCCAGTGTGTTTTGTTGCTCCAATAGATTGCATTCGGGAAAGTCGGCAATAGTTTCTCACCCTCTTTTTTTACAGCGCCTCCACAATGATCAAAATGCAGATGAGTAAGGATTACGTCTGTAATATCTTCTGCTCTAAAGCCAAGTTTTGCAATTGACCCCGTCAGTGTATCCTGACCACTTGGGTAATAGTAGCTGAAAAACTTTTCAGACTGTTTATCACCCATACCAGTATCAATTAAAATTTTTCTTTCCCCATCCACAACAAGAAGACATCGCATCGACCAGGTACAGAGATTGTTCTCATCTGCCGGCACTAATTTTTGCCAAATTACTTTTGGAACCACGCCGAACATGGCACCCCCATCCAGCTTGAACAATCCTGTATCAATTGAATAGATTCGCATGCTTTTCGCGGGTGATTATTTTTTTGGTATACAGCAAGGCAAAGAAACTCAAGATAAAAAATCCCATGAGCATGAGTATGGAATTTCTCATGCTGCCGGTTAATTCCTCATTGTATGCGAAAAGGAAAAGTCCAATGGTCAATGCTACTTTCTCCGTTACATCATAGAAACTGAAATAAGATGCAGTATCCTCTGTTGCGGGTATCAGTTTAGAATAGGTACTTCTGCTCATCGATTGAACTCCTCCCATTACAAGTCCAACACATGCCGCCAGAATATAAAACTCTGTTTGGGAGTGGATATTATATCCCCAGATGCAGATAGCGACCCAGATGAGGATGGCGATTAGCATGGTGGGAATATTTCCAATGATCTTTGATAATCTGCTCAAAACAATGGCCCCAATGATGGCCACAAGCTGAATAAGGATGATGGTAAGGATCAGTTTGGGTTCATCCTCTGGTTTGGGAAAGATTTCTTTTTTGCTATAACCAGCAGCAACCAACATAACGGTCTGCACACCCACGCTCAACAGAAAAAATGCACCCAGAAAGCGTTTGAGGGCAGGTATTGATTTTGCCTCTTTCCAGACCTGTTGCAATTCATGAAAGCCATTGATGAGAATATGTTTCTTGAGCTCCTTGTTGCTCTTCACTTTTGACGGCAACACAGCCAGTGGAATCTGAGCAAATCCGAGCCACCAGATACCCACCAGTAAAAATGAAATACGTGGGCCCAGGGTTTTGTCTCCATTATCCAATCCAAACCATTCCGGTTTCAGGATGATCACAAAACATATCAATTGCAGGAGTACGCTTCCGATATATCCCATTGCAAATCCCCTTGCGCTTACTTTATCTCGTTCCTCTGGCAAAGCTATATCCGGAAGATAGGAGTTATAAAACACCCAGCTGCTCCAGAAACCGAGGGCGGCAAGTGCAAAAAACAAAATGCCCCACTCGAGGCGATCTGGTGTAAAAAAGAAAAGAGCCATGCAGGAAATGGATCCTAGGTAACAAAAGGCCCGCATGAATGATTTTTTATTACCCTTATAGTCAGCGATAGAAGATAGGATAGGGGATATGATGGAAACCAGTAAAAAAACAGCCGCCAATGCATAGTTCTGCAGGGCAGTATTGATCACCCTGATCCCAAAGAAATCGACATAGGAAAGAGGATTGCTCTGATCACCTGTTGTGATGGCTACGTAATAGGCCGGAAAGATGGTGGAGGTGATGACCAGATTATAGGTGCTGTTGGCCCAGTCGTACATTGCCCAGGCCTTCTGAACTTTTTTCCGTTCTTTCATGATCAAAGCTTATCCATCAAGATAAGCATAATCAGAACAGAACCCAAGACAATTCTGTACCAGCCAAAGGCCCTGAAGCCATTCTGCTGTAAAAAGCGAATGAAGAAACGGATTGCTAGTGAGGCAACTATGAATGCGACAATACTTCCCAACAGCAGATAATGAATACCATCAGCATTCAATACCTGCGGTTGTTCCTGTACAATATCCAGAAGACTTTTGGCTGTGGCGGCGAACATGGTAGGTACTGCGAGAAAAAATG
>Ga0315902_10008217_pt1 | contig 14159 bp, 9 predicted proteins | sample LakEriMetagenome_9_FD_203523 | JGI IMG/M metagenome (GOLD analysis project Ga0315902, IMG submission 203523) | Freshwater fungal communities from buoy surface, Lake Erie, Ohio, United States - Buoy 12 MA117 | ecosystem: Environmental > Aquatic > Freshwater > Lake > Lake biofilm | place: USA... | reverse complement strand
CCTGCAACGCGGTGTGGATGGGCCGTTCCGTCAGATAACTGGTGGCGATCATGTGCGGCACGGGACAATCCGCCAGCCGGGAGGCCCGCCGGGTCTTGGCCAGGTGCACCTCCAGAAAGCTGCGGTAGCGCCCCTGAAACCGGTGGAAACGGTGCAGGGCCTTGACCACACCGGCACCGCGGGTCCAGCGGGAACCGGCGCCGGCGGCGAGGGTGAACACCGCCACCTCGCCGGCCGCCAGAGCCCGTTCGCCCCGCCGGCGATCTTCGCCGGTGATCTCACCGGGGGCCTGCCAGACATCCCCCGGTTCGACATCGGCGATTTCCACGCTGATGGGCAACCGGTTCTGGGCCAGTCCAATCCGGCCCGACTTCAATTCCGAACGAATCTGCTCATGCAACTCGGAATCGAACCCGTTCTCGTGCAAGAGCTGCGGCAGACTCTGCTCTTTCGCCAGGGTCACGGCGGCCTGGGGAAGCAGGCTCGCCAGCAGCAGTTCCCGGGCCCCCACCAGGGCTCCTCCCGGAGCGATCTCCGTCGAGACAGCCTGTAGTTCGGCCCGCCGCAGCGGACTCAACTGGTCGGTGGCGGTCCTCACCAGATCGGGCAGAGACAGCGCGTAATACTCAGCGGGCAACACGGCGCGGCACCCCGAACCCACCCCGCGCAGCTCCGCATGCGTCCCCCGTTCGTTGATCTCAAAATCGTAGACCAGCGGAGACATCGCGAACGGAAAGGCATCCTGCAATTCCTGCTTCACCATGGTCATCAACCGCTGCAACCGTGCCTGGGCCGCCTTCCGGATCGCCGGATCGAAGACGAAGCCCATGCCTCCCCCCGACATTCCCCCCAGCATCACAAACCCCCAGAACTGCGCGCCGAACTCCTGCTCGCAACGGGCAATCAGCGTCTGGGTGTAATGGTTCGAAGCCCAGGGAATAATCGCCTGCAGCGGTCCCTGAAAATTGCGCGTGGTGGCCTCTCCCAGACGCTTCAGATCTCCCGCCGCCAGCGACTGCTCGATGGTGGCCAGCAGGGAAATCGCCTCCTGGCGGGCGGCATTCTCGCGAGTCCCCCGCAACAGGTACTTCTCGGTCACCATCCGCAGAATGGGTCCCACGTCCTGGGCCATGCCCCCGTGCACCAGGATCAGGCTGTCGCGCAGAGCCTGGCGGGCACGCTCGGGAATCTCGCTCGTGTCGAACACATGGTGCCGGGGCAACAACCGCCCCCGACTGACACCAAACTCCGGATCACCCGCCTGGGCCAGTTCGCCAGAAATCCGCTTGATCCCGGGCCAGACTCCGCCCGAATCCTGCCAACCCCCTCCCGATCCCCCCTGCCACTCCCCCAGCACCGCCCGCGCGGCCACGATCCGCCGGTCCCCTTCCGAGAGCGCCCCGGTGAGGGCCGTCACCTGCCCGGTCGCCCGCATGCAGGCCGTGATGATGCCCGCCAGCAGATTGGTGGAAACCGCCAGCCGCGACCCCTTGGGAATGTCGTTGACCTTGGTGACGATCTCCAATCCCAGGCCGGGACCGAGCAGCACCCCAAATACATCGGCCAGCGTATGGTGCGCCCCCTCCAGTCCCGGAGGGATGATTCCCGAGGCGATCACCCCCGCCTTGATCAGCCCCAGGTAATCGGCGGCGAAGTCGAACGCCTCGCGGACCGTCCGGACCACCGCCTGGGCCTTCATATCGACGCTGGTCAACCGCAACACCGGTTCGTCGATCACCCGCAGGTAGACCTCAATGGGGGGGCGGGGATGGGGATCCCTGCCAAATACTCCCAGATCGATCGAGACATTCAGCACGCGGGCTCCCTCGGGATAGTCCATCCCCAGGAAGAAGATGTCGCTCCAGGCACTGTGGGTCAGATCCATCCGCACCGGGGTCTGTTCCACCAGCACCGGAAAACCCGACCCGTCGCCCGACCGCTGCAGCAGCTCCCGGCGGAACCTGAGGGGATGGTCCAGGAAGTGCCCCATGCGGAACATCCACTGGTTCCCCGGCACCGAACGCACACACCGCCGCACCTGCCCCGCCAGGGTCGTGAAGGCCAGCTCGGAGTACGCAGCCGCCAACGCGCTGCAGACCGCTTCACTCGGTCCCCGGGTCCGCAGGGTTTGAAGGAACACCTCGATCGCCTCTTCAAACCGGCGTTCGGCGTAGTTCTCAAAACCACCCTGCGGAATCAGGCCGACCGGTTCTCCCTCGAGACGGGGTGGAAGGTGATACCGGTGAATGGCCGCCAGAAAGAACAGCGCCCGCACCCGCTGGTAGAGATTCTGGGCGGAACGGCGGAACAGGTCGAGTTCGGCGGCTGCGGCCAAGAGGTCCGGGCCATCGAGACCGGCACACAACTCCTCCAGTGACCGGTCGCGCACCGCCGGATCCGAAGCGACAATCGTCCGCAGCAGTTCCCATCGCGTGGCCAGCGGGCTGTCGGCACTCCGGCATTCCGTCGACGCCTCACCTGGTGGCCTACTCACCGCGAACTCCTCCCCCCCGGCGCTCGACGCCACCTGGCTGGGGTTGGTTCGCCAGCTGCTCGACCAGGTGTGAGAGAACCACCTCGCGGTCGACCCCCGCGAATCCCAGGGCCAGTTGGGTGATCCACGCTCCATACCGGATCCCCAGATCATGGCGGGCACCCCGCACCTCCATCGCCAGATACCGTTCCCGGCGGGCCAGCTCCTGCAGGGCATCCGAGAACTGCGGCACATCCCCTGGGTTTTGTGCGATCTGCTCCCGCAGCAGGGAGATCAACGACGGAGGCAACACGTGCATCCCGAAGAAACAGAGATAACTCCCGGTGCGCACCCCCGGGACCTGCAGTTGCTGCTCGGCCTGGGTGGGGGTTGGCTTCTCCAGGATGCAGTCGATCTCGATCAGTTGGGTCCCCGGAATCCGCTGCCCCCCCACCGCCCCGTAGTAGGGCAACATTCCTTCCCGCGTGGCCTGCACGGCCGAGACGGCACACTTTTCGATCCGGGCGCACTCCACCAACTGCTGGGCACATCGCCGGTGGGGATCGGCCGAGATGGCCAAATGGTCTCCCACCAGGTGCAGGAAGGGCTGCGGGCCGGCTAGCTCGGCCGCCTGCAACACCGCCGCCGAATACCCAGCGGACCCCTGCTGCTCGACAAACACGATCCGGTTGGCGTAGTCCCGCCCCACAGCCGCCTGGCATTCGCCCGTCAATCCCGGGCCAATCACCGCGTACAGGGTCTTGATCCCCGCGCTGAAGACCTCTTCGGCGAGGATCCGCAAGGCGGATTTTTCCTGACCATCCAGGTCGATGAATCGCTGGAAAGGAAGCCGGGCCTGGCGGGCCCCGGCCGCGGTCACGATTCCCACTTCGATCTTCACCCGGTCTTACTCCCTGGAGCCAACATCGCACCTCATGTCCGACATCCCGGATCCTATCGCGTGGACCAGTGCCCGGCCAGCACACAATCCAGGTCCCCGCCCCAATTTGATTCCCGACCGCCGTACGGGATCTTTCCCCCCCGGCCTGCTATGCTCGCCCCGGGCCAAGGGCCGTCCATCACAACCTGGAGTTCCCTGTGCGAAAACCCCTTTCTTTTCCGTGGTGCCTGGCGGCCTGGCTGTCTCTGGGACTTCCCGCGTTCGTCCACTCCCAGGACGACATCCGCGAACTGAAGCTGAAGGACTGGCAGCCCCGCTCGATGCTGGTCACGCGACAGTCGGTGGTCGAGACACCGCGGTTTCCCGTCATCGACATCCACAACCACCTCGGCGGCGGCGCCGAATTCCTCACCGCAGAACGGGTCGCCCGCTATCTCGCCGAGATGGACTCCGCCGGCGTCCGCACAGTCATCAACCTCGACGGCGGATCAGGCCAGCGTCTGCGGGAAACCCTGGCCGCGCTCGACCAGAAGCACCCCGGCCGGTTCCTCACCTTCGCCCAGATCGACTTCACTGGCATCGAGGACGAAGGCTGGTCGACCCGCGAGGTCGAACGGCTGCGCGAGAGCTTCCAACTGGGAGCCCGCGGGCTGAAATTCCACAAGACGCTGGGGCTGCGGGTGCGGTATCAGAACGGCCAACTGATGCTTCCCGATGACCGCCAGCTCGACCCCATCTACGCGCTCTGCGGCGAACTGGGCAAACCCATCGTGATCCACGTCGCCGATCCGGCCGCCTTCTTCACCCCCCTCGACCGATTCAACGAACGCTGGCACGAGTTGAACCAACACCCCGACTGGTTGTTTTTCGGCGACCAGTTCCCGCCCCGGCAGCAGATTCTCGACTCTCTCGAGCGGGCCGTTGCGCGCCATCCGAAGACCACCTTCATCAGCACCCACTTCGGCAACAATGCCGAAAATCTCGAAGCGGTGGCGGGCCAGCTCGACCGATATCCCAACCTGTTTGTCGATTTCGATGCCCGCATCTCGGAACTGGGGCGACAACCGTATGCGGCCCGACGGTTCTTCCTGAAGTACCAGGACCGCATTCTCTTCGGGACCGACACCACCCCCCGTCGGGATGCGTTCCGGATCTACTACCGCTTCCTGGAAACCGACGACGAATACTTCGATTGTTCGGCCAGCCATCACCTGCAGGGCTTCTGGATGATCTATGGCATCCACCTCCCCGATGAGGTGCTCGTCAAGATCTACCACGAGAATGCCGAACGCCTGCTGGGGCTGACCCCCTCCCGGCAACTCCCGGCCGAGTGGCGCGTCGGTCGGACGGAAGACTTCGAGATCACCGGCGACGGGACCCACGCCGCATGGAAGGACGTCCCCTGGCTGACGCTCGCGAAACGAGGGGCGTCCGACCTGAACTACACCACCCAGGTCAAGCTGCTGTATTCCCGGACCGGCATCTATGTGCTCTTCCACGGGACCGATTCCCGGATCAGCGCCAGCCTGCAGTCCGACGGCGCCAAGCTCTGGACCGAAGATGTGTTTGAGGTGTTCTTCTGGCCCGATGAATCGCGGCCCGACTACTTTGAGTACGAGATCTCTCCCCTGGGTTTCGAACTTCCCCTGCTGGTCTCGCAGCGGGATGGGAAATTCTTCCGCTGGCAGCCCTGGTCGACCGTCGACAATGTTCCCCGTGCGGTTCGCAAACAGGTCGCCGTGGCCAATGGGCGTCCCCAGTCGGGAGAGCGGGCCAGCGCGTGGTCGGCCGAGCTGCACATTCCCTTCACGCTGCTGGAACCCCTGCCGCATTCCACACCCACCCCGGGAACCCGTTGGCGGGCCAATTTCTACCGGGTCGACTACGACTCGCAACCCTCGACGTCCTGGTCCTGGACACCGGTGGAGGGGAGTTTTCACCAACTCTCGGCTTTTGGAACCTTGATCTTCGAGTAGGCCTCCAATTCCGGAAACCACGGGCGGGTTGGCCGGCCTGCGCCCCCGGCGCGGCCTCAATCCGCCGCAGCGGCGGAAATCACCCATCCGTCGCGGCGGAGGAGGTCCGGGACTTCACGGCTCGGGGTCCGCGGAGACTTCGGCCCGGGCTGGTCTTGCAATCCGCCGGGGATTCCCGCCACTATTACCTCCGTCCAGACCAGCTGCCCGGTCGCAGCCGGGGTGGTGGTTCGGAGCCTGGTACTTCGTCTTCTCGGGAGCGTGTCATGCGGCGTGTGATTCCTTGGTTGGGTGGTGTGGGTCTGCTGCTGGCAGGTTACGTCGCGGGTTCGTGGCAGGCCTTCGAGCCGCGATCGCTGTGGGCTCAAGGGGCCGCCGACACCACCCCCGACCTCAGCACCGATGCCCAAACCAAGATTCGGGCCGCCGCCGATGCCCTGCGCTCCGCCGCCGACGCCCTGATCAACGACCAGAGACTGACCCCGGCCACCAAGGGGCTCAACACGTTCGCGATTCTCTCTGGCGGCCGCAACGTGGTTGAGGACCTCGAAAATGGGGCCATTGTCGACCCGGAAACCTATGCCGCCCTGTACGCCGACCTGGCGGTCGACCAGGTGGCTGTCCACCTGGGCCGCGACGAAAACAATCGCCTCACCTACAAAGGAAAGGTGATCCGCATCTATCCCGTCAAATTCCTCATGGACCGATACCGGTCCCGGTCCGAACTGACGGGAGAAGAGTTCTCCCCAAGCCCCGTCAATTCGGCCCGGTCGAAGTCGAGCCCCAAGGATTCCGACGAAGAGTAGTTGAGCCCACAATCCGGGGAACAACCACACTCGCGAAAGTTGTCAGCCGCAGAAGGCCCATTCCGTGGCCTCCCCTCCGGCGACACAGACTGCAATGGACACGCAGCGCCGTCCCAGTTGTTGATGGATTCGCAATTCCCAGCTCATCGTTGGGGTCTTGGGGAAATCGCTGAACGCAACCCGTCTCGCGATCGAGCGACCCGGGAACACGCCGTTGACCTCAGCCCTGCGGGGGCCCTGGTCGACGGCGTTTTGGCTTTTTGCCAGGCCGGGCCCCACCCGGTCGTGAACCCCCCGGTCGGGAACCACTCGGTCGTGAACTTCCGGGTCGAGACGAACGCGCCCCCGGTCGGCCCCCCCCGAAACGGCGGCCGCTCTCGCCAGCCCCCCCAGGCGGCTGTCCCTCGCCCGCCGGTCCACCCTCCGGGCGTCCGCCCCCCGAGTGTCTTGACCCCGCTCGGCGCCCCTCGGCCGGTCGAACTCCCGTCGCCGGGCGTCCCCCGGCCGACCGTCGACCACCCCGCGGGCCGGCCCCTCCCGAACCGGGCCCTCTGGACGCAGCGCGCCGCGGCGGCATCGATTCGTCCTGCTCTCCCGGCAGATCATCGTCGGCCGCCACCCGCCCCGCGCGCCCGGGCACAGATTCCATGCCTCCGCGTGGCGCTTTTCCCCGGCGTTTTTGCTGCGGGGGACCGTCGGCCGTCGGCACATCCCGACGCGCTGTCGGCTGGATGGCAGGCCCTGCCGGTCCTCCCCGTGCGGGTCCACTCGTCGCCGCGCTCCCCTCCGACCGACCTCCCCAGGAAGTTCGGCCGCGACGGACCCCACGCAGCCGGTCAATCAGATCCACCATGTCGACGGGCAGGGCCATCACGTGGTGCAGGTACTCGCCGGTGATGGGGTGCTCGAAACCCAGTTCCGCGGCATGCAGGGCCACCCGGGGGGCGCCACTCTCATCCGGCAGCGGTGTTCCGGGAAACTTCCCCCGGTAGACCTTGTCGCCACACAGCGGATGCCCCGCCTCCGACAGATGAATGCGGATCTGATGGGTCCGCCCGGTCTCCAGCCGGCATTCCACCACGGTGTATTTTCCCAGCCGCTCCAGCGGCTTGACGTGGGTGATCGCCACTTTCCCCAGCTTCGGGTTCGGCGTGCTCCCCCGCCGTCCGTCCCCCCGGTCTTCGATCAGGTGACTCTGATAGGTCTCTTCATGCGGCAGGTTCCCCGCCACCACCGCCAGGTACACCCGGGCCAGAGTGTGGGCCCGAAACTGCAGCCCCAGCTCGCGCTCGGCATCAATCGTCCGGGCGAACACCATCAGCCCGCTGGTCTCGCGATCGAGGCGATGAACGGCCCGCAGACGCCGCAGGGGACCTTTCTCCCGAGGCGGCGGTTGCTTCCCCGGCTGACCGGGGGGACCCCGCCGCCCTCCCCGCTCTCGACGGTCGACGATCCGCGGCAAGACTTCATCCAACGTCGGCTGCAATTGTTTGCGGCTGCGGGGCCAGCCGCGCTCTTCCGGGTGCCGCAGAGTGGTCATTCCCGCCGGCTTTTCAACCACCACCAGGTGCTGGTCGAGATAGCGGATCTTTACGTCGTCTTCAGTGGGGGGCGGGGCGGCCGAAAAGGGCAGCAGGCGGACCACCTCCCCTTCCTTCAGGCGGCGGCCTTCGTCGAGACACAGATTGCCGTTGATCTGAACGTGACGGCGGGAGAGCAGTTGCCGCACAGCCCCCCACGACTGCCCCGGCTGCCAGGCCCGCAAAATGGCGAGAATGGTTTCACCAGCGTGTTCCGAAGTCACATGCAGAATCTGGGGGGCGGGCGTCGTCATACCTTCCTTCTTACGCCCCGAAGAGCGCTCGTGTCCAATGCTGGCAACCGGGGGCGTCTGACTCTATCATTCCGGGTGGATTGTTCGCACTGCTTCCTCCCTCTCGTCCCGGCCATGCCCACCATCAACTTCGTCAAGGAAAAACGCAAAGTCGAATGTGCCCCTGGTGAAAACCTGCGGCAGGTGGCCCTGCGGGAAGGTGTCGAGATCTATCCCTTCCCCCACAACTACGTGAATTGCATGGGAATGGGAAGCTGCGCCAGTTGTCGCGTGCACATCACCAAGGGGACCGAAAACATCAGCAAGCAGGGATTCCTCGAATGGATCCGCCTGATGCTTGGCCCGCTCACCTTCTTCGCCCGGATCGGCCACGAGAATGATCTGCGGCTGGCGTGCAAAGTCAAGGTGAATGGCAATGTTGACGTCGAAACGCAGCCCCCGTTGATCTCCACCGGCGAACGCTTCTGGGGCTGATTCTCTCTCCCTCACGTCCCCCCAACCTCCCCCCCCGGTTTGTTGGTCAGACCCCGGTTGCTGCCGGCTGTCTGTCTCGGCTGAGGGGGTGGTGTCGTTTTGGGGGCAGCTTCTGCAGCCCCCCGGCGGTTGATCCCTGATGGCCGAGTCCCGGTTTCCTCCCGAACTGCAGCGTTACAGCCGCCAGATGCTGTTTGCCGGCATCGGGGTCGATGGCCAGCGGCGTCTGCGCCAATCCCGGGTTCTGGTGTGTGGCTGCGGGGCGTTGGGGGGCGCGGTGGCCGATGGTTTGACCCGGGCCGGTGTCGGTTTCCTGCGTCTGGTGGATCGCGACTTCGTCGAACTCAGCAACCTGCAGCGGCAAGTCTTGTTTGATGAAGACGATGTCTCGCGGGGGCTGCCCAAGGCCATTGCCGCCGCGAACCGGCTGGGACGGGTGAATCGCGAAGTCCAACTCGAGCCGATCGTGGCCGACATCGATCCCGGGAACATGCTGGGGTTCGCCCGGGATGTCGATTTGATTGTCGACGGGATGGACAACTTCGAAACGCGGTTCCTCATCAACGACGCGGCACTGGAACTGGAAAAGCCCTGGATCTACGCCGGCTGTCTGGGGAGCCATGGGCAGGTGCTGCCCATCATTCCCGGTCAAACGGCCTGTCTGCGGTGCCTGCTGGGAGACTTGCCCGGGCCGGCGGAGACCGAAACGTGCGACACGGCCGGGGTCCTGGGCCCCGCGATCTCGGTGGTCGCCGCGCTGGAAGTGACGCTGGCGTTCAAGCTGCTGACCCAGGAGAGATCGAGCCTCGCCGAACAGATGGCGGTGGTCGATGTGTGGGATCCCTCACTGCGGCTGATGCGGACCGCCGGTCTGCGGGCCCAGGCGGACTGTCCCGCCTGCGTCCACGGCCGTCGCGACTGGCTGCGGGGAGATCGCGCCTCGCGATCCACCGTGCTCTGTGGCCGGAACGCGGTGCAGATCACCCCGCCCGAGAAGCGGGCCCTCTCCCTCGCCGACTTCGCCCAGCGGTTGGCCGCGGTGGGCACGGTCTCGCAGAATCCGTTCCTGTTGCGGGTCGAACTGCCCGAAGACCGGCGGATCACGCTGTTTCCCGATGGCCGGGCCATCATCCAGGGGACTTCCGACCCCGCCGTCGCCCGCGGACTGTATGCCCGCTACATCGGCAATTAAACCGGTTTCCACCGCTCCAGCTTGCGCTGGAAGCCCGGCCGGCCGAGCACTTCGGGATTGACGATGTGCGCCGGCAGTTCACCCCGCGAGACCGCCAGCACCGACCGCGTCACGTTGTCTCCCGTCGCCCGCCAGACATCGCGTGTTGAAGCGTTCCAGTGAGGAGTCAGGATCACGTTGTCGAGTTCGGTCAGCGGATCGTTCGCCGGAAGGGGTTCCACCGCGAATACATCCAGCCCCGCCCCGGCGATCTGCCCGGTCCGCAGGGCGTGGACCAGCGCCGGTTGATCGACCAGATCCCCCCGCGAGATGTTGATGAACATCGCCGTGGGCTTCATCCGGGCGAATTGCGCGGCTCCCAACAGGTGACGATTCTCGGGACGCGGGCGGGCATGCACACTGACAAAGTCGCTTTCATTCAGCAGCCGCTCGAGTGAGACCAGCTCCACCCCCAGACGGCGGGCCTCGACGGGATCGGCATGGGGCGAGAAGGCCAACACCTGCATTTCGAAGGGGGCGGCCAGCCGCACCAGTTCGCGGCCGCTGTGGCCCAGCCCCACCACCCCCAGGACACGTCCCTGGATTTCATCTCCCATTTCGGCTGGCTGCAGGTCCCAGCGCCCGGCGCGGGTGATCCGCTCCTGCGCCTTCAGGCGTTTCGCCAGCGCCAGCATGAACAGCAGCGCGGTCGAGGCGGTGGCATGATTCAGGGCCAGGGGGGCGTTGGTCAACACGACGTCATGGTCGGTGCACGCCGCGACGTCGACCTTGTCATAACCCGCCCCCGACCGCGCCACCACGACCAGCCGGTCGCGCACCTGCTCGAGCACCTCTCGGGTCAGCCAGGGGCGCAGCAGAATCAGACCGTCGACTCCCGCCAATTGCTCCACGGTCATCTTCAACCGATAGAACTGGTGCCAATAGTCGGTGTCTCCGGGCCGGGGTCCCTGTTCGCGCAGGTAGTGCCAGACCAGATGCGGAGCGGCGTCGAGACGGTCGACCGGCAGTTCGCCGTAGGCATCCTCCCCCTGTTCATTGAGGAAGTCTCCCGAAATCGCCACTCGAAACGGATCGGTACCCATGGCTCGTGCACGGTGCCCACAAAAGAGGAAAGAGCGCCCGGAATTCCGCCAGTCTCCCACCCGGAAGGGTGTTCACCACGGAACGCGGTGGCCGCCGCATTATCGCACGCCCCGGCCAATTGACCAGTCGTCCCCCGAGGGGAAACGCGCTGGTCAGCGCTGCGGTTTGGGAACGCGACCGCCACCCTTCCGGCCCCGCCCCTTCCCCCGGCTCTGCTGCAGCTTCTCTTGCTGGGCCGCCTGTTCGGTGGCGGTCAGCGTCTGGCCGGTTTTCTGCTTCGCCTTGAGGATCTGGTCGCGCAGTTGGGCCGCGAGTTCAAAATCGAGATTCCGGGCCGCCGCGTGCATCTGCTGTTCCAGGTCGGCCATCACATCCAGCGTGATTGCGGTCTGCTCGTCTCCAATGCCCGCCGCCTCCTGCGCCTGCTTCCGCGCCTGCACCTCCTCTTCGATGCCGCGTTTGATCGCCTTGCGGATGGTCGCGGGGGTGATGCCGTGCTTCTGGTTGTACGCCTTCTGCAGTTCCCGCCGGCGATTCGTCTCGGAGATGGCGTCCTGCATGCTCTCGGTGATGATGTCGGCGTAGAGAATCACTTCGGCGTTCACATTGCGGGCGGCCCGGCCGATGGTCTGGATCAGGCTGGTGGCACTGCGCAGAAACCCCTCTTTGTCGGCATCGAGAATCGCCACCATGGAGACTTCGGGCAGATCCAGGCCCTCACGCAGCAGGTTAACCCCCACCACACAGTCGTATTCGGCTCCCCGCAGCTTGTTGAGCACATCGACTCGCTCAAAGGCGTCGAGTTCCGAGTGCAGCCAGGCGCACCTTAACCCTCCCTCGGTCAGGTACCGCGACAGGTCTTCGGCCATCTTCTTCGTCAGCGTGGTCACCAGCACCCGCTCCTCGCGGGCAGACCGCAGCTTGATCTGTTCGATCAGGTGAGGGACCTGCCCCCGCGCGGGAATCACGTGAATCTCCGGATCGACCAGCCCGGTCGGGCGGATCACCTGCTCGACCACCTCCCCCTGCGTCTGTTCCAGCTCCCAGTCGGCGGGAGTGGCCGAGACCAGAATGGTCTGCAGGTTGCGGGAACGAAACTCATCGAACTTCAGCGGCCGGTTGTCGAGGGCGCTGGGAAGCCGGAAGCCATGCTCCACCAGCGTGTTCTTGCGCGACTGGTCGCCGGCGAACATCGCCCCGATCTGGGGAATGGTCACGTGCGATTCGTCGACAATCAGCAGGGCGTCCTTGGGGAAGAAGTCGAACAGGGTGGCGGGGGGCTCACCAGGCTTTCGCCCCGCCAGATGCCGGCTGTAGTTCTCGATCCCCGGGCAATAGCCGACCTCCTGCATCATCTCGATGTCGAATCGGCAGCGGGCCGCCAGCCGCTGCGCCTCGAGCAGCTTCCCTTCGCGACGGAAGACTTCCAGCCGTTCGTCGAGTTCCTGCTGGATGTTGTCGACCGCCAGCGCCACCCGGTCGGCGGGCATCACAAAGTGCTTGGCGGGGTAAATATAAACTTCTTTCATTTTCCGGGCTTCGATCCCGGTCAGAGGATTGATCTCGGCCAGCGACTCGATCTCGTCTCCCCACAGCTCGATGCGGTAGGCGAATTCCTCATAGGCGGGCCAGCACTCGACCACGTCGCCGCGCACCCGGAACGTACCCCGTTCGAAACTGACGTCGTTCCGGTCGTACTGGATGTCGATCAGCCGGCGGAGCAGGTCGTCCCGCGAGATTTCTTCACCCACCTGCAGGGGTATCATCATCTCGAGGTAGTCCTTGGGCGATCCCAACCCGTAGATGCAGCTGACGGTGGCCACCACCACCACATCGCGGCGACTCACCAACGCACTGGTGGCCGCCAGCCGCAGGCGGTCGATCTCTTCGTTGATCGAGGCATCTTTCTCGATGTAGATGTCCCGCTGGGGAATGTAGGCCTCGGGCTGGTAGTAGTCGTAATAGCTCACGAAATACGCGACGGCGTTGTTCGGAAAGAACTCGCGGAACTCGCCGTACAACTGGGCGGCCAGCGTCTTGTTGTGCGACAGCACCAACGTCGGACGCTGCATCTGGGCGATGACATTCGCCATGGTGAAGGTCTTGCCCGAACCGGTCACCCCCATCAGCACCTGATCACGCTGCCCCTCTTTCAAACCCCGGACCAGGGCGGCGATCGCCTTGGGCTGGTCGCCCGCCGGCTGAAATTCGCTCTTGAGCTCGAACTGGGGCACGTCGGAATCCGGGGCGCAAGGGGAGAGAGGCAATTACGGCTCGAGGCTCAGATTGTAGCCAATCGACGCTCGAAACCACGCCCGTCTCCCCGCACCGGCCGGCGTCCGGTCAGCGCGATTCGACCCGACCGATCAGGTCAGCCGGTCGATCAGTTCATTCGAGGGCAGTGAATCGTCTTCGAACTTGCGGACCTGCTCGACCCCGGTCACCGGCAACCGGCCTCGTTCCAGCAGCCCGATCTGAACAAGCACCGAGGCCTGGTCCCAATAAATCCGCTCGCTCGACAGCCGGCCAGCCTCGAACTGCACCACCACCACCACCGGGATCTCGACCTTGCGGTGTGTCGGGGCCACCCCCGGCAGCATCCAGTCCATCACCAGATCATGCGTGAACGAGAGGACGAACTCATCCACGAGACGGTCGGCCCCCACCGTGCGGGCCAGCAGCCGTAAACCGGTATCCGCCGGCATCTTCGGAATGAAGTGCGTCCCATAGAACTTCAGCAATCCCTCCGAACCCCGCCCCCCGGTCATCACCGGCACGTGATTGACCGAGTTGTGCGGGGACATCGTGGCCACGGTGGTCTCGGCATCCCGCGTCACGAATTCGAGATCGGTATGCTCCTTCCACAAGGCCACCATCTGTTCTTCCGTCAGTCGAGTCATCTCATGCTCCCACGATTGGTCTTCCCGGTTTTGTCTCCGCGGCACGCTCCACTCTCTCTCAGGGCTCGCGCAGATGCCGGTCAAACCAGTCCGCGAAGTGCACCAGATCGTCGTTCAGTCTGGGCCAGCCATGCGCCTGCCCCGGCTTGACGATCAACTCGACAGGCACCTTTTGGTCGCGGTAGGCGGCGACGATTCTCTCGGACTGCTGCAGCGGCACCAGTTGGTCGGCATCGCCGTGAATCAGCAACGCGGGGGCGTCATCGGGAGTGACATGATAGACGGGCGAGATCTGTCGGCCGATTTCCCGGATCCGCCGCTCATCGGTCACAGGAATCCAGATGTTCCTTTGCGGATCGTGGTCGCGAAACTGGAATGGGGCCTTGAAGTTCACCAGCACTCCCTCCCCCAGGGCGCTTTCACCCGGCTTGCCGTAGTTCAGGAAGTCGGTCGGCGGATAGAAACAGGCAACCGCCTGCACCCGGCTGCTGTGGCGATCGACCGGGTCGGCCGCCTCGGG
>Ga0315902_10008216_pt1 | contig 14163 bp, 9 predicted proteins | sample LakEriMetagenome_9_FD_203523 | JGI IMG/M metagenome (GOLD analysis project Ga0315902, IMG submission 203523) | Freshwater fungal communities from buoy surface, Lake Erie, Ohio, United States - Buoy 12 MA117 | ecosystem: Environmental > Aquatic > Freshwater > Lake > Lake biofilm | place: USA... | reverse complement strand
GCCTGTTCATGAAGCCATCAAAACCCGGACAGGAGACTATAATTTGTACATCCGTAATTACAAAGCATCTCTTGAAAATCTCGGGGCTTGCGGCATAAAAACAGTGACTTATAATTTCATGCCTGTCCTTGACTGGACGCGCACTGACTTATCGTGGCCGTTTCATGACGGATCACTGGCGCTTCGTTTTGAAAAAGCAGCCTTTATGGCATTTGATCTTTTCATTTTAAAAAGACCTGAAGCCCATCAGGAATACTCCTCAGCAGAAATAAGCCGAGCAGAAAAGCGATTTGCAGAAATGACACAAGCTGAAAAAGATAAACTGGAAAAGAACATCATTGCAGGGCTGCCGGGAAGTGAGGAAAGTTTTACAGTCGATCAATTCAGGAATGCGTTAAAGCCCTACGACGGTATAGATGCAGAACAACTCAGAAATAATCTCATTAGTTTCTTAAGTGAAGTTACCCCGGCCGCGGAAGATGCCGGAATAAAGATGGTCGTTCATCCCGATGATCCGCCCTACCCTATCCTCGGACTTCCAAGAGTTGTCAGTACAGCTGAAGATCTTCATAAAATTTTTAAGGCTGTTCCTTCACCCGCAAACGGGCTGTGCTTTTGCACAGGATCCTTCGGCGTGCGTGCGGACAATGATTTACCCGGGATGGTGAAAACATTTGCTTCCAGGATACATTTTATTCATCTGAGAAACACAACCCGAAATGAAATGGGTGATTTCTGGGAGGATAATCATCTGGAGGGGAATGCTGATATGTTTACTGTAATCCGGGCACTTTCAGATGAGATGTCTGAAAGAGGCCAAGGCATACCGATGCGACCTGATCATGGACATCAGATGCTTGATGACCTGAGTAAAAAAACCAATCCCGGTTACTCTGCGATTGGAAGACTTCGCGGACTGGCGGAGCTGAGAGGAGTTGAATATGCCATATTGCGACAAAGGGGATAAGTAAATACATGAACTCTGATCCGAATGAAATAATTTTCAACAATGAACAATCAGGAAAGAGGTAACATTCGCTGGACCGTTGTGGCTTTATTGTTTTTTGCCACAACTATCAACTATATCGATCGACAGATATTATCTCTTATCAAACCAATCCTTGATGATGAGCTGGGCTGGACAAATACGGAGTTCGGACTTGTCAACTCAGCCTTTCAGGGTGCTTACGGATTAAGCCTTTTATTTTTTGGCTGGTTTGTTGACCGATTCGGAGCTAAAATCGGTTATGCGGTATCCATCACCTTCTGGAGTCTTGCAGCTATGTTGCATGCTGCTGCAGGCACCTTATCAGGTTTCGCGGCCGCACGCACTGCATTAGGCCTTGGTGAAGGCGGAAATTTTCCTGCAGCCATCAAGTCGGTAACTCAGTGGTTTCCAAAAAGTGAGCGTGCCTTTGCTACAAGTATTTTTAATGCAGGAACCAATGCAGGCGCCATCATTGCTCCTGCAATTGTGCCGGTCATCGCGCTGACCTGGGGCTGGCAATGGGCATTTATCGGTGCCGGGTTGCTAGGCTTAATATGGCTGTTCTTCTGGCTGCCCTGGTTTGAATCACCTGAAAAGAAGAGACTATCGTCTCAAGAACTTAATCACATTAAAAGCGGGCAGGAAGAAGACGAATTGACGAAAGTAACGCTACCATGGACCGGTCTGCTTAAATACAGACAGACTTGGGCATTCATTGTTCCAAAATTTCTGACTGATCCGGTATGGTGGTTTTTCCTGATCTGGCTGCCTGACTTTTTCAATAAACGGGGCCTTGAGATTAAATCCAGCTGGGTTCACCTTGTAAGTATTTATACAATCGTAACCATTCTCAGTATAGCAGGCGGATGGCTGACCGGATACCTCATGAAAAAAGGGTGGAGCGTCAACAAAGCAAGAAAAACCGGCATGTTGATCTTTGCCACTTGTGCTGTTCCAATTCTGTTCGTCACTTCATTAAGTAACTGGGAAGTTGTGATTCTGATTGGGCTTGCAGGAGCCGCACATCAGGCATGGTCGGCAAATTTATATACCACAGTTTCAGACATGTTTCCTGCAACAGCCGTGGCATCAGTCATTGGTATCGGTGGCATGGCCGGGGCTATTGGAGGCATGTTATTCCCTCCTTTTGTCGGATACATCATTGATCAAAACACAACAGCAGGCAACGCCGATCCGGCCTACTCCATCATTTTCACCATTTGTGCATTTGCTTACTTATTATCCTGGGGCATCATGTATGTCCTAACCCCTGACATGAGAAAAGTCCGGGAGTGAATCCTCAGGGCCGTAACCCGAAAGCGGAGTTTGTCCTGTGCACTGAAAATATTTCAGCATTACCGCAATACCCAGAAGAAATTCATTTTCAGCATCCATAAACTGCATCACCCAGGCATTTGCATTACGGATAATTTGCTTTGCCTCCTCCGGATGTTGAATGAAATAATCCATCCGCTCTTCCACATCAGAAAAGTCAGGTTTGATTGCCACATAGTGGTGGTCAGCTATCAGTTTCCCTTCCATGAACCAGCTTTCCATAGTTGGTGGAGGCATCACTGCAAGCGACGAGGATGACATTACCCATTTGAGATTAGTCGCGACATCAAAACCTTCCAGACAAAGAATGAATTTGTAATTCAAATGAGCAGGAATTGACATCTTTGGTTTCAGCCAGGCATCATGGTCTGTACCTCTGTTAATCTGTCCGAGGTCCATCATAGGATGACTGAAATACGTATCGTAAAATTCTATACGGTTTTTCTGTTTTACCTCTGCCCTTCCTATGAGCCGGTTTAACTTCTTATCAAATGGAACCGTGTCATTAATGAATGCAAAGTGCCGGACCTTATTCAATTTAAGCAGTACTGAATTTTCATTTTTTATTGAAACAGGTCTGCTCTTCAAAAAGGCAGGACCACCTGGCACATAGGTTATATCACCGAATAGATATTCTGCTCTTAAAGATGACTTAAAGTATCTGGCATATTCTCTGGCATCCAGGTAGTAGGCACTGCCTTTTTCAGGCCATTTGAGATTACCTACGCTTAAAGTATCATCCGGTATGAATGCTCCGGGCCGGAGCCGGTTATAATAATTAACCCTGTCAAAAAATGATTCAACCTGAATGCGGTTTATCTGATTCAGATACCCCGGCAAAAGAAGACGGTAGAAATAATCAGGCAGTGCTTCCCTGAGCAGTCCGGATGCATAAAATACAAGTTTATTGTTACGGCCGGAGGAATTTCGCATTGTTATGAAACACGGCAAAATTATGGAAAGGCGCTTAATAATCTTATTTTTGCTTTTTCTTTATGACTTTTACCCAACCTACCTTTCTCTCGCAGCTGCTTCGTGATCTGCGGGCAAGAATCAAGAAAAAAATCCTTCGCAATTACGAGGAACCGTGGATGAAAATGCGGGAACTCGATATTATCCGTGAAGTATTATATAAACTTCAACCCGGCAGATGCCTTGAATGGGGAAGCGGATACTCCACCATATACTTCCCGAAAATCCAAAAAAGCATAACAGCATGGCATGCCATTGAGCACCATCCCGGCTGGGCTGAGACCGTAAGAACCAAAAGCAAAGATGACCGCATTCATCTGCACGCCATCTCTCCTGATGATCCGGAGTACTTTCAGTTCAAAGGAAAATACGGCCCTAAGCTTGAAGGAACTTATAACGATTTCAAGTCCTACATTGATTTTCCTATTTCCCTTGAAGGTAAGTTTGATTTTATTTTCATCGACGGCAGAGCCAGAAAGGATTGTTTAAAACTTGCCTTTGACCTTATTTCTGAAAAAGGAGTTGTGATTGTGCACGATGCCAATCGCGATAATTATTTTTCTGACCTTCCGCCATTTAACTCATTTATCAGATTTACAGATTTCAGACAACACAGGAAGGAAGGCGGCATCTGGATTGGCAGAAAATCAAAGCCTGTTTCTGATATACTCCATGTTGAAACACACGAGGCACTCTGGAAAAAGCACAATTTTCTCGCACAGATTTTCTTTCTCAGGTAGTACCTGAATATTTATTAAATACTGCTCATTTTTTTTTGGCAGGGTTATTAAAATTTTCAGACCTTTTGCGTCTGAAAACTAAAACCACCACATCGCTATGCGTTCAGCCGCAATGGTTGCTTTTCTGATTGCAGTCGCATGCTATTCAGCCATTTTAATTATCCAATTTCCAGAAAATCCTATTTCATCTGAGAGGAATACATATGTTACACCATCATTTGATGGTCCTCTGGAGTTTGAGAAATTTCACCGAGCCATCAGGACACCTGAGGATGCCACAGGCCCCGGTTATAAATCGGGATACCTTATTAACGAAATCAACAAGTCACTTCGTTCTAATTTAAGAAGCGGGCGAAGGTCTTCAGCAATTGCCCTTGAATTCAAGGAGCGTGGGCCAAACAATGTTCCGGGGCGTACACGGGGGCTGTTGGTTGATCCTGGTGATGCAACCAAAAACACCTGGTTCGCGGGGTCGGCAAGCGGAGGCGTATGGAAGACCACTGATGGCGGGCAAACATGGACTCTGATCACACCTGATTTACCGAACCTGGCCACCACCGTTCTTGCCATGGCACCCTCAAACCCGAATGTTATTTTAACAGGTACAGGTGAAGGATTCTTCAATCTTGACAGAGTTCGCGGCAACGGAATTTTCAAAAGTACTGACCGGGGTGCCACCTGGAATATCCTTGAGGCTACCATCAGCTTTGGTGATATCAACCGAATCATTATCCATCCAACCAGCGACCAGATCATTGTAGCCGCCACGAGTACCGGAATCTACAGGTCTGAAAACGGTGGCACTACATGGACACAGCAATCAACCAGAAGTAATGTTCAGGATCTTAAGGCTGATCCTGCAAATTTTAACACGCAGTATGCCACACAGCTTGGAATTGGAGTTTTAAAATCAATTAACGGAGGACTTACCTGGAATCTGAGCAGCAACGGACTGATACCAACAGGCAGAATTGAAATTGATATCTCACCCCTGAATACAAATCTGATCTTCGCATCAGCACAAGGAGACCGTACCGGAGAGGGTTCGGATTTATACCGATCAGATGACGGAGGCAGTACCTGGAAACTTGTTAACGTTTCATATAATGGTGACCCGATCGGATTTCTGGGAGAGCAGGGATGGTATGACAATACAGTCTTGTGTGATCCGCTGAATGTAAATGCAGTTTATGTTGGCGGCATCAATCTCTTCAGAGTTCAGTTAACCTCGGGCGCCGGTAAAGTTATTAACTATGCAGCTCAACAGGATGGTACAGATGTATTTCTGAACCTGGTAAGTTTCGTGGGGGCCACCAATGGCAACTTCAACCTTGGGACATTTGCAGGAAACAATACTGTTGAAATTCTTTTCGGAACCGGAAGAAGTCAAAAAGCGCATCGTTTTTTGGTTCCTGAAGGAGCTACATCAGGTGTACCTGAAAGCAGTTACTCCTATGTGGATTATGTGGATGTCCCTTTTGAAGTATGGGATAAGACCAGAAACAAACAGCTGATGATTTCCTTCCGTGATCAGGACCGGAACGGCCAATTCAATCTGCTGCCCCAAAATACGGATGGTCCTCCCCTGCAACAGGCAAGAGAGTACCTGTACTTTCATGATGTCACCTACTCGGCCACCCCGACAGATCCTTCCATTAGCAAAGCAGGTGGCCATGAATATCGTAAAATGATTAACCTCTGGCCTGTTCTGGCAGCAGGCGCAACATGGCCGGGATCCATCATTACCTCCACACTTCGTTTTGCAGCGCTGGAGGTTGAACTGCTCAATGCAACCACAACAGTCGTATCTGACGCCTACAACCAATTTGACGGAAAAAATAAATTTTCTGTCATTGGAATGGATGTCCATCCCGATCAGCATAATATGGTTGTTATACCTGTCAATTCAACGAGCTACAGAATATTACTGGCCAATGACGGAGGCATATTCGTTTCCAACGCCTCTTCCACTCCGGGCATTAATCAGGGAGACTGGACGATGCGGGGAAGTACCTTCCGTACCACGCAGTTTTATGGTGCAGACATGCGTCCGGGTAAAGAACAGTTTATAGGAGGCACACAGGACAATGGTACCTGGATGTCCGGGCCAAATGCACCTGCAACAGCCTCAAGTGATTATACCTTTGAAATCGGAGGCGATGGATTTGAAGTTATCTGGAACAAGGCCGACCCTAATAAAATTATCGGGGGTTCTCAGGGAAATAATTTCAGACGCTCGGCCGATGGCGGATTTACCTGGACAGGTGCCACTCAGGGATTATCAGGGACACATCCTTTTATTTCAAAGCTGGCAGGATCTTTTCAGCAGCCCGACAGAATATACACCTTATCTTCTGATGGAGTTTTCTGGTCTGCCAATTTCGGAGAGTCCTGGAATCTTTCCAGGATCACGGAGAAGTGGGGAGGCTCCGTTTCGCTCATGGATGTTGAGGTCTCAAGAGCAAATGCTGACATCATCTGGGCCGGCAGCGGAATGTCATCCGGTGATTCAAGGACACTTCATGTTTCAACTGATCAGGGACTGACCTTTAAGCCGGTAAAAAATTACACGCAAGTGGCTATGGGAAATATCACCAAACTTGCGAGCCATCCGACACAACCTCAGACTGCTTATGCCTTGTTTTCATTTTCAGGGAAACCAAAAATCCTGAAGACCACCGACCTTGGGGAAACATGGAGTGACATTTCAGGTTATGATATAAACACGGCGGGAAGCCGGGGATTTCCGGATGTTTCCGTTTATTGTCTGTATGTGCATTCTAAGAATCCTGATATTATCTGGGCAGGTACTGAAATCGGAATTGTGGAATCTACCGACGGCGGGTTATCATGGAATTTACTGGAAGAGTTTCCGAATGTTTCTGTCTGGGATATAAAACCACAGGATAATCTTCTTGTTCTTGCAACACACGGAAGGGGCATATGGACCGCTGTGGTTGAACCCTATTCACAATCCATCACATTTACTCAGCCTGCAGACCGGGAAATTACTTTAGGAAATCTGACCCTGAATGCCACCGCAACCAGCGGCCTTCCTGTAACCTTCAGCCTGGACAACACGAACCGTGCAGTTCTCAATGGAAACAAGGTGGACTTTTTAAACACCGGCCCCATTATCATTACGGCCAGTCAAAGCGGCAGCACCGTATACAATCCGGCATCTGAAGTTTCAAGAACTGTGTGTATAACTCCGCGCAAGCCGGTTATTACAGCGGACCGGCCATTGCCTGCAGAAGAAGTGGTACTTGCGGCAGACTATTCAGTAAATGTGGAATGGTCCCGTAACGGCAATCCAATTCCCGGAGCAAAGGAAAAAATTCTGAATGTCACAGAGCCCGGAATTTACAGGGTTTCCTATACTGAAAATGGTTGCATTTCCTATTCAGATCCCTTTAATGCAATTGTTGCAGATCTATCTGACAATGGAAATAAGGAAAAGTCATTGAGAATTTTCCCCAATCCTGCCCGTGAACAGTTTACGGTAGAAATAGAACCGGGTCTGCTGAAGCAACCTGCACAACTACAGATTACAAACGGAGAAGGCAGGGTAATCAGGCAATTCAGTAATGTAACTTCTTCCAATTTGATTTCAACGGATGGAATGACACCCGGAATATATTTCGTGAAGATTCAATCAGGAAAGTACCGTGCTGCCGGAAAGATAATTATTACTGAATAGGTGGTTTTGTTTTTCAATTGTGATCCGGAGTCAGGTATTTTTCAAGAACCGAAATCACCTGGCTGAAGTCAACAGGTTTACTCAAGTGATCACTGAAGCCTATTGATAAATGATTTTTACGGTGCGTGCCAAAAACATCCGCTGTAAGACAAATGACAGGGATGTGGCGCAACTCCTCGTTTGAAGCAATCTGATTCAATGCCTGAAGGCCATCCATAACAGGCATATGAATATCCATGAAAATAACATCAGGTTTGTATTTCAAAGCGGCATCTACACCTTCCTGTCCGTTACCCGCTTTGAAAACAGTCAATGCAAGCTCTTTTAAGAGACTTTCCATCACCTCCATGTTTACAGGGTTATCCTCTACTACCAGAACTTTCTGGCCGTTTAAAAATTTAACCTTTCGGGTTGATACTGAGAATTCATTCGATGTGGAAATATCAACTGTTTTCATCAGCGGTAATTTTACCGTGAAAGTGCTGCCAAGATTTTCTTTGCTTGAAACAAGAATCTGACCATTAAAAAGATCCACCAGCTTTTTAGTTATTGCAAGTCCAAGGCCGGTACCACCCGACTGATTCGCAGCAGCGCGATCGAGCTGGATATAAGGAGCAAAGATTTTATTAAGATCTTCCTCTTTTATTCCGACACCTTCATCCTCTACTTTAAAAACCATAAAATCACCTTCCACACCGGCTAACATTTTAACATTTTTACCGGCATTGGTGAATTTCATGGCATTAGAGACGAGGTTAAGAAGGATCTGAGTTAATTTAGATGAATCTGTCTCAATGAGCTCCGGGAAGTCTGAACTTAAATAATAACTACAGGATATCCCCTTTTCCTTGCACTTAGCGGATCCGATTTCATAAATCTTTTTGAGGACCTGGTGGATATTTACGGATTCAATGGAAAGATCCAATTTCCCTGATTCGATTCTAGAATAATCAAGGACATTATTCACAAGGTCAAGCAAATGGTTGCCGCTTACCTGAATTCCGGCGATATAATTATTCAATTCCGGTGATAGTTTAAGATCACCGGTTTTCATTGAAATAATCTGCGCATACCCCAGAATGGCATTCAGAGGAGTTCTTATTTCGTGACTTATGGTTGTCAGGAAAAGCCCTTTAGATTCCGTTGCCTCCCGTGCCTGAATGAGGGCCTTTTTCATTTCATTTTTTGTTTCCTTGAGAAGGAAAATATTAGTTTCAAGATCTCTGGTTCGTTCTTCGATTTTTGCTTCGAGGTCTTTTTTATAGGAAATAAGCTCCTCATTTGCATTACTTATTTTTCGGATGATGGCTGCATCCAGTTCAATTCTCTGAACGGAGATCGTTATGATGATCACTCCAATCATGAGAATATTAAAAACAAGTAAATTTCTTGAAACCTCAGGGGTTATGACGGCCGGTTTCATTATCTGAAAATCATTATCAAACCAGAATGAAATAAAAAAGAACAGCAGAAAAAATAATGCCCATTTGGTGATTGCACCCTTATTGGAAAGCGAGAATGTGGCAAGAAAAGAGATGGAGGACCAAAGCATCACCAGACCTGATGCATAATATCCGCCCATAATCCATTGCATCACATAAGGAAAAATAAGGCTGATTATAATTTGAAATGAATTGGAAAAGGATGGAAACTGATCAAAAAGAATAAAAAGATTAAAAGCGGTCAGCAGAATATAAAGGCCCGGTATTAAAGAATAAGTATCAAGGCCAAGCCAGAACATAAGCAACATCCAGCCAATGCCGCCAATAGTCATAAACAACCCAAGGGAGAACACCGACTGTCTCCTTTTTTCGTCAGGGTTTAATCCGTTTTCATCAGGAATTGCGAAGAAAAGGAATTTAAGTATTAGAGCAGCAGGAGACACAGTTTGTTAACCGGGGTTATCTGATTCATTAATTAAACCATTAAATTACATTTTTTTATAAATATGTTAAATAGCCCTGATAAATACGATATAATGCCACTGCAGGAAAGTAAAATGAATGACTTTCAAAACAGATTATCACAAATATGAATTCTGAGATCAGACCATGCCATGACACAGAAGGAAATGAATATCCTGTCAGGCAAATTGGACATCGTCTGTGGTGCTGTAAAAATCTATTTACGATGAAGTTCAGGAACGGTGAAGCCGTTCCACTGACAGAACATGCAGAGGACTGGGAAAATGCAGGAATATTAGGCTTGCCGGCCTGTTGCAAATACAATTCAGATTCTGCAGGAATGTCAAGATTTGGTCTGCTGTACAACTGGTTTGCGGTAAATGACCCCAGAGGACTCGCACCACTTGGCTGGAGGATTGCCGGGCTTTTTGACTGGAATGACTTAGCCGAATCTCAGGGAGGATGGAATATTGCAGGCAGAAAGCTAAAGGTTCGCAGTGGATGGAACTACCCGGGAACAGGTAATAATATTTCAGGATTCGGAGCCTTGCCGGGCGGAGGCAGAGGTTCACTTGGTTCTTATCTCGATCTGGGAGATTATGGTAACTGGTGGTGCCGTGAAGACTCCGGTGAAAAGGAGGCCTCGTTTTTTTACATGACCTTTGTCGACAGTACGGTCAAGGTTCAGAAGGATGGATTTAAATCAAGCGGACTATCAGTTCGCTGTGTACGAGATCTTTAAATTTTGTTGAGTCAAGAAAAAATCTTGACGGTTTCAGACAAGTTTCCAGCGAAGGCCCAGTGAAACAGCCAGCTCAGCAATGACCATTTCAACCTGATCCAGAAATTTTCCTGCGATACCGGAGCCTCCGGAATTATTATTCAGCAGCTCATCGACAACTGTAAACAGATCCTGTGCCCGGAATGGTTTTGTGAGATAGGAATTAGCGCCCAGCTTTTTTCCATAATCAATATCCGCGTCCATGGCCTTTGCTGAAAGAAAGATAAAGGGAAGATTTTTCATCCGTGCATCCTTGCGGATTGCCTCTACTACTTCATAGCCATTCATTCCCGGCATCATTACGTCGCATACAATAAGGTCAGGAAGTCTTTCCTGAGCAAGCTTAAGCCCATCAGTACCGTTTTCAGCAGAAAGCAACTCAAATGACTTCATCTCCAGCAGTTCTACAAGGCTCTCGCGGATATTGGCATCATCCTCAATAACAAGTATCTTTTTCATTGAAGTTAATTTAGTCGATCAGGATTTATTTAAAAGTTCATTAATTACACTGAATAGTTCTTCGGAACGGAAAGGTTTTACCAGGTAGTGGTCGGCCCCCTTTTCAATGCCCATATTTACATATTTCTGTTCAGCCAGGGCGGAGAGAAAAACAAAAGGAATTGATTCAAGTTCCGGCATGCTTTTGACGGAATGCAGCACAGAATAACCGTTGAGACTTGCCATCATAATATCACAAATTATCAGATCAGGTTTTTCCTCAATGGCTTTGAGAATACCATCTTTTCCATTGTTTGCCATGAGAACCTCAAAATTTCTTGTCTCAAGCAAATCTGAGATGCTTTCCTGAACCTTTACGTCGTCTTCTATAACAAGAATCTTGCTCATGTGATATTGGACCTCAATTGTGCCAACTTTTCATCAATAAATTCCAATTTAATACAAGTGCCCTGATTTACAACACTTTGAAGTGAAATATTTCCACCATGAATTTCTGTAAGCTGCCTGACAATAACCAGTCCTATACCGGTTCCCTGAAAATTTTCAACATTTGAAGCCCTGAAAAAGGACTGAAACAGATTAGGCTGTTCAGAAAGCGGGATGCCAATTCCTTTGTCGCACACTTCAATTGAAAAATCCAGTCTGTTCCATGTTAAAGTCAGAACCGGTTCAGGTTTGCCGGGAGAATATTTAAGTGCATTGGTAGCCAGATTGGTAATTGCCTGTGCTATAAGGTTCGGATCTATTTTTACTTTGCGGGAAACACCATAAAACTCAACCTTGAACTGTCTGTGGTCGTTGGGAAGCAGAATTCTGTCCTCAAGGGTATTTAAAATAAGCAAATGCAAGTCCGTTTCAATCGGATTAAATGGTATTCTGCCGGCCTCAAAACGTTCAATGGAAATAACATTATCCATCAATGTTTTCAAGCGATTGATTTCACCTGTAATTCTGCCAAGATATCTTTTGAATTTTGGGATATCCTGTAATTTATCACCATCCAGTAAAATTTCAATAACCTCAGCAGTGGCCTGTATAGATGTAAGCGGTGTTCTGAATTCATGAGACGTCATGGTCAGGAACCGGCTTCTCATCTGGTTGAGTTCGTGTTGTTTTTCAAGAGTTTTCTTAAGTTCCTGCTCCTGAATCTTGCGTTGAGTGATATCAATCTGAATGGCTAAGAATCCCCTGATGTTTTTATAGGCGTCCAGGACCGGTTCAATATGAAGTTCAATCCAATAGTCCTTACCATCCCTGGATACATTTTCAATCTCCACCCTCACATTTTTCCCTGTCTGTAACTGCGAGCGGATGTACGCCTTTACTTCCGGATTTGTTTTCTCAGACTGAAACATTGAAGGTGGGCGCCCTATCATCTCCTCAACAGAATATCCTGAAATGCGGGTCATACTCTCATTAGCCCAGGTGATAAGATTTTTCTCATCTGTAATGAGAATACCGTTATTGGTTAGCCTGGCTACAAGTGATAGCTGTTCAATCTGAGCCTCAATATTTTTTCTAAGTGTTATATCCTGAATGGTGCCTGCTACGTAGGTCCGATTATGCTCCTGAGAAAAAAGGATCTCCCCTACCATCGCCATCCACCTGACCGGCTTACCTGGCTTATTCTGAAGTTTAAAGTCAATACTGATCCTGCCTCCATCATTCAGAGCCTTTTTAAACTGTTCTTCAAACAAAGGCCTTGCATCGGAATGAATAAACGACAGGAAGGCCTTAAAATTCTCAATCTCAAGAATTTCAGGCTCCATAATTTCCTCCATAAAACCGGACAATTCCCAGGTATCCTGCTCAATCCAGTACACAAAGTTTCCAATGAGTGCAATACGTTGAGCGGCATTGAGACGCTCAAGGACTGTTTTCAACTCATGCGTTTTTTTTGAAATCTGAAATTCAAGCCCTGAGGTCAGTTCCCGGTTTCGTGACTTTTCTTTGGACAGCGTAACCTTAAGACTGTTCAATGCGGAATTCAGTCTGCCGATTTCGTAATTTCTTGCTGTGTTTTCAAGATGCCCGGAGAAGTCGCCTTTCAGAAGCAGCTCAGTAAAGTCTGTAACTCTTCGGATGGGCATCCCTATTCTATAAATAAACCTTAATAATAAGAACGCGAGTATCAGCTGCACAACCACAACGATGGTTATTATCTCACCCAAAAGAGGACGCTCGATTTCCTCAAGTGTTTTACGATTGAGAAAGACAGACACGTACCCACCCGGCAGACGTGTATTACTTACAGGCTCACTGGCAACCAGATACTCATCGGGTGCAGCCAGCATGGTTCTCACAGGAATACTTTCAGGCCAGGTGGACAGCAACAAAACATTTCCGGCTTGCATCTTACGGTAGACTGAAAGCATATAGTTGCTTTTCTCTGCCGCAATTTTGCGCAGTGCATCATCAATGGCTTCCGGATCAGAATATTTCAAGGCCAGGTCAGTGCTCAGCGCTACTCCGCGGGCAACTTCATGCATTTCAGAAAGCTCATGCTCCGTAAGTAATTTCAGGTGTGCCTGACGGATAAAAAATATTAACCCGACACCTGCGACCATCAGGAATATGATCAGCGGGATCCAGAATTTAATTATGAGATTATAGGGAGCCCTGTTCAGCATTCTTTAAGGTATTTCAATCCTGGTCCGAAACAGGAATCTGAACCGTGAATCGGGCACCCGCACCGGGGGAACTGTCAACCGTAATAATACCCCCAAGGTTATGGACCATCGTCTTAACCTGGTATAACCCCAACCCCCGACCGGGACTATCGTAGGTCAATTTTTTAAAAGGCTGAAAAATCTTTTCAAAATCAACAGGATCTATACCTGATCCGTTATCTGCGACAAGAATCTCATAATGTCCGGCTGATTTTTTAATGGAAATAATGATTTCGGGAGTTCTTGAATGTTCACGAAACTGAACAGCGTTTTCAATAAGGTGAACCAGAATTTTTTCAAGATAATTTTTGAACCCGAATATTTCAGTCACTTCCGAACGGACGGAAAACCAGGAGGTGTTGATATCGTTATGCAATCTGATTACCCTTTGGATCACCTCATTTATACAGGACACAGCATCAAAGCGGTCGGGCTCTGTTGGTATATTTTCCCTTATATCAAGAATTGAAGAAATATCCTTAAGGATGGTATCTATATTTCTGACGGAATCCACCATGCGGTTAAGAATATCGCTATTAACCGGATTGGCCAGATTTTTTCGGTCAAAAAGCTGAGTCAAACCAAGTGCAGAAGCTACGGGGCCCCTGAGGTTAT
>Ga0315902_10008215_pt1 | contig 14163 bp, 12 predicted proteins | sample LakEriMetagenome_9_FD_203523 | JGI IMG/M metagenome (GOLD analysis project Ga0315902, IMG submission 203523) | Freshwater fungal communities from buoy surface, Lake Erie, Ohio, United States - Buoy 12 MA117 | ecosystem: Environmental > Aquatic > Freshwater > Lake > Lake biofilm | place: USA... | reverse complement strand
GTTGCTCGCTCAACGCCCCTGAAACACCGGCTTGCGCTTCTGCATGAAGGCCTGCCGGCCCTCGATGAAGTCCTGGCTCTCGTAGGCCCGCCGGGTGGCTTCCTCGATGCGCGCGGCATCGATCTGCGGGCCGGCGCGGCAGATCTCGTCGATGGCGACCTTCACCGAGGTCATGGTCAGGGGCGCGTTGGCGGCGAGCAGCGCGCACTCCTCGCGCACCGCGGCCTCGAGCTCGCCGCGCGCCACCACCCGGTTCACGTAGCCCATGCGCAGCGCGTCCTGCGCGGTGTAGCGCCTGGCCGTGAGGAAGATCTCGCGCGCGTTGGGCGCGCCCACGGTGTCGACCAGCTTCTTGATGCCGGGCCAGCGGTAACCGATGCCCAGGCGCGCGGCCGGGATGCCGTAGCGCAGGGTTTCGTCGGCGATGCGCAGGTCGCAGTTGAGCGTGATGGCCATGCCGCCACCCAGGCACCAGCCCTGAAGCATGGCGATCGTGGGCTTGGGGCAGTCGGCCAGCCGGCTCATGCCGGCGTTGCCCAGGGCCTCGTAGCGCTGGTTGGCCTCGACCGAGTCGCGAACCTGATCGAACTGCGAGATGTCGGCGCCCGACACGAAGGCCTCGTCACCGGCGCCGCGCAGCACGATCACCCGCACCGACGGGTCGGCCGCGAGCCCCTCGACCACGCCGGGCAGCGCCTCCCACATCGCGACCGACATCGCGTTGTGGCGGCCGGGGTTGTCGAAGACGATCCAGCCGATCGGACCGTCGATGCGCGCGTGCACGCGCCCTGCTTGCGCTGTCATGGGGTTACTCTCCGGGGAATCCCATCCCGGAGCCTATGTCCATGCGGCAAGCCCGGCAATCCGCCTCCGGTCTGATTGTGCCCCCGCGTGCCACGGCGCTCGTGAGCCTGGCGATGGTCGCGGCCATGATCCTGAGCCTTGCCGGCTGCGCCTTCCGGCTGCCAACTCTGCCGGAGCGACAGACCAGCAGCTTCCTGGCGGGCGACGCGGACAGCCCGCTGGCGGCGGCCGCCGTCGCGCCGGGCGGCGATCCCGCCGACAGCGGTCTGACCCTGCTGCGCGATCCCGCGCAGGCCCTGGCCAGCCGGGTGCTGCTTGCGCGCAGCGCGCAGCGCTCGCTCGACGTGCAGGTCTACATCTTCCATCCCGATGTCTCGGGGCGCCTGCTGATGCACGAACTCTGGCGTGCCGCCGAGCGCGGGGTGCGCGTTCGCCTGCTGATCGACGACAACGGCAGCGAGGGCATGGACCCCTGGATGCAGGCGCTGGCCGCCCACCCGAGGATCGAGGTCCGCCTGTTCAATCCTTTCGCACAGCGCGGCTTCAAGGCGGCCGGGTATCTGACCGACTTCGCCCGACTGAACCGGCGGATGCACAACAAGTCCTTCACCGCCGACGCGATCGCGACCATCGTGGGCGGGCGCAACATCGGCGACGTCTATTTCGGCGTGGACGACACCATGCTCTTCGCCGATCTCGATCTGCTCGCGATCGGACCGGTGGCACGCGACACCGCGCTCAACTTCGATACCTTCTGGAACAGCGCCTCGTCGTGGCCGGTCTCGGCGCTGCTGTTGCCGGCCGATGAAGCCTCGCTGCGGCCACTCGCGCGAGCGCTCACCGACCCGCGTGACGACGCACCCGTGGCGCAACTGCTCGCCGGGTTGCAGCGTCTGCCCGCGCTGGCCGCGCCGCAGGCCGCGCTCGCATCACCGCATCGGGCGCCCGCCCAACTGCTCTCCGATACCCCGGCCAAGCTCGATGACAGCCCGAGCGCTGCGGCCCCGGGCTCGCGCATGCTCGAGCCGCTGGCTGCGTGGCTCGGAAGCGCCGAGCGCAGGCTCGATCTGGTGTCGCCCTACTTCGTGCCGGGCGAGGCCGGCGTGAAGAGCCTCACCGATCTGGCACGACGCGGCGTGAAGGTGCGCATCGTGACCAATTCGCTGGCCGCCACCGACGTGATGGCGGTGCACGCCGGCTACGCCCGTCACCGCCGCGCGTTGCTGCTGGCAGGCATCGAGCTCCACGAGCTCAAGCCCGATGCGGCCGACCGCAGCAGCGCCGCCCGGCTGCCGTGGCGCATTCGGCTGGCCGGTTTCTCGGCCGCGAGCCTGCACGGCAAGACCTTTCTGGTCGATGGCCGACGGCTCTTCGTCGGTTCGTTCAACCTGGATCCGCGTTCCGCGCTGCTGAACACCGAGATGGGTCTGATCGTTGACAGCGCAACCCTCACCGGGGAGCTCGCGCAAGCCCTCGATCGTGACCTGGAGGAGGGCGCCTGGCAGGTGGTGCTCGGCTCCGACGGCAGGCTCGAATGGGTCGAGACCGGGCCTGAGGGACGCCGCATGCTCACCGGCGAGCCGGGGGCGAGCATCGCGCGCCGCGTGGGCGCGAAGCTGCTGTCGTGGCTGCCGATCGAGGGTCTGCTGTGAGGCTGCGCTTGTCCGACCCACCTGCGCGTGCCTGTCAGCCATGAAGATCGACGACCGTCAGGTACCCGCCGTCGCGATTGGCGTCTGGAAGACCGTGATCGAGCGGATGGCCGAGCCCGAGCTGATGGCGCTCGGAGCGCCTCGTCCGGAGCTGCAGGCGGGATTCCGGCCGGGCAGGATGCCGGCGAGCGCGCTGCGAACACGGCTCAAGGCGCTGCTCGAGGTCTGTCCCGGGATGCCCGACTGGCTGGGCGAGGGGCTCGCGCAGGCCTCGCTGGCGCGATCTCTGGTCGGCGTACTGCCGGAGGAGGTCCTGGCCACCGCGGTCGACAGCCTCGACGAGCGCCCTGGCCGGGCCGAGCTTGCCGCGGCGCTGCTGATCGACCCGCGTGATGAGATCCGGGCGCTCGGCTTCCGTCTGCTGGAGGGTGTCGAGGCGCTGCCTGAGCCGGCGGTGCCAGTGTCCGATCGATCCGTGCCGCAGCCGGCTCCGGGCGTCGGGGTTGAACCGGCGCGCCGTCACGCCGAGCGGCCGACGAGGGATCAGCTTCTCGCCCTGCGCGAGGAGCGCAGGCGGGCGCGGCAGCTCGCGCGTGACCTGAGCGAGGCGCAGGACGGGATCGCTGCGGCCCGCAAGCGTGCCGACGACCTCGCCCAGCGCTTGCGGCAGACGAGCGCCGAGGCCGCGTCACTGGCAACCGAACTCGCCGGTCTTCGCGAGGCTTTCGAGCGTCGTGTCGACGCGGCGGTGGCCGCGCAGCTCGATGCCCGCCTGAGGCCCTGGCTGGCTTCGGCCGAATCGCTGCAACAGGATGCGAATGCACTGGCGGCATCCGAGCCTCTGGAGGCCGCCGAGGCGCTGCTCGCCCGCCAGTCCGAGATCGATGCCCGCTATGGCCAGATCGCCCGCCTGCGCGCAGCGCATGAACGCGGCGCGGCGTTGCTCGCGCGCCTTCGCGAGGCCCAGGCCCAGGCGCTGCAGCCGTTGCCGGCGCTCGCGCCGATGATCGCGCGGCTCACCGAGCATCAGCGTGCGATCGAGCGGCGTCTGGGCGTCGAGGCGGTAGCGGGCCGTGCTTCGAGCCCGCTCCTGATACGGCTCGGCGAAGGGCTGGCGACCGCGACCACGCTCGATGCCATCGCCTGCGTCCGCAACGGCCTGCACGAAACGGTCGCGATCGGTCTGCTCGATGACAAGGAGGCGGCGCAGGCGTACGCCCTGATCCACGACACGGCGTCGCGCGTCTACGACCGACACCGTCTGGCTGCCGGCAAGGCACCGTCGGCCGAGAGCCTGCGTGGCGTGCCCCTCTACGCGCTGCAGGCGGCGCTTGCCCGAGGCCAGGCTTGTGCGCTGGTGGTTGACGGGCACAACGTGCTGCACGCCTTGCCGACCGAGTTTCGTTCGCTCTTCGAGGCCGGGGTGCCCGGGCCCCGCGCCCGGCGCGCGCTCGAGGAGCGACTGTCGACGCTGATCGATCGCCATCCATCGTTGCGGATACAGCTGTGGTTCGACGGGCCGACGCTCGAGGAGCGGGCGGTGTCGACACGGCTTCGGGTCCGGTTCTCCGGAGGTGTCGGCCCGGATCGTGCAGACCATGCGATCACGGCGTATCTGCAGCATCTGCAGACAGCCGAGCGCGAGGAACTGCGCGCGGTGGTCACCGCCGACGCCGCGGTGGCCTCGGCGGCGCGCGCGCGCGAGGCGCTGGTGCTCGAACCCGATGAACTCGGGGTATGGACCGGCCGGGCCGGCGCAGCGGCGGGCTGAATCGGGCCGGGGCGGGCGAGGCCGTCGGCGGAGCTGGATCGCTTCTTGCAAGGGCGATCCCTGTCGTCAACCCCTGCCTGATCCGATGAAAGCTTCCGAATCGCCCGCCGAGGGCTCGCGGCGCCTTGCGCGCCGGGCCGCGGCCAGTTCGCCGCCGATCTTCGTCAACCGCCAGCCTGGTGTCGGGCCATGCGCATAGTCATCGCGGGGGTGGGGGTGGCCGGCGGTGTGGCGGCGACCGGGCTGGCCGAACTTCCAGGCGTGGAGGTGCTGGCCTTCGAGCGGGTCGGGCCGGACGACCATGCGGTCGCCGGCAACGGTCTTAACGTGGGTCCGAATGCGCTGATTGCGCTCGACCAGGTGATGCCCGACATGGCAGCCCGACTGCGCGCGGTATCGCTGCCCTGGCGCCAGTGGCAGGCCAGCACGATGGCCGGTGAGCGATTGCTGCATCTTCCCCTGTCCGAGGTGGCAGCCAGCGACGGCATGCGCATTCGTTGGGCCGAGCTTTACCGGGTGTGCCGCGAGCGGGTGCTGCCGCGGGTGCGCTGGCGCACCGAGGTCACCGAGGTGCGAGGCGCACACGGGCAGGGTCCCCTGTCGCTCACCGTGCGCGCCGCCGATGGCACCGCGACCGACATCGATGACGTCGATCTGCTCATCGTGACCGACGGCCGCTTCAGCGCGCTGCGCCGGCAGCTCTGTGGCGCCACCGAAACCCGCTATCTCGGCGTGGCCAACTTCCGGGTGCTGCTCGACGATGCCGGGCGCTGGGATCTCGACGATCTCGCGCAGTGGCACAACGGCCCGTGCCGTCTGCTGGCCTTCCGGCTGAGGGACGGGCTTGTCTACCTGTCCGGCAACCTGCCGATTCCGGTGGACCAGGACACGCCCGCGTACCTGACCACCGCCGAGGGACTGGCGCAGGCCTACACACCGGCCGACGGCCTGATGGCCGACGTGCCACGCGCGCTGCTCGCGGGCGCCTGCGCGGCCGCAGCGAGGGGTGAGCTGCACTGGTCGCGCCTCCAGGAATCCGACCTGGTCTGGAGCGATCCCTCGGCGCGGGTGCTCTTTCTGGGCGATGCCGGCCACGCGATGGTGCCGACCCTCGGTCAGGGGGCGACGATGGCCATCGAGGATGCCGCCGCCTGGGTGGGCCAGATGCGCGCGGCGCCCGGCTCCGACGTCCCGTCGCTGGTGGCTCGTTATCGTGCATCGCGCACCCCGCGGGTGCAGTTCGTGCGCACCTTCTCGTGGCAGGCCAGCGACGTGATCGTGCCTGGCCGGTTTTCGCTGGCGGCCGTGCGCGCCAAGGCCAGTCCGGAATACCGCAGCTCGTTCCGGCGCCTCTACGATCCCGACCTCGGCCTGCGGGCGGCCTGACGGGGCGGCGCCCGAGCCAGGAGACCGGGATCGTCCCGGTCCGGCTGGTCTGGCGTGCCCGGACGGCCTAGCGGGCCGTGGGCGCCGGATGTCTGGCGATCCAGTGCCGGGCGATGTCCTCGCGGCGGCAGATCCACACGCCGGGATGCTTCGCGACATGGTCGAGAAAACGCTCGACGCCCGCGCTGCGCCCGGGATGCCCCGACACCCGCAGGTGCAGGCTCACGCCCATGATCTTCGGCTGCGTGGCGCCCTCGCGATAGAGCACGTCGAAGCTGTCGCGCGCCCAGGTGAAGAAGTCGTCCGATGTGCCCCACCAGCCGCGCGCGTACTTGTTGTCGTTGGTGGCGAAGGTGTGCGGAATGACCAGATGCGGTCGGCCGGCGGCCTGTGTCCAGTAGGGCAGGTCGTCGTTGTAGGCGTTGCTGTCGTACAGGAAGCCGCCTTCCTCGGCCAGCAGGCGCCGGGTGTTGAGGCTCGGGCCATAGCGGCAGTACCAGCCCAGCGGCCGTCGGCCCATCGTCTCGGTGAGGCTGCGCACCGCCTTGCGGATGTGCTCGCGCTCCTCATCCTCGGACAGATTGAACTGGTTGACCCAGCGCCAGCCGTGGCACAGCACCTCGTCGCCCGCCTCGCGGATCGCCTGGGCGGCGGGCGGATTGCGCTCGAGCGCCAGCGCCGAGCCGCTGATGGTCAGCGGCAGGTCGCGCTCCTTGAAGAGCCGGAACAGGCGCCAGAAGCCCACGCGGCTGCCGTACTCGAAGAAGGATTCGGCGGCCAGGTCGCGGCCTTCGACGCCGGTGGGGCCCATGCCGGCATCGGTCAGGGTGGTCTCGGAGCGGCCGTCCCCGTCGGGGACGTTGTACTCGGAGCCTTCCTCGATGTTGAGCACGAGGTTGAGGGCGAGGCGGGCGTCGCCTGGCCATTGCGGATGCGGCGGCGTGGGGCCGTATCCGACGAAGTCGCGCGGGTGCAGGTCCTGGGAACTCATGGTGTCAGCGGTAAGCCCAGCTGGTGAATCGGCGCTCGATGATAGCCATCACCGCGTAGAGCACGATACCCAGCACGGCCAGGGTCATGAGCGCGGCGAACACCAGCGGTACCTGGAAGGCCGACTGGGCGGTGAGCATCAGATGCCCCACGCCCTTGTTGGAACCCACGGTCTCGGCCACCACCGAGCCCACGAAGGCCAGCGTGATCGCCACCTTCAGCGAACTGAAGAAGTAGGGCATCGAACGGGGCAGGCCGATCTTGCGGATGATCTCGAGGCGCTTGGCGCCGAGGGCTCGCAACACGTCGCGAAGCTCGGGTTCGGTGGTGGCCAGGCCCGTGGCCACGTTGACCACGATCGGGAAGAAGGAGATCAGAAAGGCGGTGAGCACCGCCGGCAGGGCACCGACCCCGAACCAGAGCACCAGCACGGGGACGATGGCGACCTTGGGCACCGAGTTGAAACCGACCATCACCGGGTAGAGGCCTTCGTAGATCGGCTTGCTCGCGCCGATGAACACGCCGAGCAGCAGACCGATGATGGTGGCGATGCCGAAGCCCGCCAGGGTGGTCCAGAGGGTGACGAACGCGTTTTCGGCCAGCGTGGCGCGGTAGCTGCCCATCGCCTTCAGGATCAGCAGTGGCGATGGCAGAAAGGTCGGTGGAACCGCGAAGGCACGACAGCCCGCCTCCCAGAGACCGAACAGTGCCAGGGTGAACAGGACGGGCCAGACCACGGAGGAGGGAAGGCGGGGCATGAGGGCTCGGGTGTGGTTGAGTCAGCCCCGAATTCGAAGCAACAAGCATGCCCGTCGTCGGCCGCGCATCGCGGTGCTGGTATGCGACTTGCTTGGGGGATCGATGTCGATCACCCATCTCCTCCTCATCACAAGGAAACATCGATGCGCTTTCGCCTGATGGCCGCTGTCGCGGCATGTGTCCTCGCGCTTGCTTCGCAGGCGTCGGCCCAGACACCGATCAAGTTCTCCCTCGACTGGCGTTTCGAGTCGCCCAACAGCGGCTTCATGGTCGCCATCGACAAGGGTTACTACAAGGCCGAGGGCCTGGATGTCTCGATGGATCCCGGCGCCGGGTCGGTCGATGGCATCAACCGGGTCGCCAGCGGCGCCTACCAGATGGCGATGGCCGACATCAATTCGCTGATCCGCTTCCGCGACAACCCGGCGAACCCGCCGATCAAGGCGACGTTCGTGCTGATGAGTTCGCCGCCTTTCTCGATCATCTCGCTGCGCAAGACCGGCATCACCAAGCCGAAGGATCTCGAAGGGCGACTGCTTGGCGCCCCTGCAGCCGACGGTGCCTTCGCGAACTGGGCCGCTTTCGTCCGGGTCGCCGGGATCGACACCTCGAAGGTCAAGATCGAGAACGTGGGCTTTCCGCTGCGCGAGCCGATGCTGATGCAGGGCAAGGTCGACGCGATCACCGCCTTCGGCTACAACGCGGCCAACCTGCTCATGGGGGGCTTCAAGCCGGAGGAAATCTCGGTGATGTACATGAAGGACGCCGGCCTGGAGCACTATGGCAACGCGCTGCTGGTCAGCCCCGCCTTCATGCGTGACAACCCCGAGGCCGTGCGCCGCTTCATCCGTGCGAGCATCCGCGGCTTTCTCGATGTGGCCGCCAACCCGGCCGAGGGCATCGCCGCCGCGATGCGGCGCAACTCGGTGCTCAACGAGGCTGGCGAACGCATGCGCCTGGGCATGTTCCTCAACGACAACCTGCTCACGCCCGAGGTCAGGGCCAACGGCATCGGCCATGTCGATCTCGCCCGTCTGGGCCGTTCGATCGACCAGATCGGCGAGTCCTTCAAGTACACCAACAAGCCCAAGGTCGACGACGTCTACACCGAGGCATTCCTGCCCCCGCGCGCCGAGCGGCAGGTGCCGGCCTCGATCGCGCCGCGCCGCAACTGAGCGTCCTGCGCGCCGAGAACAGCCCCGATCATGTCCATCCAAGCTTCCGATACCCTTCCCGCCGACCTGCGGGTGATCGACCTGCCGGTCGAGCCGATCAGCCCCCAGGCCTTCGCACCCTTTGGCACGCTGATCGAGGCGGCCGAGGACGGCAAGCCCTTCGGCCCCGACGAGGCGATGCTGGAACTCGGGCGCGGCACGCCACGTTTCTACGTGATGCGCCTGCGTCGCAAGGAAAAGCAGTTCCGCCACATCACGCGGCACCTCGCGGTCACGCAGGTGCTCGCCGCGGTCGGCGGGCAGCCCTGGCTGCTCGCGGTGGCGCCGCCTCTCGACCCGGACAATCCCGAGGGCGATGCCGATCCGTCGGCCATTCGCGCCTTCGAGGTGCCGGGGAACGTGGCGGTGTGCCTGCACCGGTCGACCTGGCATGCGGGGCCCTTCTTCGAGGCGCCCACCCAGGACTTCTTCAACCTGGAGCTCGCCGACACCAATCAGGTCGATCACCACAACTGCCTGCTCGACCAGCGCTTCGGCCTGGCCTTCCGGTTCGCGGCATGAGCGGCGCGCCGATCGGCGCAGCACCCTTGCGCCGACACGGCCGCTACGACGACTCCCCCATCGTCGAGCGGCCGATTTACGACTGGCCGAACGGCTGCCGGCTGGCGGTCTACATCGCGATCAACCTCGAGGTCTTTCCCTTCGGCGAGGGGCTGGGCCCCGACCTCAATCCCCGTCAGCCGGAACCCGATATCGTCAACCACGCCTGGCGGGACTGGGGTAACCGGGTGGGCGTCTGGAATCTCCTCGAGGCGCTCGATGAGCACCGGCTGCCTGCGGCCGCGCTGATGAACACCGCCATCTACGATCGGCATCCGGCGATCGCCCGCGCGGTGCGGGCCCGCGGTGATGAGGTGGTGGGTCATGGCCGCACCAACGCCGAGCGACAGTGCGACATGAGCGTGCAGCAGGAAGCCGACATGGTGCGCCAGTGCGTGGCGCGCATCCAGGCGGAGGAGGGCTCGGCGCCGCAGGGCTGGCTCGGTCCCTGGGTCAACGAAAGCGCCGCCACCCCGGAGCTGCTCGCCGAGGCCGGCTTTCGCTATCTGCTCGACTGGCCCTGCGACGATCAGCCGATCTGGCTGCGCACCGATGCCGGGCGCCTGCTCGCGTTGCCCTACGCGCGGCCGACGAACGACATCGCGGCGCTGCATGGCGCAAAGCTCGCGCCACGCGCGTGGGTCGAGACGCTGTTCGATGCCTTCGACGAGATGCTCGAGGGTTCGCGGCGACGGCCGCTGGTCTTCAACCTGAGCCTGCATCCCTACCTGATCGGCCATGCCTTCCGCATGCGACCGTTCCGGCGTTTCCTCGCGCATCTGGCCGCGCATCGCGATCGGATCTGGCTGACCCGGCCGGGTGATATCGCACGCCATGTCGCCGGGCTCGCGCCCGGGACCGTGCCCTGACGGCAGCCGGGTGCGGCCGGTCGGAATGACCCCGGCCCGGCCGCCACGGGATGGCGCGCCTCAGCCAGGCACGGCGCCCGCGACCGCCGCGGGGGCGAGTTCATGGTGTTCCTGCGCCATGAATTCCTCGAAGACCCGATCGGCGTCGCTCAGGAAGAGCTGGCGCGTGATGCCCGAGATGATGCGCGGGGCGGTGTAGCGGATGTTGCTGTTGGAGGCCGAGCTCGGTCCCAGGCTGAGGGTGGCGCCGCGAAAGATCGCGAACAGGCGCGATGCCCACGGCGCGCTGCCAGGGCTGCGCTCGGTGAAGGCGCCCCAGCGATCGAGGTAGGGAAAGGCGGCAAGCCGCGGATCGTCCTCGCCGGCCGGCGGCTGGAAGCGATCGCCCCAGAGCGCAATCCCGGGCACGAGCGGCGCCAGTTCGGCCCGCTGGCGCAGATCCACCGAAATGCCGGTGCCCGCGATCAGGAAGTCGTACGCGAGGGTGCCCGAGGGTGTGGCCACGTGGATGGCATCGCCCGCCGGGGTCACCGACAGCCACGGCGTGCCTGCCCTCAGACGAAAGCCCGGCATCTCGACCGCGCGGCGGAAGGTCGGCTCCGGGGGCGGCTGGCTGATGTCGTACAGACGCTTGAGGTAGCGCCAGCGCTGCACATCCGGCAGTTCGGGGTAGTGGGCGAGAAAGCCCGCGAACTCCATCCAGCGTCGCGGGTTGGACAGCGGCAGGCTGGGCCGGCGAAAGCACAGCTCGGCACTGACCGCGCCGGCTTCCAGTGCGGCGGCCGCATTGTCGAAGCTCGAGGCGCCTGCCCCCAGGATGCCCACCCGCTTGCCCGCGAGTTTCGTGAAGTCGATCGGATCATTGGTGTGCGCCCAGCGGTCGGCCGGCAGGGCATCGCGGATGAAGTCCGGCACCACCCGGCCGCCGCTGCCCTCGGCGCCGGTGGCCAGCACCACCGTGCGCGCGAGCCAGGTGCGAACCGCCCCGCGCGATCGCACCTCGAGTTCGAACAGGCCGTCGTTGCGCGGCGCGATCCGCGTGATGCGGGAGTCGGGTCTCACGTCGATGCCGGTGACCTCGCGGTGCCAGTTCAGGTAGGCCTGCCAGTCGGGTCGCGAGATGCGGAACAGCCGCTCCCAACCCTCGGGACCGTGCATCGCCTCGTAGAAGGCGCGGAAGGTGAGGCTGCCGATGCCCAGGTCCGGACCGGTGAGGTCCTTCGGGGTGCGAAGCATGATCATCCGCGCGAAGGTCATCCAGGGGCCGGCCAGCCCCGGCGGGTTGGCGTCGAAGACCACGACGCGGTCGACGCGCTCGCGCTGCAGCCCGAAAGCCAGGCTCTGGCCGAACTGGCCGCCGCCGACGATCGCGCAGTTCAGGACATCCGGACCGGCCTCCGAGGGCCGCACCCATGCCTTGGCCGGGTAGGACAGACAGCTCAGGTCGTGATCGATGCGCGACTTCAGCGCGGCGAGTTCGGATGGGAGCGGGGCATCGGTCATGGTCGGGGCGTTCGGGAGGGAAAGACCCCCAGCCACGCAAGAGCCATGCCACGGAATGCTCCGTTGGCGGTCATGGCACGAGACTTGCATCTTCGGCCGTTCATGAAACCGGTGCCGTCAGAGAATCCCTACCGCTATCCTGGCAGCACCGACGCCGCTGCCCTGGGTGAGTGGTACGACAACAACCGCCTGCCGCGCAACCAGGCTGACCTGAAGACCCTGCAGGCGCTCAGCGCCGAGGTCTTCGGGGCGACCGAGCTCGCGGCCACCCGGCGCGATCTCGGGCCGGGCGAGCACGACGGGATCGACCTGGTCATGCCGGCGGGCGCGGCCGGTCCGGTGCCGGCGCTGCTCTTCGTGCACGGCGGGCGCTGGCAGCTCAACACCAGCCGCGAGACCGCCTTCTGGGCGCGCGCCTGCGCGGAGCACGGCCTTGCTTTCGTCGGGCTGAATTTTCCGCCGCTCTCGCAGGCTCGCCTGCCTGCGATGATCGACGCGGTGGCCGCGGCCGTGTCGCGGGTGGTGGCGCATGCGCCAGCGCTGGGTATCGACGCCGATGCCCTGGTGCTCGCGGGGCACTCCTCCGGCGCGCACCTTGCCCTGGCCAGCGTGCTGCCGGTCACCGGTCGGCAAGCGCCCGACTGGGTCTCTCGCCTGCGCGGCCTGCTGCTGCTGGGCGGGATGTACGACCTGGAGCCGCTGCGCCTGAGCCCGCATCAGCAGGCGCTTGCGCTGGGCGAGGACGAGGCCCGCGAGGCCAGCCCGCTGGTGGTGCTCGAACGGGCGCAGGCCGATGGCCACCGGCTTGCGCTGCCCCCCACCCTGGTGGCGGTCGGCGCCGACGAAACCGTCGAGTTCCTGCGCCAGTCGCGCGCGCTGCACTGGGCGCTGCAGGCGCACCTGCCCGCGCGCTGGCTGGCCCTCGACGGCGCGGCGCATTTCAGTGCCGCGCTCGAATTCAACCGCGAGGTCTCGCAACTGCGCGGCTTCGTGCTCGATCAGCTTGCCCTCATCCGGAGTCACGCGTGACCGATCCCTCGACCCCGGCGCTCGACGCGCTTCGCCGCCAGGTTCGCGAACAACTTGCGCTCCTGTCCTACCCCGGCCGTGACTGGGTACGGCCCATCGTCCACCCTGGCGGCCTGCCGGTGCATGACGTGGTGATCGTCGGCGCGGGCCAGGCCGGTCTGGGCACGGCGCTCGCCCTGCGCCGCGACGGTGTCGCCAATCTGCTGGTCATCGACGCCCAGCCGGCCGGTCGCGAGGGTGTCTGGGAGGCCTTCGCCCGCATGACGCACCTTCGCACCCCGAAGGGCACGGTCGGCATCGAAGGCGGCATTCCCGCGCTCGCGGCGCCTTCCTTCTACCGTGCGGCGTACGGCGAATCCGACTGGGGTGCGATCGAGCGGATCGAGCGCACCCGGTGGATGGCCTTCCTGCGCTGGTTTCGCGAGGCCGCGGGCATCGCGGTGTGCAACGACACCGCCTGTACCGACCTCGGCCCGCAGGACGGCCTGGTGGCGCTCACCCTGCGCGAGGGCTCGGGTACGGATGCCCGCACCCGCAAGGTGCTCGCCCGACAGGTGGTTCTGGCCAGCGGCTACGACGGCGCGGGCTGCTGGCAGGTACCGCCGGCGATCGCCGCCGCGGTGGCCCCGCAGCGACTGAATCACTCCAATGAGCCCATCGACTTCGCGAGTCTGGCTGGCAAGCGCGTGGGCATCCTCGGTCACGGTGCATCGGCCTTCGACAACGCCTGCATGGCGCTCGAGCATGGCGCGGCATCGGTCGACCTGTGCTTCCGGCGCGAGCACATCCCCACCATCAACCCCCATCGCCGACTCGAGTTCGCCGGGTTCCTGAAGCACTTCCATGAACTCCCCGATCTGGTGCGCTGGCGCACCAACCGCTTCTTCGAGGTGCATGATCAGCCCCCGACACAGAACGGCTGGGACCGTGCGCATCGTTACCCCGGCTTCCGGGTCCATGCCGGGTCGCCCTGGCTGGAAGTGCATGATGATGGTGCGCAGGTCGCGGTGCGCACGCCGCATGCGCGCCTCGTTTTCGATCATGTGATCTGCGCGACCGGAGCGGTCGTGGATTACGACGCGCGCGCCGAGCTGCGCCGGCTCGGTCCGGTGGTCAGGCGCTGGCGTCATGTCTTCACCCCGCCGCCCACGGAGCCAAGCGACAGCCTTGGCGAGTACCCCTACCTGGGCGCCGGCTTCGAGTACCTGCCGCTGACCGGCGCCGGCGACTGGGTGCGGCGCGTACGAGCCTTCAATTTCTCGTCGATCGCGAGCATGGGGCCGCACACCACCTCGGCGAGCGGCCACAAGTACGCCATTCCCCGGCTGGTGGGCGGCATCACGGCGTCGCTGATGGCCGAGCAGGCCGACGCGCTGTTGCCGGCGCTCGAGGCCTACGACGAGGTGGAGCTGCGTCCGGTGCCGCCGGCGCCGGCGTCGGCGCAGGACGAGACCGGCCGCGCGACGAGTCCGGCATCGGCATGAGGGCCTGCGCGACATGAGTCCCTCCGCTGCGCCGCCAGCGCTGGCCGCTGACGCCGTTTCTCGTATCGAAGACGATCACCCGTCGACGCGTCTGCGGGTCGGTGTCTTCGGCCTGGGCGAGCTCGGCCTGCCGGTGGCCGC
>Ga0315902_10008214_pt1 | contig 14163 bp, 18 predicted proteins | sample LakEriMetagenome_9_FD_203523 | JGI IMG/M metagenome (GOLD analysis project Ga0315902, IMG submission 203523) | Freshwater fungal communities from buoy surface, Lake Erie, Ohio, United States - Buoy 12 MA117 | ecosystem: Environmental > Aquatic > Freshwater > Lake > Lake biofilm | place: USA... | reverse complement strand
CCCGTGCTTAGGATCCCTTAGCCAGACGTCGCCTTCGTCATCAGAACCTTTTAGAACATTACGGTGGGCCTCGAGCTCAGAATAGCCCGCAGATAGGAGATAATTACGTACAGCTGTTTCAGCTCTGGTACCAATAGATTTAGATTTACTCAAGGGCCGTCTCCTTTATAGATAGAATATTAGCATGAAAATCAGACCGGTAGAACAGACCTCTTACGATGAAGTAAAAAGGCTGCACAATAACTCTGATATTGATGAGTCTCCAAGGGCTCAGCACCACACACTAGGTATCCTGCCCAACCAGGCCTCGCCTGGCGATCACAACCACGACGGTAGAACCTCTAGGAAGTTAGTATCTACTGACCTTGAAACCGTTCAGGTTGACTTCATCCCCGCTGGCGGTACCCTAAACGGCACTCAGCCCACATTCAACGGGCCACCAATGTTTTCTGGCACCTATACAAAGATCGGCAGCCTAGTCAATTTTGCGATCGACGTCGATTATGACAATGTAACCAGTTTTGGTACCGGGCAGTACTATTTGGATTTACCGTTCATATCCAAGAGGGACTACCTTTTCTCAGACGGCTGCTTGCATGACATATCTACTGGGGATGAATACGCCATTTTGGGGCACATTCTGGCAGGATCAAACAGAATGACGCTTCTGGCTACGGCATCGAATGGTAGGCAGATTTTCTTCGAGCACAACGTGCCCGTGACTCTTAGTACCGCAGACAATTTTCATATTGGCGGTACATACCAGATTTCCGAGTAGATAGTGTAGAATAACCCTCATGCCAGCTCAAACTACTATCCGTTTCCGTAGAGGAACTGCAGCACAGTGGGCTTCCGTCAATCCTGTTCTTGCAGCTGGTGAAATGGGCCTTGAGACCGATACCCGTAAGTTTAAATTCGGCAACGGTACGCTTCAGTGGAACTCCATCGCCTACGCCTCAGCCGTTGGCACCAAGGGCGAGGGCTTTATTATTTCCGAGACCGAGCCAGTTGGCCCAGATATCGGTGACGTATGGTACTGCAATGACACTACTGGAGATTTAGCTGGCAGATCATTCATTCGCTATGACGGATACTGGGTTGAGATCAACCCTGGAACCTTAGGCCCCAAGGGCGATCCTGGCAACGCAGCCACTATCGCAGTGGGAACTGTAACTACTGGAGCACCTGGATCAAGTGCAACGGTTACAAATGCTGGAACTAGTTCCGCAGCTACATTTAATTTCACTATCCCCAGAGGCGACAAAGGCGATAAAGGTGATACTGGCAACACCGGTGCAACTGGTGCAACTGGTGCAGCAGCCACCATAGCAGTTGGAACTACTACTACTGGTGCAGCTGGATCAAGTGCAACTGTAACCAATTCTGGAACTAGTTCAGCTGCAGTATTCGATTTTACGATTCCGCAGGGAATAAAGGGCGATACCGGTAACACTGGAGCAACTGGAGCAACTGGAGCTGCCGCAACTATTGCAGTAGGATCCACTACAACCGGAACTGCCGGCACTAGCGCTAGCGTTACAAATTCTGGAACTAGTTCAGCTGCAATATTTGACTTCACGATTCCCCGTGGTGACACTGGCGTTGCTGGCGCCGCGGCCACTATTGCCGTTGGCACTACCACTACAGGAGCACCGGGAACTAGCGCCAGCGTCACAAACTCTGGGACTAGTTCAGCTGCAATATTTGACTTCACGATTCCTCAGGGTGCTACCGGTGCCACCGGTGCTACTGGTGCTACCGGTGCAACTGGTGCTACTGGTGCTCAGGGCCCATCTGGTGTTATTGCTGTAACCTCGCCAATTACTAATTCTGGTACGTCAACATCTGCGACTATTGGCATTAATCAGACTCTACTTGCAATCAACGCATCGCAAGTTGCAACTACAGTAACTGATAAGTCCAGCGGCTACACAATTCAGGCAGTAGATGAAAACACATTCATTAGATCAACCTCTGCGACTGCTATAACGATGACCATTAATAATGTCCTAAACATAGGCGAGTCTGTGCAATTCATTCAGTTCGGCGCTGGGCAAATTACCTTTGCAGCAGGAACGGGCGTTACGCTTCGTAGCGTTGATAACAAATTGAAGTCAAATAAACAGTACTCGGTTGTTGCAATTACTTGCGTTGCATCCGGAGAATATCTAGTAACTGGCGATACGGCAGCGTAAGAAAGACAAATAAATGGCAACCATTGACTTTCCAAATAGCCCAACAGTAGGGCAAACATTTACTGCTGGTAATTCTTCGTACCTTTGGACCGGTGCTGCTTGGGTTAGTAATAATTTAGGCCAAATTGACTGGGCGGATGTTACCAATAAGCCGACTTCCTTTACTCCAAGTGCACACGCTGCATCTCACGCTGCGGGCGGATCTGATCCAATTACTATTGCGCCTTCCCAGGTTTCTGGCGTAACAATCTCTAATAAAACGGCAGCTTATGAACTAGTTGCTGGCGATAGGAGTAGCCTGATTCAAGCCGATGGAACATTTTCGATCACAGCACCTGCGTCTACAGTTCCCGTTGGAACTAGGGTTGACGTTGTAAATACCGGTACTGGAACAATAACTTTTGTCGGTTCAGGTGGATTAACCATACAGAGCAAGGATAATAAGACTTCTTTAGCTCAGCAATATGCTGCTGCTACACTATTCTTTACTTCAAATACAACAGCTCTTTTAGTCGGTGATCTAACGTGAGTTTGATTCCCTTAGGAGTTCTTGCTGTTGCAGGAGCAAGAGGCGGTGCGGCGTATGAGCATTTAGAGACACAAATTCTTGCCAATAGCACTACGGGTGTTGTTACTTTTTCTAACCTGAATTCATCTTATGGAAGCACTTACCAGCATCTAGCTTTTCGCATTTACGCTAGAGGTGCTGATGCTAATTCAGGAAATGGAACTGCACTTCGTATCTATATGAACGGCAATGGTGGAGATGGTGGTGGAAGTAGCTACGCCACCCATGCGCTAAGAGCTGTAAGTGGAAATGCTGTAGGAAGCGAAGGTTATGCCGATACTGCATATGGATTTCTTGGCTTTGGTACAGCGGGGGCAAGTGGACAATACACAGGCTTTGTTGCAGACCTATTAGACCCATTTGAGACAACAAAATTCAAAACAGTCAGGGCTTTAGCTGGTGTTGCTCAAACAAGCACTACTTCTACAATCAGCCTAAGTTCTACAGTATTCAAAAGCACAAATGCTGTAACTTCTGTTAGCTTTCAATTCAATGCTGGATGGCTTTTCCAAACTGGCAGTCGTTTCTCAATGTATGGGATAAGGAGTTCATAGTGCCTACTGCTACTTATATTGCTTTGCAGAACACGACACTTAGCACAAACGCAGCTTCAGTTACTTTTTCTTCTATTCCTGCGACCTACCAAGATTTAGTTATTATTACAAATACCGATAACACAGCTCAGGCAGATTATTATCTTCGCTTCAATGGTGATACTGGCAACAATTACAACAGGGCTACTATTCAGGGATCTGGCTCAGTAGCTTCACAGAACTTATCAAACAACGCCGCTTTTATGAGGCTAAATGGTAACGGAGATTTAGCAACTGATTTCTCGCATACCGCAATTATTCACATAAATGAATACTCAAGAACAGACAGACACAAAAATGTCCTTGCACGAACAAACTCTACACATGGAGTGGATGCTACTTCTGGCAGATGGGCAAGTGTTAGTGCGGTTACCTCAGTAACAATTTATCCATCTACGGGTAGTTTTGAATTAGGGTCAACATTTTCTTTATTTGGAATAGTGGGTTAGTTATGAGTGCATGGAAAGTTATTGGTCATGTTGAAGTGCCGAGTGGGGGACAGGCGGCTATAGATTTCAACTCAATTCCAAATACTTATACCGATCTTTGCTTAGTTGTTTCTGGGCGTAGCACCGCTGATGAAGCAGGAAGCGGTTCTTTTGCTAATTTGAAACCAAATAACACCACATCATCACAAAGCATGAGAACGCTTAGAGGAACGGGTTCTACAGCGGCTAGTAATCCTGAATCTACAATTTTCTTTACTATTGCACATAGCGGAACTACTTCAAACACATTCGGTAATTCAGTAATCTACATACCTAATTATGCTGGTTCTACAAATAAGTCAGTTAGCATTGATGGTGTAAATGAAAATAATGCCACAACTGCTAGACAAGAAATTGCAGCAGGACTTTATAGCAGCACAAGTGTAATAAGCTCTCTAAATTTGACGCCTGGTGGTGGCAGTTTTGTTCAATACTCCTCTGCCACTCTTTATGGCATTACCAAGGGCAGCTCTGGGGGAGTGATAGCAACGAGTGTTCCGCCATTATTTGTCGAATATCTGGTCATTGCTGGCGGTGGCGGTGGCGGAGATGGAATAGACCAAGGTGGCGGTGGTGGTGGTGCTGGCGGTTATCGTTCTTCTATAACAGGAGAATCTTCTGGTGGTGGAGCATCTGCTGAATCGGCTCTATCACTTGCTCTGGGAACCAATTACTCTGTAACGATCGGAGCTGGTGGCTCTGGTTCTGGTGGAAGTAATTCAATTTTTGCAACAATAACCTCAACTGGTGGCGGTAAAGGTGCTAACAGAACTTTAGCGGGATCAGCAGGTGGTAGCGGAGGTGGAGCAGGTGGAACTAATAACACGATGTCTGGAGGAGCAGGAACCGCTAATCAAGGCTATGCGGGTGGAAGCAATGGTGGACAAGCATACCGTGGTGGCGGTGGTGGTGGTGCTGGCTCAGTAGGTCAAACTGCCACATCGGCCACTAGCACTGGCCATGGTGGTAGCGGAGTGACCTCATCAGTAACTGGCACAGCAGTAGCTCGTGCTGGTGGTGGTGGACAAGCTGGCCCACAACCCAGCATTGGAACTGCTACCGCTGGCGGTGGGCAAGGAAGAAGCAGCGGAACTGCAAATACAGGCGGAGGTGGGGGCGGTTATATAACCAATGAAGGAAATTCTCAAACAAGTGGCGGTTCTGGAATTGTGTTTCTTAGATATCCGTCTACTTTTACAATTACTATTGGAGCTGGGCTTACTGGCTCAACTTCTACAGTGGGTGCAAATAAGGTTACCACCATTACGGCTGGTACTGGAAACGTAAGTTGGGCAGTATAATGGCACACTATGCTTTTTTAGATGAAAACAACATTGTTACTGAAGTAATTGTTGGCATTGACGAAACAGAACTTATCGAGGGCAAAGAACCGGAAGTTTGGTATGGAGAGTTCCGCGGTCAGCGTTGCGTTCGAACTTCTTACAACGGCAACATTCGAAAGAACTACGCAGGAATTGGATATGCCTATGACGATGCCCGCGATGCTTTTGTTGCACCTAAACCATACCCAAGCTGGATTCTAAACGAAGACACCTGCCGTTGGGAAGCGCCTATTCTTTACCCCGATGATGGCATAATTTACCAATGGAACGAAGAAGAGCTCGATTGGACCCCGACCAACTTTGGAATGATAGAATAGTAACCAATACAAGATAAGGAAAAACATGTCAGATAGACCCACTAAACTTGTGGTTGATTGCTCTCTCCCAGAGGGTCATCCAGACAAGGTTCAAATTATTCCTCTTACAGACGAGGAGATCGCAGAGCGTGAGGCTCAGGCTGCTCAGGCTGAGGCCGAGGAAGCTGCCCGTCAAGAGGCTGCTGCCGCTAAAGAGGCGCTAAAGGCTTCTGCCAAGGCCAAGCTAGTAGCAGGCGAGTCTCTAACTGCAGAGGAAGCAGAGCTTCTAGTTTTTTAGTCCCCCAAAATAGGGATAATATCAATCTGCTATGTGCAGACAATTTGCTGTGCTAATATAACCTTTAAGGAAACCTTTGAAGGAGGAACTATGTTAGAAGGTCTTGCACCCAAGCAGAGAGAAGCCATTTGCGCCCTTATGCGGAGTGCCACTGATCTGCTAGATAAGAAGGATATGCAAATTTTGCTATCCGCTTTGGAGGATAAGCGCTTTTCTAATCTCGGCCTAGCTGAGGCTTTGCAGGAAAAGGGCTTCCCCGCCACTGAGACACAAGTACGACGTCACAGAATAAAGAAGTGCCCCTGCGCTCATGCTAGATAACTTAAAACCTGAAGCGAAGTGGGAACCAGTTGACAGGGCTAGACCAGTTGTGCTCTCAGCACCTAAAAAAGTTACGCCCAAAAAGTCGAAGCATACAGTGCACGTTGCGCTGCCAGATCCGCAGATCGGCTATCGGTCGTTGGATGGCAGACTTGATCCTTTTCATGATGAGTCTGCTATGGATATTGCACTCCAAATTACCGATTGGCTTGAGGAGAATGACCGTGTTGATACGGTTATCAATCTGGGTGACTTTCTGGATCTACCGTCGCAAGGGCGCTTTGAGCAGGAAGCGGCTTTTGCGTCAACCACGCAAGCAGCCTTTGACCGTGGACACCTGTTTCTGCAGCAACAAAGATTAGCTGCAGGCCCTAAGGCCAAGATCGTTTTGGTCGAAGGAAATCACGATCGCCGCATGGAGAAGTTTATTGTGGCGAATGCACTCAGTGCTTACGGGCTCCGTCGTGCAAACACAAATGAAATACCAGTAATGTCAATACCATACCTACTGAGACTAAACGAGATTGGAGTTGAGTATATTGACGCCTACCCAGCAGGTGCCTACTGGATCACGGAGAATCTCCGAGCGATCCACGGCACAAAAGCAAGAAGTAATGGATCTACTGCGGCAGCCTACACCAATGCGGATCCTCATATATCTACCATCTTCGGACATTCCCACCGCCTCGAAATCCAATCAAGGACCGTTTTCAATGGCTCTGGAGCTATCCGAAGTGTCGCAATCAGTCCGGGATGCCTTTGCCGAGTTGATGGGGCAGTGCCTTCAGTTAATGGATCAACGCATATTGATGGCTCACCTGCAAAATATTTCGAAAATTGGCAGCAAGGAATCGCAGTAGTTACACTGCAAGATGATGGTCAGTTTTTTACTGAATTAGTTCAGATCAAAGACGGTACAGCATGGTTTAGAGGAAACAGGTTTACTGCTTAGTAGCAGCCTCAACTCTTTCCTTCTCAGCGGCTAATAGCTCCTCTGTGGTTGCTTTAGTCGCTGAGTCATGCTGTTGCATTTCACCCTTTACTGGAACAAAAGGCTTATCAGGCGACGGGCGCTCGCCGTAGAACGGATCGTTTGCGCCGTGCCAAGCATTGTGGCAGAAGGCGCAGATCCGGTGGACGTTGCCTTCTGCATTGTTCATTGTGTTCTTGTCCGGCCCGTGATGACGATCAGTTGCAGCTCGCCCAATACAGCCGACAATAGGAACCACGCCACCGCCTGCTTTCTTGAGATTAGCCCATTCGCAAACCATACCCGGAGTAATTGGATACATCTCCGCCGCCCTCTTGCGGCCTGTTGAAATAGGATCCTTGTATTCGGATATGTCTTTGAGGCCTTCGTAGCCATCTGCAATGTACCCAGTATCAACTTGCTTCCCGGTTTCTGGGCCGTCATCGCTAATGCTCGTAGAAGTGTACTTGACCTCGCCTGTGACCGTGAAGAAAATTTCACCGCATGACTCCCAATTCTCATCATCCCACGCATAGTGGCATTCGTTTTGGAATCCAGCCCGGCAGGCTAGGCATGGCTCTCTATCGCCAGTACTCATCCGTTTCCTTCTCTTGCTGAAATACGTCCTTCACTAAATTAGCTTGAACGTTTAGCAATTCGATGCCTGTAAACATTCTAAGGCCTCCAATAACCTTTTCTCCGACATTGATCCTGCTGCGGATCTGACGGGATAGGGTGTTTTGAGCAACAGGGTTCTCACCATTCTCAGAGCACCAGTCTCGGTAAGCATTGAAGACTGAGGACTTAACTGCTGTACCGGTGGCAGCCTCGACAATTCTTTCGGTAATGAACTTCGAGATATGGTCTTCCTCAAAGCGGTACTCAAGGGTCGCAAGCTTGATTGACTCAGGCTCGGAGAATCCTTGTTGGGTAACTCGCACTGCGCCTTCGATCATCCAAGTAAGGATGCCTGGGCCTTCTGCTCGAACCAACATCTCAGCCAAGTTCTCTTTACGCTTCTCAGTTGGAATCGTAATGTTGAAGTCGATCTTGCGGAGTCTTCTCCAGAATCCATCGCCACCAGACTTTACCGCTGGCAGGTGGTTCACGGCCAAGAACAAGGTGTGGGTTGGCTTGAAGTCAAAGAAGTTCTGGTTCATGAATCTGGCAGATAGGGTGTCGCCACCAGTAAGCATCTTGACACGGGACTCATTAAACTTTCCATCCGGACGAGTCTCAGAGGCCATGGCAAAACGAACGCCACGCAAGCGAGCGATCTCAGTTGGGTGAGATGAGCTACTGGTGTCAAGCAAGAAGTTTTCAGGCATTGTGGCCGAGTAATCGCCAAGGATGCCTGAGATTACATCCAGCAAGGTTGATTTACCGTTTGCTCCGACACCCACGAAAACTGGCAGCACGTGGAATCTTGAATCGCCAAACAACGAGGCTCCGAAAAGCTCCTGCAGGTAAGCGATGCGATCCTCATCTTGGATAACATCCTTCAAGAACTGGTCCCAGAGGGGCGTAGGAACCTTGCTAGGGGCAACTGCAGTCTGGCGAGTGTTTATGTCTAGCCTGCGGTTGGGAGCCCTTAGCTCGCCCGTCTGCAGGTTTACGATGCCTGCTGGGGTGCAGAGATCATCGGTCTGAGAATCGAGCTCTAGGGCGTTCACAAGGACGTTAGGATCAGTGCCAGCAATCGTGACTGCATTGAGAATACGGTCCTTGTTCTGGGACTGCTGGGCCCACTTCAGCTGATCTGCCGATGGGTTGGCATACTCGACCAACTGAGCCGCTTCAATCGCCGTTTGGAAGATGGCCTTCTCTCTGTCGAGCACGAAGCGAGTCTTGTCCCATTTGAACCATCCAAGATCTGGAACAAAAATGTAATTACCCTGCATGAAATGGACTAAACGCTGAGCGTTGGCTGCATCTGTACGCCCATAGGTGCCAAAGCTCTTGATATAAATTTCAACTAACTCATTTATAGTCAAGTCTTTATCGGCCGGAGGCTCCCCAAGGGCGCTGGTCGGGTCGCCTGTGAAAAAATCCGAGTGCTCATGTCTGCGCAACTCTTGCGATAGCTTCTCTTGTGTAAAGCTTTCGACTCTTGCAACGGCCCACTGGTTCGCTCCTCTGAGCTCGCCTGGGTTCATGTCTCGCTTTGGTGGGTGCTGCAAAAACTCTTGGAATCGCTCAGCTGCAAGGTTTACCAGATCGTGAGCTGTGTGCTCAGTTAGGCAGCCGTTGCGGTGAGCAGCGTTGATCAGAACTAGCTGCTGTAGTAGCCATCCGTGCCTTGCCTTAGGCAGCTTGACACCTGGCCTAAGCTGCGAGTAAAGGGTTGGCGTGAACTGGCAGTCTGAGTGCGCATACTGCCATTCTGAGTGAGCAGAAACTAGCTCGTACTCTTCTGGCATCGTCATATCCGATGAGAAGCCGTGGGCAATCAACACGTCGTTAAGTTCGTCGAGGCTGACTGGACGCCAGTGTTCAGGCAGGATAGCGACCACGTTTAGCGGATTGCTAACATCCTTCTGGTTTCTGGATCCAGGAACTCGGAAGATCCTTGGAAGATCAAATACTGAATCAACCTGCAGGCCTTGTGATGCAGCCACATATTTTACGAAGGCACCCCACCTGAAAAGGATGCCGTGCATAAGCGATGGGTCTTGGTCCTCATCTTCAATCACCCAGTAGGGCTGAATGCCGTTACCGGATAGGACTGTTGCAGCTGGCTCTACTCCAACTAGATCGGTAAGTGTCTGAACTAGCTCACGGGCCTGCTGTACTGAACCCGCTCCACCATCTTTGTAATCGATGTCGGCAAACACTGCAGCAAGTCTGGTGATGTCTTTTGCAGTTGCTCGACCAGCTACGCCGGATGGGTTTATTTCGAACCAAATGTTATTGGAAAGCGAATCGAGCGCATCGACTACGCTGTCGACAAGCTCGACCTTTATTGTCTTGGCTGCAAACTTTTGCGTAGCAGATTGGTAGCAGATTGTGACATTGTCTTCTGCTTCTCGACCAAGACGGCTGAGTAATTCTTTGAATTGGGATGGTGAATCCACGATAATCCTTTCAGGTAAAGAGCAGGGGTAGGGAGAAAGGTAGACCTACCCCTGCTCAAGGGGTTTAGAAGGTTAGTGAATTGTTGACTGTCTCAACGTCTTCACCGATTTGTTCGGCAATCTCCTCAGCCGTGAAGCCATTGGCGTGTAACGTCTCTGCCGTCTTTAGCTTCGTGCCACTTAGCTTACCAGATGGTACCTTCTTGGCACCTACAGACGCTAGGAGATTGTCCACATCTGGACGGCTCTTAGCGGCGGATAGCTCGATGCTGTAAAGCTTTACATCGTTGTACCGCTTGTTCTGGCTTGGCTTGGTGCCGGATAGGGTGATCTTGAAGCCCATACCGATCTCAAAGGTCTTGAAGCCCTTCTTAGCGAGCTCCTCCTTTGCAGCACGTAGCTTCTGTCCGAATAGAAAGACTCGGCGCTTGCCATCGTCATCAGGGTCGGTTGGGTCAGCGTAACCAGTCGAGAGCGTTACCTCGATCTGCATCTTTGGCTTCCCATCGTCCCAAAACTCTAGCTTGGTTGGGTCTTCATAGTTACGAACCTGAACTGCACGGAGTTCAGTTATTGTGCCTTCATAGGTGTGACCGACTGGTACATCCTTGAATGAAAGCGAAGGGGCTCCTCCACCACCGAGTAGGTCTTCTACTCCTGGAAGGTCGCCGTTGAATGCATCTACCATTTTATTTTCCTTAGTGTTTATAGTGTTTATTAGTTTGGAATCAGCGACTCGACTGAATCGTGATCGGTTTGTTCATAGCGTCTGCAACTAAAGCAAAAGCTTGCCTTGGGCTGCTTCTCTATGACGGAATCCCAGCCCACTATCTCAGCAGCGTCGATCATCGACTCGAGCTGAGCTAGTGAATCTAGGGCGAGTTGCTTGTCATATCGCATAATCGATACAACAGCATCCTCTAGTTTTCCCTCCCTTGGGAGGAAACTTAGTGAAACGTGCGTGACGTCAAAATCTTTTTGTTCCCAGCCATAGCCGTAAAGCATGGCCTGCACTCTGTACTGGGACTTTACCTTGCCTCTCCTAGCTTCCGCTAGGGAGTTCTCGCCTACAACCTTCCAATCATTGACTATGCCGTCCTGCCATGCGAACATGTCGCAAGATCCAGCAAGCTCGAGGGTCTTGTAGCTGTGGACGTGGAGACGCTCCTCTAGGTGGTACTCCTCTGGCCAGCGAGACTTGAAGCCGTTCTCAAGCGCATCGTGTACAGCCGTTCCAATAAATGGGTACCACGAGCCATCGATGATCCTAGCCTTCAGGGCCAGCTTGCGAGCTACACATTTGCGACAATCCATGCCCACCTCTGAAATACCAAGCTGAATCTGCTTGGAGCGTTCAGTAATGAACAGCTCAGGGATGCGGGTCATCCATGTATTAGCAGCAGCTAATGCAATTTCGTCGGCCTGTTCTGGGGTGCCGTCTAGGAATTTAATAATGGTCATTGGTCCGTCTCTGAGTTACCGGTGACATACTCTATCACCTTTCGGCTGAAGTCTATACCCCTGGAGCCATCTAGCAAGGAGCGTGTCTCAATTCTCCTATCGGTGGACTTCTCAGCGATAGCTTCGTCGATGCTGTTCTTGCTGAGTAGGTGCCAGATAGTTACCTTGTGCATGTTTGAAGCTCGGTGGATGCGATCTTCGATCTGCTCAAGGCGGTCTGGGTCGTAGGGCAGGTCAAGCATGATCAGATCGTCTGCAACGTCTAAGTCAATGCCGACTCCCATAGTTCCGGATAGCAGAATCACTCGCAACGGATCTTCTGGGTTCTGGAACTTAGCTTGTACCGATGATCTTGCATTCGGTGACATATCGCCGGTGAGCATTGCAGCTACGAGGCCACGCTCTGCTAGCTCATCTCTGAGCCAAGTGAGCGTCTTCACGAATTGACTTGCAATAACTACCTTGCCCTTGATGCCAAGATCTTCGAAGTAACCTCGCTCAGTTAGCCACTGCGCCACCCACTCGAGCTTGTTACTGCCTTGCTCTGAGTAAGTTGCGAGTTGTCTGGCTTTGATTGCGAAGGTGAGCATCGAGTTGGGCTTCTCAACTGCTTCGAGCATGGCCCGATGTTCAGCCTCTCGATATTCTTCTTTCTGCTCTTTGGTCATTGGCAACTCGATGAAATGGTAAGTCTTTGGTGGAAGCTGTGGAAGTACTTCTTCCTTGGTCCGACGAATTACAACCTTACGATCTTGCTCTAGCCATGTCGATGGGTTTCTGAGCGCACCCACCATGCGCACCTTGCGAGTACGGGTGACTTGGCGTTCGTACACATTGAAGTGCTTCTCGAGCCAGTCCCAGTGCTTCTCTGGTGCAAGCATGGGGTTCAGGAATCTCCAAGTGCCATAGCGGTACTCGAGCTTGCCACGATCTGGCGTTCCCGAGATAGCTATGCGAATTGGATCCTGTGGGTCGTGCATCTCTAGCCTCTGTAGTCCCTTCCAGAAGTTTGTGAGCTTATTAGGTGTCGTGATAGGGAGTACAGTGTGAGACTCATCAATAACCACGGCAGACCAATAAGGCTTGAAAAGGCTCGGGATGCGAGCTTTGCCACCGACGATCGAGAGCGAGTCATGATTTGCCACCACCACGATTGGTGCAGTACTTGAGGAGGCAAGTGCAGCTGCCAACAAGCTTTCCTTCTTCTGTGACGAGCCACTGCCCAGATCCACCACAAGCGTTTGGGGATGTCTCGGCAAGATATATGTCTCGATCGACCTGATCCAAGCGCTTCTTACGTTTACCACTGGGGTGAGAATCAAAACGGCGTGGGAATCTAACGGGTTGAGCAGATCCAACTCCTCTAGCGCTCCTAAAGCCTCCAGCGTTTTGCCAAGGCCTGGCTGGTCTGCCAGTAGCACTCGCTTCTTCTGGACTATCAGATCCACTGCTTCCTTCTGATAGGGGTACAGTACTTCGTCCTTCAACATTTGCAAATTCTTCCTTCCAATTTTCTTCTGCATACTTTGCTACGTCTTCTATCAGTTGGGATAGGGTCAGCTCGAACCAACCTTCTCTGTTGCCACCAAACTTGTGGCCTTGTTGCATGAACTCAACTGCATCGATGAGTCCAAAAAGCCATGCGCTGGTAACTTTTCCATCCGCTGGCACATAGCGCCTCTCTAAATTAGGCATTCTCAGCTCGCTTTCTTCTAATGTTTTTACGATCGGTGGGGCTAAGTCCTCCCCATACTCCGTACTCTTCTCGGTACTTGACTGCGTACTCAGCGCAAGGAAGTATCAGTGGGCACTTTTTGCAGGCGTTCTTTGCTAATCGAACATAGTGAGCACCACCGATCTCATCCCCTTCAGGGAAGTAAAGATCTGGTGCTTGGGTACAGGGGATATGATCTGGGCCGACCTCATCCACCATGTTGGCTAGCTTCAGCCATGCATGGCGTTTCGCTGTTGAGTTGAAAAGTAATGGGCCGGTCATGTTATCTCCCGTAACTTGAGTAGAACTCAGGGTCAGTATCTGCGCAAGTCCTGCACATGGGTTGCTGGATATCGTGGTCACGCTCGCTGTCATCGAACATGTAGTCACAGTTAGAACAGATGAAGTACTCAGTCATTGAGGGCCTCATACTCATCGATAAGCTCTTGTTCTTGTGCAAAATCGTATACCGAGTCGCAAATGCACCCAGTATTAGAGTCGCAAAAAAAGCAGCTGTTGTCTTCTTCATCGCTCACCCCCAAGTAGTCTTGGTCAGTGTCCGGCCAGTCGCCGTTGCGTTCAAAAAGGATTGCCATTGACATGCTCCATTTCGTCTAAGCAGATGTTGCAGATGTCGTTTTCTTTCGACCAGTTTTCGTAGGTGAAGAAGTTTTCACAGGATGGGCACCTGTAGATCGAAGTTACAGTGCCTTCCAAAGCTCCCTCACCTCCTCGACAACCTCGAGGGCAAAATCGGTGCCGGACTGCTTGGCTGGTGTAAGCCATTTAGCCCTGTTCTCTATCTTGAGCTTTACCATCGATAGGGCTCTTGAAGATCCCTG
>Ga0315902_10008211_pt1 | contig 14169 bp, 8 predicted proteins | sample LakEriMetagenome_9_FD_203523 | JGI IMG/M metagenome (GOLD analysis project Ga0315902, IMG submission 203523) | Freshwater fungal communities from buoy surface, Lake Erie, Ohio, United States - Buoy 12 MA117 | ecosystem: Environmental > Aquatic > Freshwater > Lake > Lake biofilm | place: USA... | reverse complement strand
GCTGAGAATATCCACATCTGCGCTGGCTGTAAACTGTCCGTTTTCCGCATCGGCAATCACCGATAATGCTGACTGCGCTGTGCGTATGTTTTCCTGCCCAATCAGATATTTTGTTCGCGTACCAATGCTGAGCTTACCCGGAACAAGCTCGCGCGTAAAGCCGATTCCAAGTTCTGTGAAGTGTTGGAAGTCCGCATCAAGTTCCAAGTCTTGCTGGGTGTTTAGGAGCGCATCCTGTAGGTTTCCTTCAACAAGAAGTGCAATCAGGTTTCCGCTAAACCGGAATTGCCCTTCCGCACGGTTTGATAAAGACAAATTGAATGCGGATCGCTCGCCGGCGCGAAAACTGAGGGCAAGTAAGTCGAGCCTAAATCCTCCGGCCACACGATTTTCCGAATTGCTGTTTTCAAGCAGTTTTATCCAGTTTATTTCACGGTTGCCGTCGGTTCCGGAACTGAAGATGTCGTTCAGTCGGAAACTGGTGTTACTGATCCTTAATGCGATTCCAGGTGCCGGAAACGGTAGAAATAAAGGGGCAACCGCAACATTGATTCGGGCCATCGGTAATTGTGCCGGGTTCGCCAGTAAAGCCGATTGTTGCAGTTCGGTGTGATGGAACAGCATCAGGTTGTCCTGTGCTAGCACAAGGTTTTCGGAGGTGGTTAGAATTAGAAAGACAAGGAGGTGGCGTACAAGCTTCATGGCGTTTCCGGAATGTGTTTATCCGGAATGTTGTACGCTGTAGTAGGGTCCAGGTTGATGAATCTGAACTGATTAGGCTCAGTTTTTTCACTCGGGGACGGGCAAATTCGCCTTAAACCTTACAAATCCTCCTATTTGCCGATTCGAGCGCTTGGGTGACGAGTTGCCGCCAGGATTTCCAACTGATCAGGATGGTTCTCGAGGTGATTGCCGATAACCAGTACGTCAGCACCTGCATCGTAGAGGTCAAGCGCCTGTTCTGGTGTGCGGATTCCACCTCCAACGATAATCGGGATGTTAACTTCCCGACGAATGGCCTTCACAATGGAGGTCGGAACCGGATACAGGGCGCCGCTACCTGCTTCCGCAAAAATCGCTTTCAAACCCAATTGTTGTCCGGCGAGCGCAGTGTAGGCCGCAATTTCTGGCTTGTCGGTCGGAATCGGAACCGTGTCGCTGACGTATTGCACCGTTGTCATTTTGCCTCCGTCAACCAAAATGTAGCCCGTAGGTATGATTTCAAGTTCGCTGGCCTTCAATCGTGGCGCGGCGAGTACGTGCTGACCAATCAGCATTTCTGGATTTCTGCCAGAAATAAGCGAGAGCAGCAAAATCGCATCGGCATTTCCGTCGATCTGCTGATGTCCGCCTGGGAAAATGACAACGGGAATGTGCGTTCTTGCCTTCAGTGCACGTATTGTGTCGTGAATATTGCCGCGGGTAATCAGGCTTCCGCCAACAAAGAAAAAATCGATTGACGCCAGCTCGGCCCGTTTGCACAGCTCATCCAAATGCTTTGCATTGACCTTGTCAGGGTCAATCAGGACGGCCATTTGCCGACGGCCTTGCTGAAGGGTTTCGAACATACGTTGATACAGGCTCATGAGCGCTCGGGTTGTGAGAAGGTGTATGCGAGCAGATCACCTCCAAGTTCTGTGAAACGGTATTCGGTGTAGTGCGTGCGCTCATTCCGAAAGGCCAAGGCCGATCCGGTCCCGCTTCGGCTACCCATAAACTGGGGTTTCTTCACGCGCAAGCCTTCTCGAAATGGAACATTTTCCTCGCCCAGCTGCTTAAATAGGCATTCCTTCACGGCCCAAACTAATGTGGCGTCAAAGGCACGGTGGGAGTCCCTAACCCATTCGTTTTCCTCGGGATGCATGAAACGTTCTGACACCTTAAGTGCACGTCGGTCGCTCCGCTCCACATCAATGCCGCAGGCAAGCCTGGGGTGTACAATGATGGCCACATGTTGGGGGTTGTGTGCAATGCTGATAAACCCTTTTCCGGTAGGCAAAAGCGGTTTGCCCAGATTGGAATAATGGATTAAATCGGCGATTTCGCCTTGGGCCTCGCGCAGGAGGGCCTGTAGTGCCAGTTTTTGAATCCTGCGCCTGGGGTGTAGTGGTTGCTGCATAAGGGAATTAAAAATTTCATCGGGGATGAACTTTTTTAATTCCTCACTTGTTTCATCGATGCGCCAAACGGCCAAGCGGCCGCCTCCATCAACTTCAGCATTCGTAAAAAGGGGCATAAATGGCTGTTATTCTGATTGCAAGCTAAAACTGTAAAACGTAACTTCGCACTAAATTTACCTAAACAATGAAAACTCAAGTAGATCAGTACGTGAAATACAAAGTTAAGGACATGTCCCTCGCCGAATGGGGACGTAAGGAAATTCGCCTCGCTGAGGCAGAAATGCCAGGTCTGATGGCCCTCCGTGAGGAGTATGGATCGCAAAAGCCGCTCAAGGGCGCGCGTATTGCCGGTTGTCTGCATATGACTATCCAGACGGCAGTTCTGATCGAAACGCTGGTTGAGCTCGGAGCCGAGGTGACCTGGTCATCCTGCAACATTTTCAGTACGCAAGATCATGCCGCAGCGGCCATTGCCGCCGCTGGAATCTCTGTGTACGCCTGGAAAGGGATGAACAACGAGGAATTCGATTGGTGCATAGAGCAAACCCTCTTTTTCGGAGAAGATCGTAATCCACTCAACATGATTTTGGATGATGGTGGCGACCTGACCAATATGGTTCTCGACAAATATCCTGAGCTGATCAGTGGTATTAAGGGAATTTCTGAGGAAACCACTACGGGTGTATTGCGCCTTTATGAGCGCATGAAGAATGGTACCTTGCCACTTCCGGCTATCAATATCAACGATTCAGTGACCAAGTCGAAGTTCGACAACAAATACGGTTGCCGCGAATCATTGGTAGATGCGCTCCGCCGTGCTACCGATCTCATGTTGGCCGGTAAAGTTGCCGTTGTTGCCGGTTTTGGTGATGTGGGCAAGGGTTCTGCTGAAAGCCTAAAGGATGCCAAGGTTCGTACCATCGTGACCGAAATTGATCCCATTTGCGCGCTTCAGGCAGCTATGGAAGGTTACGAAGTGAAGAAAATGATCAACGCTATTCGTGAAGCCGATATCGTTGTGACTGCGACGGGTAACTTCAACATCATTTCAGAAGAGCATTTCCGGGCTATGAAGCACAATGCTGTAGTCTGCAACATCGGACACTTCGACAATGAAATTGATATGGCCTGGCTGAATGCCAACTACGGACATACCAAGGAGACGATTAAGCCTCAGGTAGATAAGTATACAATCGACGGCAAAGACATCATTATTTTGGCGGAAGGACGTCTTGTCAACTTGGGTTGCGCAATGGGTCACCCCAGTTTCGTGATGTCAAACTCATTCACCAACCAGACACTCGCCCAGCTCGAGCTTTGGATGAACAACCAAGCATACGAGAACCGGGTGTACACGCTCCCGAAGCAACTCGACGAGAAAGTGGCCCGACTTCACCTTGCGAAAATTGGTGTTGAAATCGATACCTTGAGCTCCGACCAGGCTTCTTACATTGGTGTAGAGGTCAATGGCCCCTACAAAAACGACCAGTACAGGTATTGATATCTGCTTCAGACAATTCCAGAGGCCGCTCCATCATGGGCGGCCTTTTTTATTCATACTGCTGAACTAGTTTTGGATTATGATTCGCTACAATCCCAAGGAGTGGTTCCTGATCATCTTCAAATTTCACAAGGCAGATACCTTTCGCAAGCTTTTGCCCCTTATTGTCGCATTGTGCGTTTATTCATGGATGGTAACCTGGTTGGAGGTGTCAGTCTGGCAACTCAGCGCCACAAGCAATGTAAAAAACCTGTCGTTAATTCACTCTTCATTGGGAATGGTTATTTCCTTGCTACTTGTATTTCGTACCAACACAGCGTATGAACGCTGGTGGGAGGGGCGCAAAGTATGGGGTGGACTCATGAATTCCAGTCGAAATTTAGCAATTAAACTCAGTATACTTTTGCCCGACGAGCGAGAGTATTTTAGCAGGATGATTCCCAATTTCGCATTTGCACTTAAAAACCACTTGCGAAAACAATATATGCCGGGTGAGTTCGAGTCGGCTGGTGACTTTATAGTAGAAGAGCTTGATGAAAGGAATAATGTCCCTGGTTTTATAGCCTGGGCAATTGTAGAGAAATGTGCAGTAGCCGAGAGGGAGTCCCGTCTTGGAAACGGACACATGCTGTTTTTGCAGTCTGAACTCAACAACTTCGCGGATTGTCTCGGGGCCTGTGAACGAATAAGAAATACTCCGATTCCATACTCTTATTCCGTGTTTCTGAAGAAGTTCATGTTTCTGTATATCATGACACTTCCTTTTGGCTTTGTTTTTTCGTTGGGGTATTATACCATCCCGGTCACTGCCGTTATTTTTTATGTGCTGGCAAGTCTTGAGCTTATTGCAGAGGAAATCGAAGATCCATTTGGTGCGGATGCCAACGATTTACCCACCGATGAAATTTCAGCCTCCATCCGGAAAAACGTGAAGGAGATAATGGGCTACACCAAAGGGTGATTTACAACAGAGACTTCAGTTGTAGATGTGTAGGATGTTGTTTGGTAGCAGGTCGGCTTTGTACCGAATAAGGGGCTGCGCAGCGGGGCCATTTACCACGGATCCGTCAATCAGGCTGAATTTACTTCCGCAAAGCGAATCCACACCAAAAATATCAGCCTGCAAACCGTCCACAATGGCTCCGCTTTGGTTGGGGTCAAAGGTGCATGAGCGTTCAAGGGCGACGAATTCATTGGGTGCCGTACGGATGACAATAATACCCTTGTAGCCCGCATAATTGTAATAAATCCAATTGTTTACGGCATTCAACGGCAGGTATTCAGGCAGATTCAGGTTGAGATACTCATCAACAGCAACATTGGGTACCTGGCTGTTGTTCTTTCGGCATGCACTGAAAATCAGCACGATAACTAAACCCGCCAGAATGATGCGCTTCTGCATGGTTCGAAATTACGGATTTGGATGATTTGGGGGGATTGCACTATATTTGAGTTAAATATAAGAGCCATGAAGAAAATCATGAATGCCTTGTTCTGTGCAATCCTCGCTTTTGCACTTCCTCTCATGTCATTTGCTGGATCAGATGATGCTCCGAAGGGAAAAAGGGGAGGCCTCCTAATCGGTGATGGCGAGAAAATTCGTTTCGAAATGATTGATGACGGCGCTTCAATTCGGTTTTTTCCGGTTGGTCCGCAGGGGGAAATGCTGAGTACGATGCCAACCCATGCAGAGATTAACATTGTATACATTGACACGCAGGTAAAGCACCATGAACGAAATGTGGAGCTCCACGAAGGCGCGTTTACGGTTAACCCTCCGCGTGACATGAAGATTTTCCTCTACGGAATATCATGCGAATACAACGGCTCGAACGTTTACGCCAAGTACAGGGATTTTTCTGAGCCTGTTCGTTAAACTTGAAATGAAATCCTTGAACCCTGCCTATAGGGCGGGGTTTTTTTGTGAATATTGCTGAATGGTTCGTGTCATTCGCCGTGTCCTACTCGTAGTTGCGTTGCTAATTGCAGCCCATCATGTTTTGATTGCTCAAACGGATGGTAGCGCCGGTAGTAAACAGAAAAAAGCCGAGAAAGCGAAAGTCGAGCAAGCTAAACGGCAAGCCAAGGCGGAAGAGCTCGGCCGAAAACGGCACACTAAACTTCAATCCAAGGATGTGAAGAAACGCTGGAAGCGAAACAACCGTCGATACCGGCATATTGACTCGTACGACAACCGCTCCACGTTTTGGAGGCGGCTATTCCCCAAAAAGCGCCCGAGCAGCAATTGAGCCGCGTCCGCTTATTCGGCAAAGGCCCTCATGTCCACAGGCACTACAGTGGTTACACCTTGTTCAGCCATGGTGATTCCGTACATGATATCCGTTGCCGCCATGGTCTTTTTGTTGTGCGTAATGATGATGAACTGCGATTCGTTGCTGAACGTTTTAATGATGTTGTTGAATTTATCGATGTTGTTGTCATCGAGTGGCGCATCAACCTCATCAAAAATGCAGAAAGGTGCAGGCTTCAGCAGGTAGATTCCGAACAGTAGTGCGGTGGCCGTAAGGGTCTTTTCTCCCCCCGAAAGTTGATGGATACTCAGCGGTTTTTTACCTTTTGGTTGTGCTATGATATTGATATCACATTCCAATGGGTCGTTCGGATCTGAAAGTACCAAGTCGCAATTGTCATCCTCGGTGAACAAGGAGCGGAATACTCGAATAAAATTGGCGCGCACCTGGGTGAATGCCTCAGAAAATACGGTTCGAGCGGTCTCGTCAATCTCGCTGATGGTTTTCAGAAGCGCCTCTTTTGCATTCTGCAAATCGGTTTTTTCGGCGATGATGAAGTCGTACCGCTCTTTGATTTCCTTGTACTGCTCAAGTGCCATCGGGTTGATGGGGCCGAAATCAGCGAGGCGCTTACGTAGTTGCTCGGCACGGGGGCGGGATTCCTCCTCATTGAATTCGGGGTCCGGCTCAGTTGCGCCGAGGTCCTGGATGTCGATGTTGAATTCAATGTTGAGGCGTTCTTTCAAGGAGTGCATTTGCAGCTTGAGCTCATTGAGTTCTTCGTGCACTCCCTGCAGGGATGCATCTGCTTGCTCCTTTTGCCTCCTGAGTTCGTTTAGGTTGCGTTCTTCCTGATCGATGGCCTGCTTGGCCTGGTTGTATTCTGCTTCCGTTTCCCGGTAGGCATTTTCGAAGGATACCTTTTCCTCGGTTAACAATCGGTAAGAATCGCCTTTGCCCTCCTGGTTGCCCATCAGCACTACCGATTGCTCGGTGATGGTTTCCAGTTCGAGTGCCGACTGCGCCATGTTCTTTCCGATGGAGTCTGTTTGCGTGTTGCAGTAGCCGATCTCGCGCACGACATTTTGAATTTTGTTCTGCTGCTGGAGCATGACAATATTCTGTTGGTTGAATGCCTGTGCCTTTTCGGCGGATTCTGTTTGCAGTTGAAGACTTTGTTCCTGTTGAACATTCAATTGTTCGATCAGGTGTTCCAGTCGTTCGCGCAACAGGGCAGGGGAGAGGTCGGGGTTGTTCTGTTCTTCTTCCTGAATGCGTTGAAGGGTGTCTGCCTCCTCTTGCAATTTGGAAGAACGCTGACGTGATTGCTCAAGACTATTGCCAAAGAAGTCTAGGTTGCTACGTAAAGAATGTGATTGGGAGTTCAGCTTTACAAACTCATTTTCTCCGGCACTCAAGGCACGCTGATTATCCTGCAAGTCTTGTTTGAACCTGGTAAGTTCCGATTCGGCTTGTCTAACCTGCTCTCTGTATTGTTCAATTAGCAGCTCCTGCTGCTTCAATTCCTCGGCAAGCTTTTCAAGGTTGCGGAATTTTCCGGTTCGTTTGCCGTCGAATAAGCCAATCGAACCTCCGCCAACCGTGTATTTCTGGCGCAGGTAATTTCCGCTTTGCGATATGACGACGGTTGTCTGATCGCTGCCTTCTGGAAAATCCTGTAAGGATCTATCCTTGTCGAGAATCTGAACATGGCCCAGCAGAAAACGGAACAAGGGTTCGTATCTCGCGTCTTTTTCAACGACAGATAAGGCAGAAACGCATCCCTCCAGTGCGGGTATTGTAGGTGCACTGAATTTTCGCAGGGATTCCAAGACGAAGAAGTTCGCCCGTCCCTTGGCTGATTCGTTTAGGGTTTGTACAGCTGCCCAAGCCTCTGGGTAGGTATCAACAACGAAATGATTGAGGTAAGGTTCCAGTAAATTCTCAATCGCAACCTTGTATTCCTCGTCGCATACAACGATTTCGCTTAGCAGTGGCGCTTGTTTGTACCGATCGTGGTTTTTCTTCAGGTAGCGAATTGATTCCGGATAACCTTCCATTTGCTCAAGAAGATTTTTCGTGAGCTGATATTCGTTGTGTCTGGCATCCAGTTTTCGGGATTCGGCTTGTAAAACCTGATTGAGTTCTTTCAGTTTCGCTTCCGCCAGGTTAAGGGATTCGTCAAGGCGGATACGCTCTTGTTTGAGGTCGCGTAACGATTGATCGGCGTTTTCCTGCTGTGGCTTCAATAGCTCAAGTTCCGATTCGAGTTGTGCGATACGCGAACTATGCTCTTCCTGTTGAGTGAGGTATCGTTTTAGCTCTTCTCCGATCGATTGGATGCGTGTGTCTTTAACAGCCTGCTTCGTCTCCAGCTCATTGATCATGCTGCGGAGCTGGTACACTTGCTGGTTGAGTTCACGAATACTGATTTGAGCGGCATCATATGCTGCACGACAGCGGTCGGCTTCCTCCCGCAGGGTCTGCACGTTTTGTTCGAGGGTGCGTAGGTATTCCTCCTCTGCTACTTTTTCAAGCTGCAGAGCCTCAAGTTTTGTCGAAAGGTCCTTCAGGCTGCCTTCGTCCTGCGTACGCTGCTCCTGAAGTTGACGTTGCTTTTCGAGCAGAAAAGTCAGACGTTCGTTCCTGTTTTTCTCTTCGTTTTCAAATACGGTTAGCTCAAGCGTTTTTTCATTCAGTGCTTTTTGTACTGCCTGGAAATGCCTTTCCTTGTCGGAGCTCTCCGTTTTCAGCGAAGCGACACGAGCTTCGAGCGCATCGATTTTTTGCTGAAGATCCCCTCGGTTTGAATGCTGACTTTGTTCACGTGCCTGAAGGGATTCCATTGCACCGCTGTGATGCCTGATTGTGAACAGGGCTAACTGGGTACTTAAGGTCCGGTATTCCTCGCGGAGTCTGTAGTATTTATCGGTTTTCTTAGCCTGGCTCTCTAGCTGCTTTAGGCTTTTCTCGATCTCGAACAGCAGGTCATTGACACGGTTCAGGTCGGAATCGGTCTCTTCGAGCTTATTAAATGTCTGGCGTTTCCTGATTTTGTATTTCGAAATTCCGGCTGCCTCCTCCAAGAGCGTTTTGATGGTGTTGTTCCGGTCCTTCAAAATATCATCAACCATATTCAGTTCGATGATTGCATAGGAGTCCGGTCCGATTCCGGTATCCAGGAAGAGGTCATTGATGTCTTTCAACCTGCATGTTACTCCATTGAGCAAGTATTCTGATTCGCCGGATCGGTAAAGTCGGCGTGTGATAGTAACTGTAGAGTATTCTGTCGGAAGAATGCCTTTGGTGTTTTCGAAACTCAGGCTGACTTCAGCCAGATTGGAAGGCTTTCTGTTTTTTGTTCCGTTGAAAATGATGTTTTCCATTTTCTCGCTCCGAAGCATACGGGTCTTCTGCTCACCGAGTACCCAGCGCATGGCGTCAACTACATTTGATTTACCAGAACCGTTTGGACCTACGATGGCGGTTACGCCTTCATCGAAGTGGATGATTACTTTATCTCCAAAACTTTTAAAACCTTTGATTTCGAGTGATTTTAGTCGCATTGCATTTCACTGTTAATTAAGACAAGAAAGCCCGCCCCAAGGGACGAGCAAATCGAATGTACACCGGCCTGATTTTAGGTGGCGCTTTGGGGCACGCAAGTTAACAAAGCAAGGCGGAATACGCTGCAAAAACCGATTGCTTTGTGCGGTCAGAGTTTTTAACATTTCTACTCAAATTGTGGAAAACCCGATACATTTATCCGCATGGAGTTCAAGACCCTCGTTTACATCATCGTCGGATTGGCCTGGCTGCTCTCGAAATTGCTTCATAAACAGCAATCACCGATCAAGTCGCCGATACCTTCATCTGATATGCGCCCAGCCGATGTTCCCGCACCTACTGCTTTTTCCAGATCATTGAAACGGCCAGCTCCTCGGCCTACATTAATTAAACCCACACAAAAAAAATCGGGTTCTTTCATAAGGCCGAATCAAGAGTTGCCAGACGCTTACGCGTATGAATTAGCAGAGTCGAAGCCGTTAGATGCGGGGATAATAAGTGACCCTGTAGAAAACAATTCAGTTGCGGGAACTGTGGAACCTTCCAGGGCGGCTCTGATTGGTGAAGAAGTTAGCAACGGGACAATAGATTTAAAGAAGGCTTTCTTAATCAATGAGTTAATGAGCAGGAAATACAATTAAAACAGCGCAGGCTGTTAATAACTCGCTGTCAATAATCAGTGCTTTTTGAAATTCAAATCATTTGTTTCTATTTTTAGCCCTTCTGAAAATTAACCGAACATTAACCTCATTTCACTCTTTTACACCGACACAAACCAAACTCTATGATAAGGAATGCCTACACCACACTGCTGATTGTGATCATGGCCGTGACTGGAGCATTCGCACAGACCGGTGCGATTCGCGGAAAGATCATGGACAAAACCACCAAGGAGCCCTTGCCATTCGCCTCTGTAGTTGCGGAGATGAACGGCACCCAGGTCGGAGGTTCACAGTCTGATTTCAATGGAGAATACACCATCAAGCCCCTGCAACCGGGTAGTTACACGGTGAAGGTGAGTTATGTCGGTTACACGGATTATGTCATCACCGGCGTTGTTGTAGCAAACGACAAAATCACTTTCTGGGATATCAACATGGCCTCAAAAGCCATTGAAACCAAGGAGGTGGTTGTGGAATCTTACAAGGTTCCTCTGATTGATAAAGGTAACACAACAGTAGGTGCGACCCTGACCCGCGAGGAAATCCAGGCTGCCCCAACCAGGGACGTTCGTTCGGTTGCCTCTCAAGCTGCTGGTGTCTTCCAGAAAGATGATGGCGATGCACTCAACGTGCGCGGTTCACGCGACAATGCTACCGATTACTACGTGGACGGTATCCGAATCCGTGGAAGTTCAGCACTGCCCCAGGCCGGCGTAGAACAGGTTACTACCATTGTAGGTGGTACGCCAGCGCAGTACGGTGATGCAACCGGTGGTATCATCAGCATCACAACCCGTGGTCCCTCGAAGGAATTTTCAGGCGGACTTGAGGTAGTTACCAGCGAAGTGCTAGACAATTTCGGTTATAACTTGGTTTCCGGTAACTTGTCGGGACCAATCCTGAAGCGCCAGATGGCCAATGGCGCCACTCGTCCAGTTCTAGGATTCTTTATCAGTGGTGAGTTTCAAAGTGACAAGGATCCCGATCCCTCCGCCATCGGCATGTACAAGTTGAAAGACGAGTACTACCAGGAGCTTTCCCAAAACCCTGTGCGCCCCTTCCAAACTTCCGGTGGATTCGGTTTCGATAATAACGCTGCTTTTTACACTTCGGACAATTTTGAAAAGGTTGCCAACAAGAATAATGTAGCGCAGCAGGCGCTGCGTTTCACCGGTAAAGTCGATTTCCAACCCCTCGAAAACACCAATTTCACCTTGGGTGGAACGTACAACCGTAACAACAGAACTTCTTTCGCCATTAACCGCTCGATGTACAATTTCGAGGAGAACCCCGAAATCATTGACACGGATTACCGCATCTTCGGACGATTTACCCAGCGAATCGCCTCTACCTACAAGTCAACCGAGGGTGAGTCAGCCTCTGCATTCCGCAACGTGTATTTCACACTGCAGGCCGAATACAACAAGAGCACGTCGCGTAACCAGGATCCTGTTCATCAGGACAATTACTGGAATTATGGATTCCTGGGAAAATTCAAGAACAATCGTGTTAAGACGTTCTTCCCGACAGCAATTGAGAACGACTTCCTGATTCTATCACCTTTCTACCAGGATAACTTTACGTACGAGGCCGGAGGATTGAACCCCTTGAGTGAGGCCTACACTTCAACTGCGTACAACTTTTACCAGGCCGCAACTGGAAGCAACACATTCAGCAATATAAACGTCATCCGTGGCCCGGGTGGATTAAGGAACGGAGATGGAACTCAAAGCGTAATGGCGATTTGGGAATCAATCGGTAACGGCCGTAATACATTCCAGGACTTGAATGCGGAACAGTATCGCGTAACCCTGAGCGGTAATGCTGATATTAAGAAGCATGCCATCCAGGTCGGCTTCGAGTTCGAGCAGCGTGTAGACCGTTCTTATGGTTTGGCTCCACGCAGTCTGTGGACGCTTGGTCGTCAGTACGCAAACGACCTGAACAAGCTGCTGCTAGTTGACCAAAGCAACCTGATCAGCTCCGACACCAACTTTGTGGATTTAACGGTGACCAACGATTACGCTACGGGTTATGTCCCCCAAACGGATGCCGATGGTACCATCATCAATGGCTTTTACGAAAACCTCCGTTCAAGCCTTGGAATTGCAAACAACGAATATGTTGATTTCGATGCGCTAGATCCTTCACAGTTGGATATCGGTATGTTCACTCCTGATGAGCTGATCGTTAACAATTTGGTAGGATACTATGGTTACGATTACACCGGTCAACTTAGCAACAACAAAGCCACCTTCAAGGACTTCTTCACCAAGAAGGAGAATGGTGTTTTCACCCGTGAAATCGATGCCTTCCGTCCTACATACATGTCAGCGTACATTCAGGATAATTTCGCCATCGACAACCTGAATTTCAACGTCGGTGTCCGTGTTGACCGTTTCGACGCGAATCAAAAGCAATTGCGCGATCGTTACCTGCTTTTGGATGCCTACAACGTTGGAAACTATCCGGTTGCCATTCCCAACAAGCCAGGCAACATTGAGGACGATTTTGTCCCATACCTGGCGGATGAGAACGACTTGACTTCTGTTGTCGGATACCGTGACCGTGATGTATGGTATGATGTGAACGGTCAGATTGTTACCAACCCCGACCTGATCGCTCAGCAGTCAACTACCGGAACCATTGTTCCTGCCAAGACGCCGGGTGCAGGAACCCTGGCAGAAGAAGATTGGAACATTGATGCCGTATTCAAGGATTATGAGCCCCAGATCAGCATCATGCCCCGTGTGGCATTCAGTTTCTCAATCACCGACCAAGCTCAGTTCTTCGCACACTATGATGTACTGACTCAGCGTCCATCTTCCAACCTGCGGAACGATCCGTCCGAGTATTTCTCCTTGGTGCGGAATCCTGACGGAACACTGAACAATGCAGGCCTTTTACCTGAGCGCACCACCGATTACGAAGTTGGTTTCAAGCAAGTTGTTTCAAAGACATCGGCCTTCACCATTTCGGCATTCTACCGTGAAATGAAGAACATGATTCAGGTTACGCGTGTGAACTTCGCTTATCCGTTCTCCTATACATCGTATGCCAACATCGACTTTGGAACGGTTAAAGGATTCTCCTTGATCTATGACCTTCGTCGTACAGGCAATGTGCGTATGTTGGCAAACTACACCTTGCAGTTCGCCGATGGTACAGGTTCAGGTGCAACATCAAATCTCGAGTTGACCGACACTGAGCAGCCTAATCTGCGTTTCATGGTGCCACTGGATTTTGACACCCGCCATTCATTTACTGTATCGCTCGATTACCGTTATGGCGAAGGCAGTGCATACAATGGTCCAATGCTTTGGGGTAAGCCAATCCTGCAAAACACAGGTGCAAACCTTGTATTCCGAACCAATTCCGGAACTCCTTATACCCGTCAGTTGATTGCAACCCGCGAAGGTGCAGCCATTGGCTGGCAGGACAACGGCCAGCGTCGTGTTGAAGGTCTGGTCAACGGAGCCCGCACACCCTGGCAGTTCCGCATCGATGCACGTATCGAAAAAGACATCAACATTAAGATCAACGAGAAAAAGACCGCTACCTTTAACGTATATCTGTGGGTACAGAACCTGCTCAATACACAGAACATCACCGGTGTTTATCGTGCAACGGGTAACCCAACGGATGATGGCTTTATCGCCTCTGCGGAAGGACAGCAGCTTGCCAATCAGCAGGCCTCTCCTCAGGCATTTATCGACCAGTATAACATCCGGATTCAAAATCCCGATAACTACAGCCTTCCCCGCCGTACGCGTGTGGGAGTCCGCTTTGACTTTTAATCCACTAACCACGTCAACACGCTATGAATATGCTTCGATATAAATCCGTACTCAGTGGAGTACTCGTGGCAGCCCTGTCTCTGGGCGCATCTGCCAGAGAAAATGTGGGCGCTAACAGGTATGCGAATCCGGCTCCGAAAGCTTCCAGGTCGGCTGCAGTATGTCCTACCACCAAGGCGCAAATCGACCTAGACGTAAATCAGGTTCGTGCGCGTATCCTTGTTGGTGGTGACTTATGGTGGGATCCGGTAGGCCAAATCCCTTACTATG
>Ga0315902_10008208_pt1 | contig 14173 bp, 15 predicted proteins | sample LakEriMetagenome_9_FD_203523 | JGI IMG/M metagenome (GOLD analysis project Ga0315902, IMG submission 203523) | Freshwater fungal communities from buoy surface, Lake Erie, Ohio, United States - Buoy 12 MA117 | ecosystem: Environmental > Aquatic > Freshwater > Lake > Lake biofilm | place: USA... | reverse complement strand
TGCTGCAGAACCAGTCGTGCTGCATCTTCATCGCCTTGATCACACCCGTGCTCACGGCCTCCTGGCCGTTGTAGAGGTGCACGAAGCCAAACATCTTGCCGCGGTAGTACATCTCCGCGCACTTGTCCTCAAAACGGCGACCCAGCACCATGTCGCGGTAGAGCATCAGCCCTTCCTCGCGGGTCACCGTGGCCGGCGTGGCGGGGTAGAGGTTCTCGAGTCGCTCGGCATGGGGGCCGGCCACGTGGGTGGAATCGGCGGAACAGGCCGGAGCCCCCGAGGCGGAGGCCAGTTCACGACTCATATCGGCCTGGGTCATGGCAAGAAGCGGCGCTACGCAGCGAAGGCTGATCCTGATCGCTGACTGTACGGGGTCTGGCCGATTCCTTCTGCCCATGGCGATATCAGCCACCCTGACTAGAGTCGGCCACCAGCGGAACGTCCGGGTTGGAACTGCCGATCGATCATTTCCGGTTGCTCGGCGTCAGTCCGACCACGGACGTGCAGAACGTGTTCCGCACCCTGCAGCAGCGGCTCGACCGCATCCCGGACCAGGGCTTCACCCTCGAGACACTGGAGGTGCGCAACACCCTGCTGCGCCAGAGCGCCGACCTGCTCAGCGAACCGGAGCGGCGCAGCGCCTACGAATCCCAGCTCACCGCCCTCAGCCAGAGCGGCCAGCCCCTGCAGGCAGGCCTGGAGCTGGGCAGCAACCAGGAACTGGGGGGCCTGCTGCTGCTGCATGAGGCGGGCCAGCACCTGGAGGTATTCGAGCTGGTGCAGCGGGCCCTGCAGCCCCCCCAGGCCCCAGCCCTGGGCAGCGGCCGGGAAGCCGACCTCTGCCTGCTGGCGGCCCTCTCCTGCCTGGCCGGCGCCGAGGATCTGCGCCGCAACCGCCGCTTCGAGAGCGCCGCCTTGCTCCTGGGCCAGGGGCAGCAGCTGCTGCAGCGGATGGGCCAGCAGCCCCAGCAGCGCCAGGCGATCAGCGAGGCCCTCCTGGCCCTCAGGCCCTTCCGGGTGCTGGATTTGCTCAGCCGGGACCTGGGGGCGGTGCAGGCCCGCAGCGAGGGCCTGCGACTACTGGAAGAGCTGGTGGACGAACGGGGCGGGCTGGAGGGGCAGCGGGATCCCCGCATGGACGCCGAGGAGTTTCAGGCCTTTTTCCGTCAGATCCGGGCCTACCTCACCGTGCAGGAACAGATCGACCTGTTCAGCCGCTGGTCCAGTGCTCCGGGCCAGCAGGGCGGCAGCGCCGATTTTCTGGCCACCACCGCCCTCACCGCCTCGGGCTTCGCCCAGCGCAAGCCGGAGCGGATCGCCACGGCCCGCAGCCGCCTCCTGGCCAGCGGCCAGGCCAACATCCAACCACTGCTGGCCTGCCTGCATCTGCTCCTGGGGCAGGTGGATGAAGCGGAGACCGCCTTTGCCCAGGGCTCCAGTCCGGAGATCCGCAGCTGGGCCCAGCGGGCCGGCGAGGACCCCCTGGCCCAGTTGTGTGCCTACTGCCGCGACTGGCTGGCCCGGGATGTGCTGCCCGGCTACCGCGACCTGGATGCCGACGCCGACCTGGAGGCCTACTTCGCCGACCGGGACGTGCAGGCCTACCTCGATCAACTGGAGGAGACTCCCGCACCCCCGCCCGCCCCTGGCTTCGGATTTCCAGGCTCAGCCTTGCCAGCAGCCCAGGCCCTGCTTGGACTCGGCAGTTTCGGCTACACCACCGAGGACGGCGATGATCCCCAGCCCCTCGCGAGCGATCAGGACGACGGGGAGCTGGAAGCGGCGGGCCTGACCCTGCCGGACTGGTTACAGGGAAGCAATGGACCCCGCGTGGCCCGGATCGCGGCCAGCGCAGCGGCCCTGATCCTGGTGCTGGCGGGGGGATTTGCCCTGCTGCGCCCCCGGCCCACGCCGATCCCTGTGGAGCCCAAGCGGGACGCCAAGCCCGCAAGCCAGACGCCTGATAAACCCGCCGTCTCTCCGGCTGTGCCTGCCCAACCCCAGCTGCCCCTGCGCACGGATACACCCTCACCGGAGCAGGTGCGGGGCTTGCTCGAGGTCTGGCTGAGCGCCAAGGCGGCCGTCCTGGCAGGCCAGCAGCCGGCCATTCCCCTCGATCGGCTCGCCCGCGACACCCAGCTGCAGCGACTGGCCGCCGAACAGCGGGAGGACAAAGCGCTCAACCAGACCCAGCGAATCACGGCCAAGGTGGTGGACTTCAAGCTGGAAGAGAGCAGTCCCAAACGGATCGCGGCCGTGGCCACCATCGACTACTCCGACCAGCGCCTCGATGCCGCCGGCCAGCCGGATGGCCGGCCCACCCGACTGCCAGCCCTGCGCAACCGCTATGTATTCGGACGCGACGATGGCATCTGGCGACTGGTGAGCTTCCAGCGGGCCGAGTGAGCTGGGAAGGAGGGCCTGGATCGCTGGGCCCTCCTCCACTTTTTACGATCCCGTCATCCCGGACCAGGCCAACCCGGCACTGGCCCGCTCCCCATTCCCCCACGCCGCCCTGCAGCGCCCCCTCCAGAGATTCCCCGATGTTCGACGAGCTCTCCCAGCGGTTTGAAGACGCCGTCAAGAACCTGCGCGGCCAGGGGGCGATCAGCGAGAGCAATATTGATGGCGCCCTGAAAGACGTGCGCCGCGCCCTGCTGGAGGCCGACGTGAGCCTGCCGGTGGTGAAGGACTTCGTGGACGAAGTCCGCAGAAAGGCCCTCGGCGCCGAGGTGGTGCGGGGCATCAGCCCGGACCAGAAGTTCATCCAGGTGGTGCACGAGCAGCTGGTGGACACCATGGGCGGCGAGAACGCGCCGCTGGCCGCTGGCGGCAAAGCTGGCGAGCCCGCGGTGGTGCTGATGGCCGGCCTGCAGGGCGCCGGCAAGACCACCGCCACCGCCAAGCTCGGGCTGCACCTCAAGGAGCAGGGCCGCAAGGCGCTGATGGTGGGGGCGGACGTGTACCGCCCGGCGGCCATCGAGCAGCTGAAGACGCTCGGCGGCCAGATCGGCGTGGAGGTGTTCAGCCTCGGCACCGAGGCCAAGCCGGAAGAGATCGCCGCGGCCGGCATCGAGAAGGCGAGGGCCGAGGGCTTCGACACGGTGCTGGTGGACACCGCCGGCCGCCTCCAGATCGACCAATCGATGATGGAGGAGATGGTGCGGATCCGCGAGGCCTGCAGCCCCGACGAGGTGCTGCTGGTGGTGGATTCGATGATCGGCCAGGAAGCGGCCGAGCTCACCCGCGCCTTCCACGAGCAGGTGGGCATCACCGGCGCCGTGCTCACCAAGCTCGATGGCGACTCCCGCGGCGGGGCCGCCCTCTCGATCCGCAAGGTGAGCGGCGCACCGATCAAGTTCATCGGCACCGGCGAGAAGGTGGAGGCGCTGCAGCCCTTCCACCCCGAGCGGATGGCCAGCCGCATCCTGGGCATGGGCGATGTGCTCACCCTGGTGGAGAAGGCCCAGAAGGAGGTGGAGCTGGCCGATGTGGCCAAGATGCAGCAGAAGCTCCAGGAAGCGACGTTTGACTTCTCGGACTTCGTGCAGCAGATGCGCCTGATCAAGCGCATGGGCTCCCTGGGCGGCCTGATGAAGCTGATCCCCGGCATGAACAAGATCGATTCCGGCATGCTCAAGCAGGGCGAGGAGCAGCTCAAGAAGATCGAGGCGATGATCGGCTCGATGACCGAAGCCGAGCGCCGCGACCCGGATCTGCTGGCCGCCCATCCCTCGCGCCGGCGCCGCATCGCCTCCGGCAGTGGCCACACCCCGGCGGATGTGGACAAGGTGCTGCAGAACTTTCAGCAGATGCGGGGCTTCATGCAACAGATGACCCGCGGCGGCGGCATGCCCGGGATGCCAGGCATGGGGGGAGGCTTCCCGGGCATGGGCGGCGGGATGCCTGGGGTGGCCGGGATGCCAGGGATGGCCGGAATGCCCGGTGGAGGGCGCGGCGGTCGTGGCGGCGGCCAGCCCAAAGCCCCCAGGCCTGCCAAGAAGCGCAAGGGGTTTGGGGAGCTCTGAAGGGGAGCACACCCCCACGGGCTACACTGGTTGTTTGCACACCTAGCGGCTAGGCCACGATGATCAAGCTCCGCCTGAAGCGGTTTGGCAAGAAGCGGGAAGCGAGTTTCCGCCTTGTGGCCTGCAACAGCACCTCCCGCCGCGACGGTCGTCCGCTTGAGGAGCTGGGCTTCTACAACCCCCGCACCAAGGAAACCCGGCTCGACACCGAGGCCATCCGGGCCCGCCTCGAGCAGGGTGCCCAGCCCACCGACACGGTGGCAAGCCTGCTGGAGCGCGGCGGCCTGCTGGAGAAGAGCGTGCGCCCCTCGGTGGTGATCGGCCAGAAGAAACAGGCCGCCGCCCGCGAGGCTTCTGCCAAACAGGCCGCCAAGGAAGCTGCTGAAGCCAAGGCCGCCGCTGAAGCCAAGGCCGCCGAGGAGGCCGCTGCCGCTGAAGCTGCTGCTGCCGAAGAGCCCGCCGCCGAGAGCGCCGAGGCTTGAGCAAGGGCACCGCGGCCGAACCCGACGGGCTCGCCACTGCCACCCTCGCCCTGCCCACTCCAGCCGCGGCCTTAGCCCTGGCTGGAGAGGCCGAATCGACCCTGCGCCGCCTGGAGGCCCTCACCGGTTCTTCGATCGTGTTGCGGGGTCTGGATCTCTCGGTGCGGGCCAGACCCAGCCAGCTGGAGCGCACCACCGCCCTGATCGAGTTGCTGCGGCCCCTCTGGCAGGAGGGCCAGCAGCTCAGCCAGGTGGATCTCAACACCGCCCTGCAGGCCCTCGACAGCGGCCGGGGCGAAGACCACCGTGCTCTGGCCGAGCAGGTGCTGGCCCGCAGCCAGAGCGGCAAGCTGCTGCGCCCCCGCACCCTGCGCCAGAAGGCCTACGTGCAGGCGATGGAATGCCATGACCTCACCCTGGCCCTGGGGCCGGCCGGCACCGGCAAGACCTTCCTGGCCACGGTGCTGGCCGTGCGCATGCTCCAGGAGCGCAAGGTGGAACGGCTGATCCTCACCCGCCCGGCCGTGGAGGCCGGCGAGCGCCTCGGCTTCCTGCCCGGCGACCTGCAGCAGAAGGTAGACCCCTACCTCCGCCCCCTCTACGACGCCCTGCACGCCCTGCTGGGCAGCGAGCGCACCACCGCCCTGCTGGAAAAGGGGGTGATCGAGGTGGCCCCGCTGGCCTACATGCGCGGACGCACCCTGGCCGATGCCTTCGTGATCCTCGACGAGGCCCAGAACACCACTACCGCCCAGATGCGCATGGTGCTCACCCGCCTGGGGGAGAACTCCCGCATGGTGGTGACCGGCGATCCCACCCAGGTGGATCTGCCGCCAGGGGTGCTGAGCGGCCTGGCCGAGGCGGCCCAGGTGCTGGATGGGGTGGAAGGAGTGGCGATCTGCCACTTCTCGGCCGCCGATGTGGTGCGCCACCCCCTGGTACAGCGCCTGGTGACGGCCTACGCCGAACGCGACGCCAGGAAGCTGGAAGCCGGAAGCCAAAGACGGTTCGATGGCTCACACCGCCGCAGAACACCATGACCAGCCGTGCTGATCGACTGCGCATTCCCGCCGAAATCGCGCTGGCCGCCCTGGTGGCCTACCTACTGGGCTTCTGGTTCACCAGCCTGTTTCCGGGCTACCTGCCCAAGATCGGCGGACTGTGGTCAGCGATCTCGGCAATCGTGGTGACCCAGTCCAGCAGGCAGGAAACGACCGCTTCGGCCTCGCTGCGCATCCTTGGTTCAGCAATCGGCGCCCTCACCAGTGCCATCTACCTCACACTGCTGCCCTTTCAGCCGCTGGGTATGGCCCTGGCGATCTTCGCCACGGTGGCGCTCTGCGCCGCCGTGAACATCCCGAGCCACGGCCGGCTGGCAGCGATCACGGTGATCGTGGTGATGGTGACCAGCAGCCTCGACCCCAAGCTCAGCCCTGGGCTGAACGCCTTGCTGCGCTTCGCTGAATCCTGCATCGGCACAGGCATTGCCGTGCTGGGCGTGCGCCTCTGGCCGGAATCAGCCAATCCCCGCCAGCACGACCAACTCCCATAGGGAGATCCGCACCCCTGGCTGGCCGCTACGACTCCCGCTGACTGGCAACCGCTGGCAGGATGGATGAAGTTTCCTCTCCCGGTGCGCCATGCCGGCCAGCAGCAATTTTCAGGAGGCCATCCGCGAGGCGCAATCCAGCGCCTTGGTGGGGCCCAATGTGGTGAACAAGGCCCTGCCCTTCGTGGGTGGTGGGATGGTGCTCACCGCCGGTGGGGTGATGGGCGGTCTAGCCCTGATGGCCAGCAACCCCACAGGCTTCATGCCCCTGTTCTGGGTGGCCCTGATCGGCAACTTCATTCTCTTCTTCGTGGCCCAGAACGTGGCCATGAAGGGCAATAACAGCACGGCTCTGCCGATGCTGGCCGCCTACAGCCTGATCACCGGCTTCACCCTCAGCGGCCTGGTGGCCATGGCGATCGGCACCGCAGGCATCGGTGCCATCGGCACAGCCGCCCTGGCCACCGGCGTCACCTTCGTGGTGGCCTCGGTGATGGGTCGCCGTATGAGCGACAGCGTCGGTCAGGCCCTGAGCGGCGCGGTGGGGCTGGGCATCCTTGGCCTCTTGATCGCCATGGTGGTCCAGGTCGTGGGCGGCATCTTCGTGCCGGGCTTCGGGGGCAACGGCTTCGAGCTGCTGATCGCGGGGTTCGGCACCGTGCTGTTCGTGGGAGCGGCCTTCGTTGACTTCTACACGATGCCCCGCACCTACCGGGACGACCAGTACTTGGCCGGTGCCCTCGGCATGTACCTCACCTACATCAACCTGTTCATCTTCATCCTGCGTCTGATCATCGCCCTGCAGGGTGGCGGACGCCGCGACTGACCTGACAGGCCCATGAACCTCCGGCTCACCGCATCGGTGGGCTTTTTTGATGGCCCGGAAGGGGGCGGGCGGGCTGGCCAACTCAGCCGGCCACGGCCTCCACGGCAGCGGCGATGGCCCGGCGCTGCTCGGCGTCGTAGCCCCAGCGGTCCAGGAAGGCCACATCCTCGCCGGCACCCTGATCGGCGGCCTGCAGCAGGGTCTCCAGGCGCTGCTTCACGGCGCCGGGTTCCAGCAGGCGCAGCAGCTCGGTGCAGCGGGCCTGCACCCGCTCGGAGCCGACCTGCTGGCCGCTGTCGCCGTTGCGGCCGTGCTGCACGGCCATCGCCGTGCTCATGGCCAGGTTGCGCGCGCTCAGATCCACCACACCATCGCCTGCAGCCCGCAGCTGCAGCACCAGGGGCTCGGGCAGACGGTCCATCAAGGGGCAGTCTCCGGCCAGGCTCACCACGAAGAAGCCCCGGGCCCCGTCGCGGCTGGCCACCAGCTCGCCCACCCGATCGGCAAGCACCTCATCGCTGAGTTCGCCGTTCTCCCACAGCCCCAGCCACTGGGCCGTGATCTCCATCGCCTGCTGAAAGGAGGGCGCCTGCTGAAAGGAGGGCTCACGCTGGGGTTCGCTCATGCTCCGGGCGACGCGGCTCACTGGCATGAGCCTAGAAGTCAGCGAAGAGGCCGAGGCGGCCGTGGGGAGTCCCAGTCGCCCTCTTCGCTGGATCCAGCACACCCGATGGACTCCTCGGCCAGCATCGCCCGATTGCGGCCTTCGCGCTTGGCCCGGTAGAGCGCCGCATCAGCACGGGCGAGCAGATCCGTCGCCCCATCGTCCTCACCATCCAACCGCGAGGCAGCCACGCCAACGCTGATCGTCACCACACCGAGGGGATGGGGCATGGCCTGGTCCTCCAGCTGCCGGCGAAGCAGTTCACAGCAGTGCAGAGCCTGGTCGGCAGCGGTGTCGGGCAGGAGCAGCACGAACTCCTCGCCACCGAATCGAAACACGCTGTCCCCCTGGCGCCGCAGCCCATCCCGGAGTTGCTGGGCCACGGCCCGCAGGCAGCCATCCCCGGCCGGGTGACCGAACCCATCGTTATAGGCCTTGAAGTGATCCACATCCACCATCGCCAGGGCGAGGGATTGGCGCTGGCGGCGGGCCAGGCCCCAGGCGCGATCGAGTGCCTCCTCGAAGCTGCGCCGATTGCCCAGACCCGTGAGCGGATCCTCACCGGCAAGCTGGGTGAGCTGGCGGTTGGCCAGCTCCAGCGCCTCCGTGCGCTGCAGCACCAGCAGCTCCAGATCACGGTTGCGATCCTCGAGAAGCCGCTGCTCGCGCCGACGGAACGTCACCTCCCGGCTCAGCAGCAGCAGCGCGACACCGAGCAGCAGGCCCATGAACACCGCCAGACCCAGTTGCTGGGGGAGCAACTCCTGCGCCACCAGACGATCGATGGCCGTTCCATCGACCTCGAAGACCGCCCTCGCCTGCAGCCTGGGGAGCGGGGCCACCAGCAGGTGGTCCCCATCGAGATCCAGGCTGTACACCTCGCCGTCGGCCGGAGCTGCCGCCAGCACCCGGGAGTGGCCCGAGGGCAGGCGCGCCCCTGGCGCAATCGCGGCACCTGCCCGCACCAGCAGGCTGCCATCGAGAGCCACCACATAGAGCGGCTGGGCCAGCAGACCGCTGCGGCTCAGGCTCTCGGAGGGCATCAGCCAACGCAGCAGATCGCGCAGCACCAGATCGTGACCCACGGCGCCAGCCCAGCGTCCCCGCTGCGCATAGGGCGCCACCACACTGATCAGCCAGTCTCGGGCCGCCGGGTCGTACTGGGGACGGGTCCAGCGGGGCTTGCCGCTGGGATTCACCGCCGGTGCGGTGAGCTGCACTCACGCCGTGGCCCTGTAATCGAGCTGCGCCGTGGCATGGCGCACGAAATCAGGCCTGGCCGGCCAGAAGATCACCTCACCGCCACTGAGGGGCAACACCCAGGTGTTCTCCACCACCATCTGGGAGGCCCCAGCCCATACACCGTGGTGATCGCCTGAGCCTCACTGAAGAACGCGCGCAGCGGCGCCGTGAGTGGCAGCGAAGGCGGAATCCAGATCACCGCCTGCCGGCCTGGCCGAACCTGTTCCGCTGGACTTCGCCAGACCCCATCGGCGTCCTGTCGCACAAGGTCACTGAAGGGCAGCGGCCGGGCCACCTGGGGCGGGGCGGCCGGATCGATCGCCGACACCAGGGCGGCGAACACCGCGATGCTGCGCTCGGCGGCGCTGAGGGAGGCATTGAAGCGGTCCACATCGCTCTGCACCTTCAGTCGCTGGGAGCGCAGGGCCTGCTGCAGGAGCTGACCGCTGAGCTGACGCTGCAGCTGCCAGGAGGCCAGTCCGCCGGCCAGCAGCACCGCCGCAAACAGGCCGATGCCGAACCCGGGGATGGACGCCACTGCCGGCGGAAGCCTCAGGGCACGGAGACGGGGACGGAGGGGAAGCACCAATGGGAAAACCGGGATGCGGCGCAGGCCTCCGACCGGTCGGATCAGCCCCTGCGGCGATTCTGGCCGGGGCCGAGGAAACTGACTCCCGCCGGGCTGCCACTGTTGGGAGATGCGCCACATTCCATCTGCGGACGACCCCTCCTCCCCCGGCGGCGAGGGCCAGCTGCTGCCGATCCCCGATCCCGCCGAATCAGCCCGTCTGCTGGGCTCCAGCTCCCAGGCCGCGGCCGCCGAGGGGTTCCGCTCCGGCTTCGTGGCCCTGATCGGCCGACCCAACGTGGGCAAGAGCACCCTCCTCAACCAGCTGGTGGGCGAGAAAGTGGCGATCACCTCGCCGGTGGCCCAGACCACCCGCAACCGGCTGCGCGCCATCCTCACCACCGCCGGGGCACAGCTGGTGCTGCTCGACACCCCCGGCATTCACAAGCCCCACCACCTGCTGGGGGAGCGCCTGGTGAAGACGGCGAAAAACGCCATCGGCGATGTGGATGTGGTGCTGCTGCTGGTGGACGGCAGCGAGCCGGCCGGCCGTGGCGACGGCTTCATCGTGGAGCTGCTGCGCCACTGCCGCGCGCCGGTGCACGTAGCCCTCAACAAGCACGACCTGGTGGATCCAGCCCAGGCTGAAGCACTGGCCGCCAGCTACCGCGAGATGTTGGAGGGTCGGGGCGATTTCGCCAGCCCCACACCTGCCGGCCAGGACCCGCGGCCACCGCTCGCATGGCCCCTGCACCCGGTGAGCGCCCTCACCGGCGCCGGCACCGAGGCCCTGGTGGCAGCCCTGGCAGCCGAACTGCCCGAGGGTCCCCAGCTCTACCCGGCCGATGCGGTGAGCGACCAGCCCGAGCAACTGCTGATGGCGGAGCTGATCCGCGAGCAGGTGCTCAGCCACACCCGCGAGGAGGTGCCCCACTCGGTGGCGGTGAGCATCGACCGGGTGGTGGACGACGGCCCGCGCACCGCCGTGCTGGCCACGGTGCTGGTGGAGCGCGCCAGCCAGAAGGGCATCCTGATCGGCAAGGGCGGCCGCATGCTCAAGACCATCGGCCAGGGGGCGCGGCTGCAGATGGAGAAGGTGTTCAGCGGGCCGGTGTATCTGGAGCTGTTCGTGAAGGTGGTGCCGGGCTGGCGCCGCAGTGCCGCCCGCCTGGCCGAGCTGGGCTACCGGGGGGAGTGAGGCGGGGGAGTGAGGCGGAGGAGTGAGACGGGGGCCCCGCACGGCTGAGAGAATCGCCCCATGACCCACTCCAGCCCTGCCCCTCGGCAGCCAGGCCCGCCCGCAGCTCCAGCTCCCGAGCAAGCTCCTGCCGCAGCCGATTTCCCGCCCCGGGAGATCGGCGCCTTCCTGCGCTTCTGCGCCGGCGAGTGGATGGGCCTGCGCAGCCGTTTCGAGCTGGGGGAGGCCACGGCCATGGCCGAGGGCGATGAATGGCACAGCAGCGAGCGGGGTGAGCTGGTGGTGGGTTACCTCGAACCTGGAGCAGGCGGAACAGGCGCCGATTCCCCCGGTGGCCTCAACGTTGGCGCCATGGGGGAGCCGCCGAGTCGGCTGCTGTTTGCCGCCGAGGGGAGCTTCACAGTGCACGACGGCCAGGGGGCCCGGCAGGGGAGCTGGCTGCTCTGGCCCGACGGCAGCCTGGAACTCACCCTGAGCAACGGCGACAGCGAGGTGCGCGAGCGGATCTGGTTCACCAAGCCCAACCTGCGGCTGCGCTCCAGCGTGGAGAACCACGCCGATGGCCGCCCCGGCCGCGCCAGCTTCAGCTCCGAGATCCGCCGGGTAAGCCGGCCAGCCGCTCCCGCCAGCTGAGCCGATGGGCCCCTCTCTGTGATGCGACTCGATGTGGTGAGCCTGGCGCCGGAGGCCATGGCCCCCCTGCTGAGCCTGGGCGTGATCGGCCGGGCCTTCGCCGCCGGCCTCGCCGAGCTGCACACCCACAACCCGCGCGACTTCGCCACCGACAACTACCGCAAGGTGGATGACGAGCCCTACGGCGGCGGCGCCGGCATGGTGCTCAAACCTGAGCCGGTGTATGCGGCGGTGGAGGCGATCCCGGTGCTGCCGCGGCGGCGGGTGCTGCTGATGTCGCCCCAGGGCAGCCCGCTGCAGCAGGCCGACCTGCGCCGCTGGGCCACGGGCTACGACCAGCTGCTGCTGATCTGCGGCCACTACGAGGGCTTCGATGAGCGCATCCGCGCCCTGGCGGATGAGGAGGTGTCGCTGGGCGACTTCGTGCTCACCGGCGGCGAGCTGCCGGCGGCGGTGATCATCAACGGCGTGGTGCGCCTGCTGCCGGGCACGGTGGGCACCCAGGCCAGCCTGGAGGAGGAGAGCCACAGCGCCGGCCTGCTCGAGCACCCCCACTACACCCGCCCCGCCAGCTTCCAGGGGATGGAGGTGCCTGCGGTGCTGCGCAGCGGTGACCACGGCGCCATCGCCCGCTGGCGCTTCGAACAGCAGCAGCAGCGCACCCGTGAGCGGCGGCCGGACCTGTTCGAGCGCTGGCAAGCTGAACAGCGCTGAACGGCCCGCGGGGCAGAGGCTTGCCGTGCTGATCGTGACCACACCCCAGTTGGAAGGCCGCCCCATCCGCCACTACCTGGGACTGGTGCATGGGGAGACGATCCTCGGGGCGAACCTGTTCCGCGACCTGCTCGCCAGTGTGCGCGATCTGGTGGGTGGCCGCGCCCGGGCCTATGAATCCACCCTCCAGCGTGCCCGGGAGATGGCCGTGGAGGAAATGGCGCGGCGGGCGCGGCTGCTGGGGGCCGATGCGGTGGTGGGGGTGCGGATCGATGTGGAGGTGCTGGGTCAGGCCGGCGGAATGCTGATGGCCTGCGCCACCGGCACGGCGGTGAACCTGGACCCTGCGCGGCCTTGGCAGCTGCCGCCCCCACCACTGCCTCCCGAGCAGCCACCCGACTAAGCCACTGGGTGCTCAGCCCTGAGGCTGCTGCTGGCGGCCCTGCTGCATGCCGCGCAGGGCCGCCAGCAGGGAAGCGGGGCTCTGGGGATCCACCATCAGCACGCTGCCCCCGGGGGCCTGGGCCATCGCCTCGCCCATGGCCATCCAGTCGCGGGCCAGCAACAGGCGAATCGCCTCGGAGGCCTCCGGGTTGGCCTGCATGGCCTCCGCAAGCTGGATGGCGGCGTCGGCCCGGGCCTGGGCCAGCAGGGTCTGCTGCTGGGCCTGGGCCTGGGCCTCCAGCACCAGCGCTTCCTGCTTGGCCCTGGCATCGAGCACCAGGGCTTCAGCCCGGCCCCGGGCGGCATTGAGCTGGGATTCCTTTTCCCCCTCGGAGCGCAGGATGGCGGCGCGCTTCTCGCGCTCGGCGGTCATCTGCTGCTCCATCGCCTGCTGCACGCCTGGGGAGGGATGGATGTCGCGCAGCTCGACACGGGTCACCTTCACCCCCCAGGGATCGGTGGCCTGGTCGAGCTCCTTGAGCAGCACCTCGTTCACCTCATTGCGGGTGGTGAAGGTCTGGTCGAGGTCGAGCTTGCCCATCTCAGCGCGGATCTGGGTGAGCACCAGATTCACCATCGCCGCCTGCAGGTTGTCCACGGCGTAGTAGGCGCGGGCGTGCTCCAGCAGCTGCCAGTACACCACCGCATCCACCTCGATCGCCACGTTGTCGCGGGTGATGCACTGCTGCGGAGGAATATCCAGCACCCGCTCCTTGAGCGATTCGTGGCTCACCACCTTCTCCACCACCGGCAGCACGAAGGAGAGGCCCGGCTGCAGCTGGCGGTCGTACTTGCCCAGGCGCTCCACCAGGCGCGACTGGCCGCCGCTGGTGATCTTCACGCTGTTGAGACCGAGGGCGGCCATCACAAACACGGCGGGCAGGCCCAGCAGCGGATCCATGGCGTGGGGGGAGGGCGTGGGGGGAGGGCGTGGGGGGAGGGCGTGGAAGCCCCGGGAAGGCGTTCCCCTAGCAAGGTAGGCAGCATGGGGAGCGAAGACCATGTCCTTGGCCGCCATGCCCGCCGCGCTGATCTGGCTGCTGCTGGGGCTCTGCCTGTTGCTGCTGGAACTGCTGGGCCTGGAATTCGACGGACTGCTGGCCGGGGCCGGGGCCGCCCTGCTGATGTCGGTGCTGGCGGCGTCGCTGCCCCTGCCGCCCCTGCTGCAGATGGCGGCTTTCGTGCTGCTCAGCGCCCTGCTGTTGCTGGCCCTGCACCGCTGGGGGAGGCGCAGGGAACGGGGCCTGCCGCCGGCCAGCGGCGACGAGCGGGCCACCGTGATCAGCGGCTTTGACGGCAGCCAGGACGGGGGCAGTGCGGGGCGGGTGCGCTGGCAGGGTCAGAGCTGGGCCGCCATCAACCTGGACGAGGGGCGGCCCCTGCTTCCCGGTAGCGCGGTGACCGTGCTGGGCCGCGAAGGGACCCAGCTGCAGGTGCTGCCGACCCCTGAACACTGGGAGTGAGGTCTGCCGACAGCCGCGCTCAGTCGTGGGCCGGCAGACGCAGCAGCACCTCGGCGCCGCCCAGCTCATCGCTGCGGCCCCAGGCGCAGCGAACCGCCGTGGATCTGCACGGCGGCATTCACCACAAACAGCCCCAGCCCACTGCCCTGGGGTTTGGTGCTGGCCAGCAGCAGCTGCTCCAGCTGCAGATCGGCGAAACCGGGGCCGTTGTCGGCCACCCGCAACTCCAGCCAGGGCGAACCATGGGAATCGATCCTGCGCTCCAGGCTGAGCTGGAGGCGAGGCTCGGCCACCTGGCCCTGGCTGAGGGCCTCGACGGCGTTGCGGATCAGGTTGGACAGTGCCATCTGCAACTGGCTGGC
>Ga0315902_10008207_pt1 | contig 14174 bp, 12 predicted proteins | sample LakEriMetagenome_9_FD_203523 | JGI IMG/M metagenome (GOLD analysis project Ga0315902, IMG submission 203523) | Freshwater fungal communities from buoy surface, Lake Erie, Ohio, United States - Buoy 12 MA117 | ecosystem: Environmental > Aquatic > Freshwater > Lake > Lake biofilm | place: USA... | reverse complement strand
CGGTGAGCGAATTCATAACACCAAGCACAGAAGCGGCTGTTCCAGCCTCTGAACCATGACCCTGCAGGGCAATGGTCTGTATCGGCGTGATGGTCATTCCAAATGAAATCATGAAAACAGCCATCAAGGGAATAACAGATTCGATGCCTGGATTTTGATTGGCAATAGTGAAAAGTCCAAATCCGGCAGCAAACGCAAGAATCAAGGAAGCCAAGATAACCCAGGTGGCTCTAAACATTCGACCCAGCTTCGCTCCAGCTTGAATTCCCAAGAACCAGCAAAAAGCAGTAATTGAGAAAGCAATAGAAAACTCAACTGGGGTCAGCCCCAGGCTGTCTTGATAAAGAAACGGAATGATGTTGAGGTAACTAAAGAGCCCAATGGTTTGCACCATTCCAATAAGGACAAGACCTACCAGAATGCGATCTTTGAATACCGCGAGGAATCTTTTGGTAACACCCTCGAACCCTTTGGCCCTGCGGTTATCAATGTGATGGCTTTCTACCAGTGATTTAGAGGCGATCAGCAACACCGCAACACCCAAAATGGTCAAGGCCAGCGGAATCACGCGCCAGTCTGGAGCTACCAGCAATAGTTGCGCCGATAAAAATGGGCTTACCATTGGTGCGATTCCAGCAACCAACCAAACCCTGGCCAACATCTTCAACATGGCCTTACCCACGAAAAGATCTCTAATAATTGCCTGAGTAACCACCGCAATTGCAGCTCCAGCTAGCCCTTGCAAAAAACGAAAAGCAACAAAGGCTTCGATGCCTGGTGCCACATACAAAGCAGCCGAAGCAAAGGTAAAAAGCGACAAGAAAAATAGAGCTGGTTTTTTCCTTCCTAGTGAGTCACTAAGTGGTCCAGCCGCAAAGAAGCCAATCGCTGCACCCGCAGTCACTGCCGACAGGGAGTATTGAACAAAGGCGTCTGGCACCTCAAAAAATGCGGCAATGTTTGGGTAAGCCGGTAAAAACATGTCTGTGACCAGAGTTTGAACCATAAACAAGAATCCGAGTACAAAAATGTAAACAACTCTTTGGTTTTTGGTGATCTCGGCAGTAGATACCGAGCTAGTTTTTGCCATCACTTAGGAAGCTTCAATTCTTTGGGGTCTAGGGCTCTTGGCCCACCTAGAAAAGCTTAGCTGTCCCACCAAGTGCAATAAGAAGTGACTCGGCAAAAGAAAAACCCCCAAGCTAATTGCCTGGGGGACTTTTCTTCGAGTGAACTTATTACTTAAGGGTTACTTTTCCACCAGCTGCTTCTAGAGCTGCCTTTGCCTTCTCGGCGGTTTCCTTGTTTGCACCCTCAAGGATTGTTGATGGAGCACCATCAACTAGAGCCTTTGCTTCACCTAGACCTAGGTTGGTAAGTGCACGCACTTCCTTAATAACCTGGATCTTCTGGTCGCCTGCAGAGTCTAGAACAACGTCAAACGCGTCCTTCTCTTCTGCTGCTTCACCAGCTCCGCCACCGGCTGGAGCTGCTGCTGCAACTGCAACTGGAGCTGCGGCGGTAACTTCGAATACCTCTTCAAACTTCTTTACGAAGTCTGAAAGCTCGATTAGAGATAGCTCCTTGAAGCCATCGATTAGCTGTTCGGTTGTCAGCTTTGCCATTTGATTTTCTCCTTATTTTCTTTGTTAAGCGTTTGTCTCTTGCTTGGCACGAAGGGCGTCGATGGTGCGGACGGCCTGAGCCAGCGGAGCTTGGAACATGTAAGCAGCCTTGAACATTGAAGCCTTGAACATTCCAGCGGCCTTCGCCAATAGAACTTCACGGCTTTCTAGATCAGCAAGCTTCTTAACCTCGTCTGATGACAAAGTGACGCCATCCATGATGCCGCCCTTGACTACCAGTAGAGGATTTGCCTTGGCAAAGTCGCGCATTTGCTTGGCCACGTTGACTGGGTCTCCGTGAACAAAAGCCATTGCAGTAGGTCCTGCTAGCTGACCGTCAAATGCGGTCACTCCAGCGTTCTTAGCTGCAATCTTGAGTAGCGTGTTCTTTGCCACGGCGTAGGTTGCGTCAGCACTAATGGAACGGCGAAGAGTCTTCATCGCTCCAACAGTGAGTCCGCGGTACTCGGTTAGCAATACGGCACTCGAGCTTTGGAATTTCTCCGTTAGCTCGGCGACGGTAGCTTCCTTGTTCGCCATGGCACTCCTTGATTATCTGTATTTGTCGGCAGCCCTAAGAAACAAAAAATGCTCCTCACGTAAGCGAGGAGCATAAGGAATTAGAGCAAAACTCTAGAATCTTTACTTCTACACCTACGTGGGCAAACACTTTGTGTTTCTTAGTCAAAACAAGCCAAATTCCAAGAATTCTTGGGATTTGTCCTGCCTCAAACCGACGGTCTTTGGCTTCCTACAGTCTAGAGCTTCAAGGGGTTAGCTGTAAAGCCCCAAATCATGGAGCAGGTCCTTGGGTTCAGTGACCCTTTCGGGTTCTTGAGAACTTTCGTCGGCGAAGAGTCTCGAGGACAGTAACTGACGAGGCTAAAGCTGCCACTATACCAACGACAATCCAGGTGCCGGAATACAGATCGCCCTGGGGCTCAGAAGATTCAGAAGCCGCTTCGGGTGCTGCATTTTTCTCCTCAGAACTATACTCCGGCTCAGTCAGGGTTGGAGAGGCGGAAGGTTTAGGTGTGACTAATGGTTTGACTCCCTGCGCTCTAGGTTGACTTAATGTTCCTGCTGAAGGAGGTGTATAGGTGGGCGGATTCGAAGTTTGAGTGCTAGGGCGGATTATGAACTTTGGAACAGAGTAGTGGAAGTCACTAGCCTCAAGATAAATCATTCCGTTTTCATTCGTGACTGAAATGTTCGCGTCCTCTTGTAGAGATCCATCCTGATTTACAATCAGAGCCTCAAGGCTGTCAGCACCGACTAGTTCATTTTCGGGCCACTGGCAGTCAGCAAACTCTTCATGAACCCAAAGTCTGAAAAAGCCAGAATTTAATTCACCGGAAGCATCGAGGTGAGGTGCAAAAATGTTGAACTCAAGATACTCCTCAACGTAATTCCATTCGGGTGATCCGGCAGAGTTGGAATTAAAGGCTTGGGCTGTAAATCCATGGTCCGAGCAACGAGGGTCCCACCAGGAGGTTTCTGGTGTAGCTCCCGCATGATGCACTGTGAATCCAATTAGATAACTGTCCTCATCGGCTTGTGCTGACAAGTCCATAGGCTCTTGCATGCTTTGGTCTATTTTCCACTGCTGCGTGTAGTAAGAAACTTTCGAGTGAGTCCCACTGAAGGTCCAACGGTTACCTCCAGTTATGGACTCTTTCGTGTAACTAGCTTCGTTTGCAACGAATTGTAAGTTTTGAGGCTTCAGCCAACTTGTGCGAACAGTGACTTTAATTGAAAACCCTGCAGGAAGGCCATCGACCCACACCCCGAGTACTCCGACAGTAATGCCCTCGTCATTTTCAAAAGACGGTGTAAACATTTGCGCAGAAACAATAAATGGTGTCGCGCCCGTAGCCGTTGAGGTCCAGGATGGATCCCCTGAATGCATAGTGTTACCGTTGCTGTCAGTCTCAATGGTCCAGGTCTGGATGCCGGATTCAGTCGCATTCAAGTAACCGCCGGTTACACCTTTGACTTGAACTGATTCTATGCAATCAAGTTGTTGCCCTGAAGTGCAAACACCTAAGCCGTAGTATGCAGGAACAGAGGGGTCTACGGCTATACCGGCAGGGTTAGTTGTGGTCGTTACAGGGTTTGCAACCGCTACGAGGCTTCCGCTGACAGACAAGACTGCAACGACAATAAGTGCAATAATTTTGAACTTCATCTGATTCCCCCCAGAATCTAATGTTCATTCTTTGTTGGCTAAATCCTATACCCGCTGATTGGCATGTGACTAGATGAGTCCCAAGTTTTGGCACCTAAAAACAAGTAAACCCCACCCCCCTAGGGGGAGGGGTTTTTAGCGCTGTCTCGATCGCTTTTACTCCTCGAACTATTTACTAGTTCGAATACTTCTTAGCCCTTGGACGCTTCTCGCCTGATGGCTTGTCGGCCCAACGACCTTTACCAGAACCCTGGTAGTTGCCTTTTTTCTTTGGTCTTGAATCACGGTCACGGTCTCTTCCGCGGTGGTTAGAACCGCCGCCTCGAGAGTCTCCGAAGTCCAGAATGTCTGGAGCTGCTGGAGGTGGTGCAATCGGACCAGCTAGTTCTTCCAGCAATTCAGAGCCTGGACGAACATCAGTGATCTTGGCATCGCGCTCGGCGCGGTGCAGTAGGTCTTCGACCTTGCGACGCTTCGATCTTGGAATCAATGTGATAACAACACCTTCCTTACCGGCACGGCCAGTACGGCCGGAGCGGTGAAGGTAGGTCTTGTATTCCTCTGGTGGGTCAACCTGGATAACCAGTGCAACATCATCAACGTGAATACCTCTAGCTGCAACGTCGGTTGCAACAAGGACCCTTACGGCACCTTTAACAAATCGCTCTAGGTTACGAGTTCTTTGGTTCTGGTTTAGATCTCCGTGCAGTCTTGCTGCTGGAACACCGTTGTTGGTAAGTGACTCGCTTAGACGCTCAGCTGTCATCTTGGTACGGGTGAAGATAAGTGATTTACCTTCTCCTTGCACAAGACGAAGAAGTACCTGGCTACGGTCATCTGGGTCAACTACCAGCACGCGGTGCTCGATAGTTGAGTTCTCCTGAGTTTCGTTAGGAACTTCGTAAACGTAAGGGTTCGGCATGAACTCGCGAACAAGTGCATCAACTTCACGATCCAGTGTGGCCGAGAACAGTAGCTTCTGGCTTTCTCCGGTGGCACGGAGAACACGCTTTACGCCTTCGATGAAACCAAGATCACACATGTGATCGGCTTCGTCGACGACCATGGTCTCAACTTCGCTTAGGTCAATGATTCGCTGAGCCATTAGGTCCTCAAGACGGCCGGGGGTAGCAACAACGATGTCAACACCGCGGCTAAGAGAGATCTCTTGACGGCGCTGAGGAACACCACCATAAACACAAGCTGTGTAGAAACCAACGGAGCGAGCAAGAGCTGAAACGGTTCTGTCGATCTGATCGGCAAGTTCACGGGTTGGAGCCAAGATCAATGCGCGAGGCTTGTTTGGCTTTCTAGGCTGGGAGCCTGCTGCAACCAGTTTCGAGATAATCGGAACGGCGAAAGCAATTGTCTTTCCAGAACCAGTTTTTCCGCGACCCAAGACATCTCTGCCTTCCAAACCTGCTGGAATGGTTGACTGCTGAATCGGGAATGGAGTTTCAGCTCCAAGGCCACGAAGTGCGGTAACAAGCTTTGGGTGCAGACCCATCTCTTCGAAACTTCCCTGGATAATAATTTCTGAAGCGTCAGCAACAACTAGCTTTTCTAGAACCTTGTCCTCAAAGAATGCTTTGCGGTTTGGGTTCTTGTCGCGAGCGCCAACAAAGCTGGAGTCACGAGACTTGTCTCTTGAGACTCTGTCTTCGCGGTACGGGTTACGGTCGCGGTCGTACTCTCTCGAGTTTGAACGTGGCTCGTAGGTTCTTCCAGATTCCCTTGAAGAGTCTCTTGATGAGTCTCTAGAACCGCGGAAAGAATCGCTGGTGAAATCCCTTGCTGGACGATCGGAGCGGAAGCCGCGATCATTGCGAGCTGGGCGCTCAGATGAATCTGAACGGTATCCAGATCCTGACCTGGAACCAAAGCCACGATCAGAAGACCCTGCAGGCTTGCGAGGTCCTCTTACTTCATAGCTTCTGGATTCGGCTGGTCTTGAGTCTCTGGAGTCAGAAGATTTTCTGTCCGAGTAAGAAGGCTTATCTGACCAGTTCTTTTTGGCTGGACGGTCGGACTGACCCTGGCCGTAACGTGGCTTGTCCGACCACTCACGTCTTGGGGCATCGCTTGATCTTGGTGCGCGATCGTCGAAAGATCTTGGTGCGCGGTTTGCGCGGTCCTCTGCTGTGTGACGAGGCTTACGAGCCGAGTCTGTCTTTGGACCTCTTGGTTCCCAGTTGGAGCCGCGGTCTGGTTTGCGGCCGCTCATTTCGCGAGCGTCAGTTGCACCCTTACGGTGCGATTTTTTCGGTGCAGCAGATGATCCTGCGAAACTTGAAGTTCCAGATCTTCGTGGTGCGCCTTTAGCTGCTCCAGTTTTTGGACGTGGAGCTGATTTGCCGAAATTAGGCATAGTTTTAATTGCTTCCTCTTTTGTAGGCACGCGCAGGCAAGAAAAAGCACAATTCATGTGTTGTTTCGTTGCTGCGTGTGTCTTTGCGGTCTAGTCGAACTGCGCTAGACCCTAAGCATTCCCGGCTAAAGACCGACAGCTATAAGAGGTAAAGACTGATGCACCTAAAATGCACTGCAAACGACTACTGCTGGGAAGTTCCCAACGACATAAGCCTAGTTGGAAGGTTGCAATAAAGCTAGGAAAAATTTCCTAGGAAATAATGCCTCGAACCTTCAGTTCAGCGCTTAGTTCCGCATCAGATGGCTCAACTAGGTGCTTGCCATCAGCAAAAACGATAACTGGGATGTTGGTTCTTCCAGAAATGGCCTTAGCTTCCTCAGTGAATTCAGGACTTGATTCAACGTCTTTTTTGTCGAAATCAACACCCAAGGTGTTCAAGAGTGCCTCTGACCTGCGGCAATCGCCACACCACTGTGCTCCGTAAAAGGTTACTTCTGACATTGCTATCTCCTTAGAATTTTTTCTTCTGGTATTACTAACTGCTTCCCATCAAAGCTGATTCCCGCCAAATCTTCAACCACAACGTCAGCATCGGTCTCTAATGCCCTTTTCGACACCCCAACAACAAAGGCAGCGCCTGCTGCTAGGGCTGCTTTTACCCCAGCATCGGCATCTTCAAAGACTATGCAATCGCTCGCGCTAAAGCCCAGCTTCTTTGCTCCAAGTAGATATGGATCTGGCGCAGGCTTGCCATGTTCGACATCATCGCCACTAACAAACTGCTCGGGCAGCGGTAACCCTGCTGCCTTGATGCGAGCTCTGCCGAGGTTTGAATTAGCAGAGGTGCATATGGTCCAGATTCCGGCTGGTAAAGAGTGCAGTAGCTCTACTGCTCCAGGAAGTGCGTTTGTCTTATCAGCCGAGGATTGCTCGAGCTCATTGATTCGGTTGTTAGCGGCCTCGAACCTAGCTTCGCCAACTAATTCCAAAATCAAATCTTGGGCTCTAGTTCCGTAGTGGTTGGAAATCGAGAAGCCCTCAAGACCGAATTCCTCCCCAAGAATCCCCCAGGCAACATCAACGGCCGCATGAGAATCTACCAAAACCCCATCGTTATCAAAAAGGAGCGCACTGGCTCTAAGAATCATTTGCGCTTTCTTGGAGCAGCGGCCTTTGCTTTGGCGTTAGGTGCAGCTTTCTTGCTAGCTGCTGACTTGGAAGCAGGCTTGCTTGCGGTTTTCTTGGTTGGAGAAACTGGGGCTGTTTGATTGCGCTCAGTGATAAACAAATAGATTCCGACAGCTGCAATCAAAAGCAGCAAAAGCGCTGGCACCATAGATTCAAAGAACCACGTCCACTCAAAAGGCGCTATTTCCCAACCTGGATCGAAGACAAACTCTTCGTCACCAAGAGGTTCAATGTACTCCGGCCAAATCCTAAGCGACTCAATAGCGGCTGCTCCGAATGTGAAAGACATGATCGAAACGGTGGCTCCAAAAACAATCGAAAGAACAAAGTTCAAATTCGCAGCCCCTGCCGCCAAAGTCTGTCTGACTCTTGGAGGAGCTGACTTGGCAGCCTTGGCCCTTGAGGAGAATCTGGTTCCAAGCAAAATACCCAGCGCGATGATGACCTGGATAACTACCCAAACCCAAACCTGCAGATCAGTTCTGGTGATGTCGTAGACAACCAGTCCAAAGATGATTGCGACCGCGGTGAAAAGGATTGGAATGGCATAGCCAAGCCCAAGAGCCTTCTCCGAATCGGACATTCCCTGTTTCTTGGCCTGCTTGACGGTTTGCTTTCTGTAAACAAAAGCACGCAGCAAGATGTAAATCACGAGGATGGTTGCCAAGACAATTGGCACATAAACATCAAATAAGCGAACCAAAAGGTTCACGTTTTCCTGGCCAAAGCTATTGAAAGCATTTAGGAAGTTACCGATGGCATAAATTGAGCCCCCGACCAGAGAGATAACGACGGTTAGATTGGTGAATCTGTGAGCGGCTCGAGGAAGTGGTGCATCAAGTCCAGCAAGTTCTCTGGCGTGCAGGGACATTTGCTGACCTCGAAGAGCGAGCAGTCCAAACACAACGATTCCAACCAGGTATAGATAGGTAGAAATCTGAACAATCTGGGTTTCCCCAAGATACATTCCCTCGCTGTCATAAATCGGAAAGACATATAGGTCTGAGTAGATAGCGAACATGAACAGTGTCCAGCCCACCACAAGGCCAATAAGAGGGGTAATGATTGCTTGTTTAGCTAATTTGATTTCCATATCTTAAGCCTACGCCCGACCCATAAACTTGAGGGATGATTGTGGTGATTGGCGAAGCTCTTATTGACCTAATTGAGAGTAAAGCGGACTCTGGCAGCTACCAGGCGGTGGTTGGCGGAGCAAATGCCAACGTGGCTATAGCACTAGCAAGAGCTGGGACCCCGCAGCAACTTCTTGCAAGAATATCTTCAGATTCTTTCGGGCAGAAGATTAGAACTCGCCTTGAATCAAACGGTGTTGGGCTTGACTACGCAATTGATGCTCCCGAGGCAACCTCTCTTGCAATTGCGTCAATTGGTCCTGCCGGTGGAGCAAAATACTCTTTTTACGTTGAAGGAACCGCTGACTGGAACTTCACCCGTGACGAATTACCGACCGCAGCAAAACTTTCTGAAATCGGAGCGAAGGCTTTGCAGTTTGGCTGTTTGACTATGGCTTTAGGTCCTGGGAACATCATCATCGAGTCTTGGGCCAGCGAATTTTTCAAAGCTGGCTCACTAACTTTGTCGCACGATATCAATGTTCGTCCAGCTCTTGGCTTTGACGCAGCAGTTGAGCGCGAAAGAGTGGAGCGAATCAATTCCATTTCAAATATTGTTAAAGCTTCCGACGATGACATCAACTGGCTCTACCAACTTGCGCCTGGATCTAGCGTGGATGAGATTGTCTGGGGCTGGATTGGTAACACCGAACAAATTGTGTTTGTAACCCGTGGACCAGATGGCGTAAGCATTTACCGCAAGAACAAGGTCCGCATTGATGTGCCCTCCCGGGCAGTTAATGTTCAAGACACCGTGGGCTCTGGCGATACCTTCTGCGCACACATGCTCAGCGGGCTGTTAGCTATTGATGGCTTGGGTGCGGATCCGGATCAAAAACTAGCTGCAGTAACAAGTGACCAACTAGTTGCTATAACTAGGGTCGCAGCCATTGCTGCGAGCATTGCCTGCGAAAGAGTTGGGGCAGAGCCGCCAACTAAAGCGGAACTAGCTGCTGTTATTGCAGCTAACGCTTAAACGGGCAGTGCCTGCACTCCATTGCACAGCAGCGCTCAAAGTTTGAAAGCTCTTTAGCTGTAAAGACAAAGTTTCCATTTACTGGATCTTTATAGCCCGGTTGATCTAGAGCCATTGCCAATTCGTGACGACGCAGTATCTCCTCGCGGGCAGGGTGGTCCTCAGCCAGTCTCTGTGGGTGAGGAAGGCTGAGCGGTCTTCTCGTTGGGGTCGGTCTAGGCATAGAACCTAGACGCTACCTGGTGCCAGTACCATTTCTGCGTAAGAACGCGTTGTGTCGCCCGATCTTGTCCTCTCCCACTTCAGGCTGAGCTCATTTAGGACTTTAGTTCCATAGCCCGGGGTGGCACCTTCAACGAGTGCCTTCCCGTTGTCTGTTACCTCCACGCTGAATCTAGTTGGGTCGATTTGATTGATTCTGACTTTTACCCAGCGAGCATGGCCGTGCTTTATGGAGTTTGTAACCAGCTCCCGAGTCAGCTCAATTGTTGCTTCGCAGGTCAAAGGCTCATTTGTGATTGCTGCCTCTAGTTCGGCTGGAATCTCAATTTCAACTTCAACACTGCCTGACCAAAGTTCTTTAACTTGGTTGAGAACAGAAAGCAGGGTCTCGGATTCAAGTCGGTTTGGATTGTTTAGCTGCTCAAGAGCAGTCTCAATGTCCTTTTGAACCTTAGCTAGATACTCATCAGTTGGGTTGTTGGTTTGAGACATGCCCATCGCGGAGGCGTAAAGGGCAGCTTGGATTGGACCGTGCAATAGCGCGGCCATCCTTTTGCGGTTGAGCCAAAGTTCCTGGGAAAGCCTGGAGGAGATAATCTCTAGCTGTCTGTTGACATCCTTAAGACGCTCGGTGGTTTCTCTCCGCTGGAGCTGGACCAGCTGAGCAAAAAATAACAGAAGGCCTAGGTTCCATTCAAAAAACAGCATGGTGAATATCTGGGCATCAGTACTTTGCATATTAAGTAGCGGCTTCAAAACAAAAAAGCCGCTCAATGGGAAGGAGTAAACAAGAGGCACGAGAACCCAGGCTAAAACAGTGGGGATTTCAAGCTTGTAGGTGAGCGCCTGCACAATCCGACCAAAACCAAAAATAAGTGCAAAAATCAGCGTCAGTACTATTAGCGCCATCACTGGCTCTTCTAGTAAGACGGTGCTAGAAACCAACAAGCCGATGGACATGGTTGCTGCCCAAAATGGAATCAAGAACTCGCCAAGAATGACTCGGTTTGGAAGAGCTGATTTCACCCTCACCGCAGCTGGCTCATTCTCGAAGTTTAAGTCGTCTTGCCCTTCGGCAACTTCCCTACTAAGGGGTCTAACGACTTCATCAGCAGCATCCCTCAGGGACCCGATAACAGCTGCCGATGAGGCGGAAGCTAGCGTCTCTTGGATTTTTCGAATTGCTGGCCGGATCAGCGATTCAACTTTGTCGCTCAACTCTTCTTGCTGCTGTTGCACCCTTGCCAGAACCCCAGCCGATCTAACCTGCAGTCTCAAGCGTTCTGCGGCTAGCAAGGAAAGAGCCTCTTTATGCCTTGCGTAGTTCGACACAACAATCGCGTTCAAGATAAGTGCGATAAGGGTAAATAGCGGACCACCCACCAGACGATAAAGAATCTCCCCTTCTTGAAATTGCCCAGACAAAATTGAAAACTCGAGCAAGGTAAGTCCACGAACTAGTCCAGCCAGGGCAAAAACAACCATCAGTAACGCCGGCCGACTGGGCCTTGGTTTATTGGGAAGAAAAATCCGAGCGATCAACAAAGGGATTATTGTGGCAATGTATCCAATAGTTGCGCTGACTAGTCGATACTCAAAAGTTGAGTCAGATCTGGTTTGATCAAAAATGATTCCAACACCAAAAGCGGGAATTAGGAAAAGAAAAAGTACCGGGTTGGAGAGTGCGTAGCGGGATCCAACCTGTTGAAATAATCTCTTGGCAGTTGGGCGGTGAGGTTTATACTCTTCGGTCACTGATCAGTCGCTACCGCACCAACAGCACTGAGGTAGGCCTTAGAAGCTGCAATACGAGCATTGCCAGATCCATTGGCATCAATATCAAGCGCTTGAAAAATCCTAGAAATCATTCCTTCAACAGCTCTAACCGTTGTGCCACGAGTTTCTGCAATCTGACTGTTCGACATTCCCTCGGACATCAGCTGCAGAACTGCTAATTGGCGTTTTGATAAATCGGCCAATGGTCTTGATTCGGCTTGGTCATGACGAAACTTGGAAACGTCTTCTTCTTTCAAAACTGCGTTGACGGCATCCACTAGTTCTTTGGAATCAACAAGTTGTGACTTTCTCAGATATGCCTGCGATTGCTTGACCGCTTTGGAATCTTTTTTTGCAAATCTTGGATCAGGAAGATTAGTTAGGAAGACAACACCGATGTCCGGTGACTCTCTTGCTAGGTACTCAGCAAAATCAAAACCATCAGGTCCAGGGCCTAATTCGATGTCTACGATGCAGGCATCAGGATCAACTGCCTTACAAGCACGCTTGGCATCTGATGCGTTGGCGGCTGTTGTGACATGAAAGCCAACGGCTTCCAATGATCTAGCAATTAGATCTCGAAGTAGGGACTCGTTTTCGACCACGACAAGGGTTCTTGATGTTGGCACTGGAACCTCTGTTTCTGGATTTGTGGACTGAATCCAATTATGACCCGACGAACTTTTTCAGGCAAAAAAATATAGTAATAACCGAACATTAGCCCTCGATTACAAGGTCTAGGCTTGTTCAATGACCAAATACGCAGCTTTAGCCGATGAGGTATCTTCAAGAGTCCCAGCAGGGTTTCTGTTTGGAGCCGCCACTTCGTCTTGGCAAATTGAAGGCTCTAGTCACACCCGAGGAAGTTCCATTTGGGACGATTTCGTCAAGGTTCCAGGTGCAATCGTGGACAAAGCAACCGCGGACCCCGCTTGCGATCACGTCAACCGACTTGAAGAAGATCTTGATTTACTTGCCCGATTGGGTGTTGACTCTTACCGCTTCTCGGTTTCTTGGCCAAGAGTTATTCCTGGTGGTAAATCTGCTGTTGATCAAAAAGGTATTGATTTCTACGACCGCCTAATCGATGGACTACTCAAGCGTGGGATTAAACCTTCATTGACCTTGTATCACTGGGATTTACCGAGTGAGCTGCAAGCTCATGGTGGTTGGGCTTGGGAAGGAATCTACGAGCAATTCCAGCACTACGCCGATGTGGTGTCCTCTAAATTTGCCGACCGCGTCTTTAGTTGGGCAACACTAAATGAACCTTGGGTTGTGGCTTTCTTAGGTAACGCGGCTGGTATTCACGCACCAGGTATTAAAGATCCTGCTACCTCTCTTGAGGTCGCCTACCGTCTCATGGTGGCAAGCGGTAAAGCTATCGAGGTTCTTAGATCAAACAAAGCAAACAATCCAGGCATTGTTCTAAACCTCACCACGATTATTGCCGACGATGAGGAGATTACTGACGCTGCAAGACACATTGATAACTTACAAAACAGGTTCTGGTTAGATCTACTAGCTGGTCGAGGAATCACCAGCGAGATCAAGGACTCAACAGCCAAATACACCGACTGGGATTTTGTCACTGACGATGGCTTGAAAGCTGCCGCTAAAAAGATTGACTGGATGGGAGTGAACTACTACTCCCCGATGCGGGTGGCATCAAAGCCAGCAGCTGGACCAGGCCACATCGTTGGACAAGTGCCGGCTCTGTTCCCAGGATCTCCTCGAGTGCACTTTGTTCCTCGAGAGCCTCAAACAGATATGGGTTGGGAGATCCATGCACCTTCTCTTACTTCCACCCTGACCCGAATTGCTAAAGACTTACCTGGTGTACCGCTATACATAACCGAAAACGGCGGGGCTTTCCCGGATAAGTTAATTGACGGTGTTGTCGACGATCAAGATCGAATCGATTACTACGCCAAGCATCTACACGCAGCCTTTGATGCAATTGACCAGGGTGTAGATCTTCGTGGGTACTACGCCTGGTCGCTAATGGACAACTTGGAGTGGGCCGAAGGCTGGACAAAGAGGTTTGGAATTGTTCGCGTTTCCGAAAATGACCTGACCAGGATTCCAAAGCAGAGCTTTGAGTTTCTCAAAAAGGTATTTGAGGAAAGAAACTAGCCCTTTACAGATCCCGCTAGCAATCCGCGGACGAAGTATCGCTGGAGAGCAAAGAACACGATAAGTGGAACAACCATTGATATAAACGCACCCGCGGTCAGAATTTCCCAACCCGAACCTCTAGTTCCAACCATCTCTGCCAAGCGAATGGTAAGTGGTGCGATGTCTTTCTTACCGCCACCAAAGGTAAGCCCAACCAAAAGATCGTTCCACACCCATAGGAACTGGAAAATCGCAAAGGATGCAATAGCAGGAATGCTGAGCGGCAAAACCACCTGTCTAAACAGGGAGAACCATCCAGCTCCATCAACACGAGCAGCTTCGATTAGCTCGCGAGGAATCTGCCTCAGGAAGTTGTGCATCAGGAAAATCGCAAGGGGCAAAGCGAAGATGGTGTGTGCTATCCAAATTGGTATATAAGTTCCCGTTATTCCAAGAGGAGGAATAATCACGTTCTCGCCGATCATGAAGCCCTGCGCAAATAGCTGCAGCAAAGGAACCAACGACATCTGAAGTGGAATCACCTGCAAAGCAAAGATGCTAAAGAAGATAAAGTCCT
>Ga0315902_10008203_pt1 | contig 14178 bp, 13 predicted proteins | sample LakEriMetagenome_9_FD_203523 | JGI IMG/M metagenome (GOLD analysis project Ga0315902, IMG submission 203523) | Freshwater fungal communities from buoy surface, Lake Erie, Ohio, United States - Buoy 12 MA117 | ecosystem: Environmental > Aquatic > Freshwater > Lake > Lake biofilm | place: USA... | reverse complement strand
GGCTTTCTCTGCGAACTCATTACCATTGAAATGATCACCCTTCAGGGCAAAGAATAAACAACCGGGAGTTATTTTCCGGGTGTCGGTGGAAATAATTCCGGAGATTTTAAAATGTTCGTAAAGCGCGCGGATATCCATACGGTGGTTCTTGCTCAAGACCTCAAAGATACAAGTTCGGTTACAGCAGCGGACTTTGTACTTTTGCACCCGAAAGATGAACACCTCCCCCTTCGCAGTCCTTTTTGATATGGATGGCGTGCTGATTGACAGCAACCCCTATCATAAAATTGCCCTGCAGCAATTTTGCAGAAAACATGGTTATGATTTGTCAGAAGATGAGTTGAGAACCCGTATTTACGGACGGACAAACAAAGACTGGATTACCAACCTGTTCGGCGATATTTCTTCAGATTTACTAAGCCGGTATGCCGATGAAAAAGAGGCCTTGTTCAGAGAAATTTATAAAAACGACATACGACCGCTGAAAGGTCTTATTGACTTTCTGGATCTTCTGGAGGCCAACCGAATTCCCAAAGCAATCGCAACCTCCGCACCAAGAGCCAATGTGGACTTTACGCTTCACCATACAGGAATAGGAAAATATTTCAGTACGATCCTGGATGAATCATTTGTATCCCGTGGTAAACCTGATCCGGAGATTTATATTAAAACCGCGGCAGCGCTCGGCTACCCTTCCGAAAAGTGTATTGTTATGGAAGATTCACTTTCAGGAATTGCGTCTGGCATGGGTGCGGGATCAAAAGTGGTTGCACTGGCCACCACCCACCTGCCGGAGGAACTCAGCCATGCCGGCCTTGTGATCCACGACTTTTCAGAACTCAATCTGGGTTCGCTTCAACGGTTAATGAGCTGATTCATGGAAAATACCATTCCCTCAAACCATAAAGCCGGATTTGTAAGCATTGTAGGAAAACCGAATGTTGGAAAAAGCAGCCTGATGAACAGGCTTACCGGAGAAAATTTATCCATCATCACATCCAAAGCCCAGACAACCCGCCACCGGATCATGGGCATGCTTAACAGTCCGGAATTTCAGATTGTCTATTCAGACACACCCGGAATACTTGAACCTAAGTACGAGCTTCATAAAGCAATGATGAATTATGTCAAAGTCTCTCTTGAAGACGCGGATGTAATTTTAATGGTGGTGGAGTGGGGTGAATCATTTGACGAAAAACTTTTTCAGCCTTTAAAAAAAGCGACGGCCCCGATAATTCTTCTTATTAATAAATGCGACCTCGGAGATCCGAAGGAAGAAGAAAGAAAGATCAGCACATGGAAAGAAAAAACCGGTGCGATTCAGGCCCTGACCGTGTCTGCAAAAACAGGACATCACCTGGACCTGGTGGTGCCGGCGCTGCTTCAGCTACTGCCATTTCATCCACCCTATTTCCCCAAAGAAGAGTTTACCACCCGAAGTGAACGGTTTTTCGCAGCGGAAATAATCAGAGAAAAAATATTTCTGAACTATAAACAGGAAGTCCCTTACAGCTGTGAAGTAGGAATCGAGTCTTTCAAAGAGGAGGAAAAGATAATCCGGATCAGGGCCATCATTTTCGTGGAACGTGATTCACAGAAAGGTATACTGATCGGTAAGGGAGGATCTTCTTTAAAAACTGTTGGCATGGAAGCCAGGAAAGACATGGAATCATTCTTCGCAAAACAGATATTTCTTGAGACCACCGTAAAAGTCGCAGCGGACTGGAGGAAGGAAAAAGACAGGCTTAAGCAGTTCGGGTATTTCGGCTGAGTATTCTCGGGGTCGTTCTGACGAAATTTTCCCACCTTTGCGCCTCAAAAACCCCATAAAAGGGATCTATGTCGAATATCGTTGCCATTGTCGGTAGGCCAAACGTCGGAAAATCAACCCTTTTCAACAGGCTTGTAGAAAGGCGTCAGGCCATTATGGATGACATGCCCGGGGTTACCCGCGATCGTCATTACGGATATGCCGAATGGTGTGGCAAATTTTTTACTGTAATTGACACCGGCGGTTATGTCACCGGATCGGAAGACAAATTTGAATCTCAGATCCGCAGACAAGTTGAAATGGCCGTTGAGGAATGTACTGCTGTCATATTTATGGTGGATTGCAGAGACGGCCTCACAGGGTTTGATAAAGATTTCGCTAATGTTCTGCGGCGCTATAAAAAACCAATTTTTATTGCAGCCAATAAAGCCGACACACCGGAAAAGGCAATGAATGCCAACGAGTTTTACGAACTGGCGCTTGGAGATATTTACACACTTTCCTCTGCCAATGGAAGTGGTACGGGCGAATTACTGGATGCCGTAGTGGCTGCATTGCCGGAACCCGGAATTGAAAATCCAAACGCCGGTATCCCTAAGATTGCCATCCTCGGCAGACCAAATGTTGGCAAGTCTTCCCTGCTCAATGTACTCCTCGGAATTGAAAGGACCATTGTTACTGATGAAGCCGGAACAACGCGTGATTCAATTCACACCCATTACCGCCAGTTTGGAAAAGACTTCATACTTATTGACACAGCCGGGATCAGGAAAAAGGGCAAGGTCCATGACAATATTGAGTTTTATAGTGTACTGAGATCCCTTCGTGCCCTGGAAGAATGCGATGTTGCCATTATTGTAATTGACGCGGCACGCGGGCTGGAATCGCAGGATGTAAACATCATAGCCCTGGCAGCACGTGCAGGCAAGGGCATGGTTATTTTTATCAATAAATGGGATCTCATTGAAAAGGATAGCAAAACGGCCGACAAACTCCGGAAGGAGATGATTCAGTCCATAGCCCCCATTGACTACGTTCCTTTTGTTTTTGGATCTGCTACGGAAAAGCAGCGCATTTTTCAGGTTATGGAAAAGGCCGTTGAGGTTTGTGAGTGCCGGTCGGGTAAAGTGGCAACATCAGTGCTCAATGACGCACTTTTACCTGAAATCGCACATTACCCACCCCCTTCCATGAAGGGAAAGCTGATTCAGATCAAATACATAACCCAGGTACCGGGTCCAACGCCCTCAATTGCATTTTTTTGCAACCTTCCCCAGTATGTGGCTGAAAGCTACCGGAGGTTTCTTGAAAACAAACTGAGGGAAAAGTTCAATTTTGAAGGGGTACCCTTACGACTGTTTTTCAGGAAAAAATAGTCGGAACTCTCTGAAAAATAAAAATTTAGCAGTGTTTGTTGTTGGTAAAACATTAGCTCTATATTTGCGGCACTAAATAAAAACCTGTTTCTATGAAAAAGCTTTTCGCATTACTGACGGTTTGCGGTTTCGCATTCGCATTCGTAGCATGCGGTGGTGGTGCAACTCAGGAAGAAGCTGTTGATTCAACTGCGGTTGAAGCAGCTCCTGCTGTTGAGGCTCCTGCCGATACTACTGCTGCTGATACTACTGCTGCTCAGTAAAAAGGATCCCGGGTCTCCCAAGGAGACGGGAAAAACTAAAGGCTTTAGTGAACTAAAGCCTTTTTTTATGCCTTTTTGGGTCACTTTTCAGGATATTTGGATACGTCTTTAAACCATGGCCTCTGCGGGTACAGAACAAATTTTAAGAGCACACCTTCCTGAAAAAGCAACTGATTATTGCATTGACCTCTGGTTAAGATACCCGTTCAGACTGATCCTGAAACCCTCCCGTGTTACCAAAGCCGGCGACTACTGTGCCCGTAGGGACAATCAGCCTGTTATAACCATGAACAGGGACCTGAGCCCATATCTTTTTCTTGTCACCTATGTCCATGAATTCAGCCATCATGCGGTCTGGATGGTTTATGGCAATAAGCGTTTACCCCATGGAAAGGAATGGAAACTGGCATTCAAAACTTTCATGGAGCCGGTGATGAAACTGGAAATTTTCCCGCCTGATCTTCAGGCCAGGCTTAAACACCACCTGTTAAATCCAAAAGCATCCTCTTTCAGCGATCAGAAACTAACCGCACTTTTCCGGAAATATGATGAAAACAATTCCGCCGGAATTCTTGTTTCAGGACTAACCGACGGGGCTGTTTTTTCTATCCGCGGTAAAGCTTTTAAAAAAGGAAAGTTGAGGAGAACCCGCTACGAATGCAGGGAGTTAAATACGGGTCGGCTATACCTTGTACCGGCTGATCTGCCCGTTGATCACTGAACAGCCACTTCCCGGATCTGAATTACATAAATCTCCGGCCAGTATTTTCCGGTAACCAGAAAAGATCCTGTCCCTTCATGCCAGGCGATCCCATTCAAAACATCGGCCTGTGGGTTCCGTCCGACAGCCTGATCTCTCAGAAGCGTAAAGTCAAGATAACCGAGCACCTTTCCGTCGGCGGGATCAATCCTGGCAATTCTGTTGGTTTGCCATACATTGGCATAAATAAAACCTTGAGCATACTCAAGTTCATTCAGTAAGGGAACTGAACCTCTGGAATCATAAACTTCCAGTGTTCTTACTGCTTTTAAACTCACGGTATCCAGAAATGTCAGTCGACTGGTGCCGTCACTCATAATCAGATTTTTTCCATCATTGGTGATGCCCCAGCCCTCACCGGAATAGCTGAATGTTCCGGTTTGTTTAAATGACTTCAGGTCATAGATAAACCCGGTCTTATTCTTCCAGGTAAGCTGGTAGACTTTATTATTCAGAATCGTAATCCCTTCTCCGAAATAAGCAGGCGGGAGTTCAGTTTTACGTTCCGCAGTGCCTGTATTGATATCCACAATGCCTATCCATGATGACCCTTCCTGCCCTGTGCTTTCATATAATTGCCCCTGATGTATTACAAGCCCCTGGGTAAAGGCAGTAACATCATGTGGCATCGTACTTTTAACGGAATAATCCAGTAAGGGCGTAAAGGCTTCTTCTTTTTTTCCGGTTTCACAGGAAAAACCAAGGAAGGAAAGTGCAACAGCAACCGGCAGGACAACAGGAACTCTGAAAATCATGGTTCAATATTAAATAAAAATGCCCGCCGACTGAAGATTCACCGGCAGGCATCCTGTTCAAAAAAATAAACCTGTTACATATTATTCACCACTTCCTTACCGAACTCGGAGCACTTCAGAAGCGTTGCTCCTTCCATCAGACGGTGGAAGTCATAGGTCACACGCTTGGTTGAAATAGCTGTCTCAAGACCTTTATAGATCAGATCAACAGCTTCCAGCCAGCCCATATACTCCAGCATCATAACACCTGAAAGAATAACACTTCCGGGGTTCACTTTATCCTGACCTGCATATTTCGGAGCTGTGCCGTGCGTTGCTTCAAAAATTGCATGACCGGTCACATAGTTGATGTTACCACCCGGAGCAATTCCGATTCCGCCTACAATAGCTGCAAGTGCATCGGAGATGTAATCACCATTAAGGTTCAGTGTAGCAATCACAGAATATTCATCAGGACGGAGCAGGATCTGCTGAAGGAATGCATCCGCGATGGCATCCTTGATAACAATTTTATGTCCGTCGTGATTGATCACCTGCCATGGTCCGCCGTCCAGATCAGTAGCTCCGAATTCACTTTTGGCAAGGGCATAGCCCCAGTCGCGGAACGCACCCTCAGTGAATTTCATGATGTTGCCTTTATGAACAAGCGTCACATTCGGCTTCTTATGCTTGATGGCATACTCAATGGCCGCACGAACAAGGCGCTCAGTTCCTTCTTTTGAAACAGGCTTGATACCTATGCCTGATGTTTCCGGAAAACGAATTTTCTTATAAAGCTTTGGATAGGAGGCACTGAATGTGCTCAGGAAATTTTTAACCTCATCGGTTCCTGCCGCAAACTCAATCCCTGCATAAATGTCCTCAGTGTTCTCACGGAAGATGCACATATCTGTTTTCTGAGGTTCCTTCACAGGTGAAGGAACACCCTTAAACCACCGGACAGGCCTCACACAGGCATATAAATCCAGATCCTGACGCAGTGCAACATTCAATGAACGGATACCGCCGCCAACAGGGGTGGAAAGAGGACCCTTTATGCCAACAAGATATTCCCTGAAGGCAGTCATAGTTGCCTCAGGCATCCAGCTGCCGGTCTGATTAAATGCTTTTTCTCCGGCCAGCACTTCCATCCATTGTATGCTGCGTTTGCCGCCATATGCCTTCTTTACAGCTGCATCAAATACAAGCTGTGAGGCAGGCCAGATATCCACTCCTGTACCGTCACCCTCAATAAAGGGAATAACCGGATTGTCGGGTACATTCAATTTACCGTTCTGAATGCTGATTTTATTACTCATATATTCTTTGATAATTGATTTAAAACGATGCGCAATTTAGTTAAAGAATAAGGTAATTGTCTGTGATCTTTCACCCAATTAACGGCTATTCCATAACCGGCATCCAAAATGAGACTTTGCTTTAAAAATCAGTGAAGAAAAACTGCTGATTTTTTATCCAGGACAACTTCTATATGTTCCGTTAATGTCGTGGTTAATTCCAGTCCTGTATAATCAGGCCGCACCGGAAATAATAAATGACTACGGTTAACAAGCACAGCAACGCTCAGCCGGGCTACCCCCTGCTCCAGAAAAGGCTTCATGGCATAGGTCAGAATCTTTCCGGTGTTCAGAACATCATCCACAAGAATGACAGGCTTTTTTTTCAATGCTGAAAGAGGCTTACTCAGCTTCACCTCACTTTTTTCGGGAAGTTTCTTATCAATGGTAACTCTGATCAATTCAATTTCAATCTCAGAAATTTTCTTCAGCTCCTTATTAATGAGTCCTGCCAGAACAAATCCCTGCCCGTCAATTCCGGCAAGCATCATAGAGCGCACACCGGGATGATTTTCAATGATCTCATAGGCCATTCGGGTGATCTTCCTTCTGATCACCGCATCCTCCATCACCTGAATTTTATCCTGCTGTGCCATGCTCTGCTTTTACGGGAATAACCTTACTGTCTTTAAATGTTGAAAGTATTACCATGGACTGCATATTGTCAACCACATCAATATTAGTGACGCGGTCAAGCATCAGGCTCTGGTAGGAGGGTATGTCGGTACAGACAATTCTTAAAATAAAATCTGCCTGGCCGGTTACATGATGACATTCTATGATTTCCGGAATATCGGCAATGGCATTTATAAACCGGTTAATGTTTTCCTTGTTATGACCCTTAAGGCTTACATTAACAAAAGTACTGACTCCGATACCAACGGCTGCCGGGTTAATTGCAGCATGATACCCTGAGATGATTCCGGCCTGTTCCAGTTTTTTCACACGCTCCAGCGTTGGCGCGGGTGAAAGACCAATTTGCTGTGCCAGCTGAGCATTTGTAATTCCTGAATCCTTTTGAAGGAACTCCAGAATTTTCCGGTCTGTATCATCAAGCCTGAATTTCATTCCAACCCGGGTGTTTTTGCTTCCTGAAACTGTCTGTAAAAGTCCGAAAATTAATTAAATAAGCCACCGGGAGGTTAACGGTCTCCCTTCTCAAGCTTTTTAAGTCTCTTTTTAGCATCCTTATAAGCTTCATCTTTACGGTCTGATCGTTTTTTTACTTCCGTAAAATATTTTCTGGCTGCGGCCTTATCACCCAGCTTTTCACTGATTTCCCCAAGAGCAATAAGCGAGTAGAGGTAATATCCTGATTTATATGCTTTATTCTGTTCAGAATATTTCAGGCATTGCTGGTAGTATGTACGCGCATCAGGCAACTGCCTTCGCATTTCATATATCTGTCCTAAATAAAACGCAGCATATCTTCCGCTCGTAGCTTCATAACCAAAACGACCTTCCTGAATTCCGGCCAGAATGGCTTTTGACTCAATCTCAAGCTGCGGGTACATTCCTCTGGAGTATAACATCCGCGCATAGTAACGATGGAAGTACGGATTACCGGGAAATGTTTTCCACAAGTATTCTGAAACACGGAAAGCCTCCGCCTGATCATTTTCATAACTGTTCAGAATCCGCATCAGCCAAACCATGGCTTCAATCCGGGTATAAAATGCATTGTTTGAAACTTCTCTGAGTTGCTTCAGTCCCAGTGCCTTATTTCCCTTTCTGAAAAACCACAATACAGGACGAAGGGCAGGATAATTTTCAGGCACCCAGACAGAAAAATAATTATACAACGCATCTCCGAACTGAAGTTCCGGACTCAGTGCATCCTTCTCGCGGCATTCTTCCAGATAATCCATTGCAGACTTACCGGCAGCAGCAGCCTTCACCCAGCTGCTGCGGTCTTCATCGGAATAAAGCCTTCCTTTGAACCCGTATGCTGCCGCAAGAAAAAAAGCGGCCTCTGTCCGGTATTCAGACCTGCGCCTTAATCTTTCTGCCAGAAAAATGGAAGTGTCCATGTAGGCAAGAAAAGTATCATCGTATTTCTGATTGCTTACATCGGGCATGATTTTCCACCAGGTGCTGAGCCCCATCAGAAAATAAGGCAACGGATGCCAGGGGTAAGATTGCTTCAGCCATGTGAACTGCTTCTCAGCCTCCGCAAACCGGAAGTTGTACATATGATCAAGGGCTTCCGTAGTTTCAAGCTGAATCGGAATACTGGAAATCAGAATTATGGTAGTATCCTTTTTCACCCGCTGCGCATGCAGGGTGAAGGGAAAAAACAACGTCAAAATCAGAATCAGCTTCTTCACAGTACTTTCAGCCTCCAAAATTATTCAGGAAATATGGTTTTAAAGGGTTATTTCATCATTTTGGAGTCCGGAATGCAAAATTCATAATCAAATCCTTATCAAATACTGATAAATGTCACAGGATACACCGGCGCCACCTTTTCTTGATCTTGGGAAAAGAACTCTTTTCGTACTCATTTGCCTGCTGACACTCCTGCTGCTATTCATTAAAAAATCTTTCATTGAGGATGAGACCGCAGCCTTTGAATTTCTTTCAGGAACGCCTGAAGGATCTATTCTGACAATCAGAAGTACCCTTCAGTATTTAGGAATACCGTTGATTTATGCATGGAAATTTCTGGTGCTTGCCTTCGTGGTCTGGACGGGCTGCTTCTCTTTCGGCTACCGGATTACCTACAGTAAGTGCTGGCAAATCGTCATGGCAGCAGAATTTGTGTTTTTTATCCCGGAACTGTTAAAAATAGTGTGGTTTATGGTGGTGGAAACTGATCCTGTCTTTTACAGAATCAATGCTTTCTATCCCTTTTCTTTGATGGGATTGTTTGATTACACCCAGGTGCCCGACAGATATCATTATCCGCTCAAAGCCCTTAATATTTTTGAAATACTATACGGCTACATGCTGGTTTCCGGAATCCGGTATTATTCAAAAAAAGGCTTTAAAGATGCTGTTATCGTTGTACTGATGACCTACCTGCCGATTTTTCTGCTCTGGCTCGGTTTCTACATAATAGTATACGACTAAGCAATAGATCAAAAAGAGTTTGAGCCTGTCACCGGCTCCTCAGCCTATACATTAGTGACCGACAAGAAGGGTCTGCCAAAGCAAAGGAAAATCCGTATTTTCGCCCCCTGTCCGGAATATTTGCCGGCCTGATTTAACTTCCAAAGCATGAGTTTCAATAAGATCAACAACCTGACCGGCTGGTTTGTCTTTGCCATTTCCCTTGTAACCTACATTCTGACGCTTGAAGAAACTGCCAGTTACTGGGATTGCGGTGAGTTCATCGCAGTGTCTTATAAATTAATGGTACCCCACCCTCCCGGAGCTCCATTCTTTTTATTGCTGGGAAGATTATTCTCATTTTTTGCAATGGGAGATGTCACTCAGGTGGCCTTCTGGATCAATATGCTGAGTGCACTGAGCAGCGCCTTTACCATTTTGTTCCTGTTCTGGTCTATCGTGTTGTTCGGCAGGAAAATGGTCGGAATAAATAAGGACAGCGAAATAACTCCTGAAAAAACATGGAGTCTGCTGGGTGCCGGCTTTGTGGGTTCAATGGCTTATACATTTTCAGATTCCTTCTGGTTTTCTGCTGTAGAGGCTGAGGTTTATGCTATGTCCTCATTCTTTACCGCATTTGTAGTCTGGGCAATGCTGAAGTGGGATACCATTGAAGATGAAAGCCGCGCAAACCGCTGGCTGATTCTGATTTTTTATATGATGGGTCTGTCCATCGGTGTACACATGCTGAACCTGGTGGCCATTCCTGCGCTGGCTCTGATCTACTACTTCAAAAAATATAAACCAACAGCTGCAGGCATTATCATTACCCTTGGAATAGGTGGTTTTCTGGTGATCTTCATCTCTGAACTGATTGTTCCCGGTCTGCCCGGCATCGCCGGCAGTTTTGAGTTATTTTTTGTCAATAACCTCGGGATGTTCTTTGGTTCAGGCGCCCTGGTGTTTCTGTTGTTACTCACCGGTGCATTGTTCTTCGGAATCCGTGTAACTCAGCAAAATGGCAGACCTCTGCTGAACACATTTTTACTTTCAACAGCCTTTATCCTGATTGGCTATGCCAGCTACGGAACAATTATCATTCGCTCCAATTATGACACACCCATCAATGAAAACGCACCAAAGGATGTCATGTCTTTTGTGCGTTATCTGAAGCGTGAACAGTACGGAAGCAGACCGCTTGTAAAGGGCCAGTACTACACTTCCCAACTTATAGATTTCAAGGAAGGTGGTTACAACTATAAAAAAGGTGCCGACAAATATGAGCCGGCCGATAAAAAAATGGAGTATGTGTACGATGACGAGCACCTGCTTCCCCGTATGTGGAACGGCGATTATGCCAAATCGTACATGGACATCATGGACCTGAGAGAAGGTGAAAAACCTACTTTCAGCCAGAACATCGCCTACATGTTCAAGCATCAGATCGGAACCATGTACGGCAGATATTTCATGTGGAACTTCAGCGGCCGTGAAAGTGATGAGCCCGGTTCCAACTGGCTGCAACCTTCACAATGGAATGAACAACTGCCTGATGTCCTTGCTGAGAATCGCGGACGCAATAACTTCTTCATGATTCCATTCATCCTCGGACTGATTGGAATGTATTTCCAGGCTGTAAAAGATTCAAAAAACTTCTCTGTTGTCGGACTGCTTTTTGTAATGCTGGGCGTTGCGATTGTGGTTTATCTGAATTCACCTCCCGAAGAGCCCCGTGAACGTGATTACATCTACGCAGGTTCCTATTATGCCTTTTGCTTCTGGATCGGCTTTGCAGTAATCGGCCTGGCTGAAGCTTTCGGGAAAGTGATTAAAAACCACAAAGTCACTGCTCTTGTCGCTACAGTTATTTGTCTTTCCGCACCGGTGATCATGGCGAAAGAAGGCTGGGATGACCACGACCGCTCAGGCCGACTGTTCTCTGTAGACTCCGCAAAAAATTATCTTAACAGCTGTGCGCCCAATGCCGTGCTTTTCACAGGTGGCGACAACGACACCTTCCCGCTCTGGTATGCACAGGATGTGGAAAATGTAAGAACCGATGTACGCGTACTCGTGCTGAGCTACTACAATACAGACTGGTACATTGAACAGTCCATGCTCAAAAACTATGAGTCAGAGCCGCTGCCCTACAGACTTGCTCTTTCCAATTACACGCAGGGTGGCCCGAACGATTACCTCCGCTATCAGAATCTGAACATTCCGACTTTTGATCTGGAGGAATTCCTGACCATACTCAAAACTTCAAACAAGTTGGAGATCGAAGGTACGAGCATCGTCCCAAGTAAAGTTTTAACCCTTCAGGTTGACAAAGAAGCCGTTCTTGCCTCCGGAATTATTCCAAAGAATATGGAGGATCTGGTGGTGGATCAGATGCAGTTCAAACTTAAAGGCAACGCTTTAGAAAAAAAGGATCTTGCCATTCTTGATCTGATTGCTTCAGCTGACTGGAAAAGACCGGTTTATTTCAATTACACTTCACTTTCACAACTGAAGTTTGACCTCTCACCATATCTGGTCATGGAGGGTAATGCTTTCAGAGTACTTCCGATAAAAAATCCAACCCCCGGCAAGGAGCTTGTGAATACAGAGATTGCCTTTGAAAACATGGTGAAGAAATATTCCTATCGCGGACTTGATGATCCGAAACCTTATTACACCAACGACTATAAAGGCTTCGTTCAAAATCACCGCAGCAGCTTCAATGATCTTGTCTCCGCACTGGTGGAGGAAGGCAATATGGAAAAGGCTCGCGAAGCTCTGTTGTTTTCACTTGAAAAAATGCCGGATAAAGGCGTACGGTTTGATCACCTCACCATCGGACTCGGTGAGTCAGAAGGATCCATTGAATTGCTTTTCAAGGTAGGTGAAAAGGAAAAGGCCATTGAGGTTGCCAAGATCGTCGGAGACCGCGCCATTGGTGTCACACGGTACTACACGATGAATAATAATCCGTATGCCGATGAAAACCGCAGAGGAATGTATGTGTTGAGTGAGCTGCAAAATATCCTTTACAGGTATGGCGAAGATGCGCTTGCTGAAAAATATGAGAAGGCTTACGAGGATATCCTCAAAATTCTTGAGGCACAGATCGGTCCGGTTGAATAACTGAACTTTATAATTTCAATAAAAAAGGCAGGAGTCCCTGCCTTTTTTATTTTCCGGATGGTCCGGGCCCGGGCTTTTGACCTCGGGGGCGATTTTGAAATCTGCGTGGACCGCCTCCGTTTGATGGTCTGAAATCTTTTCTCTCTCCGTTCCCGTGTCTTGAACGGCCACCGGGTCCGGGTCGCCTTGCCTGCGGATCATAAGCAGGTCCGGTGCCGATCGATTCCGGAATGGCCGGCTTGGAAATCTCTGAACCGATCAGTGCTTCAATTTGTGAAAACCGACGCTGATCATTTTCGTTGACCAGTGTGACGGCAGTGCCGGTTGTCTCAGCACGTGCCGTTCGCCCGACACGGTGAATATAATCTTCAGGATCCGGCGGTACATCCCAGTTTACAATAAGGCTGATTCCTTCAACATCTATTCCCCTTGAAAGAACATCTGTACCAATCAGGATTTGCACCTGTCTGTTACGGAATTCCCTCATAATTTCTTCACGCTCGGCTTGTTCAAGATCAGAGTGAAAAGATTTTACCGATAGTCCCGTGCGACGCAGGTCGTTGTAGAGCCGCTTGACCATTTCTTTGGTGGATGAAAAAATGATTGCGCTTTTCCAGGGCACAGACTTTAATATATGGCTCAGCAGCTGATGCTTCTGTGGTTCATAACAAACATAGGCCTGCTGGAGAATGCCTTCGGCCGGTTTGGAAATAGCAATATTGATTTCCTTTGGTTCACGGAGAATTTTTCCTGCCAGCTGACGGATGCGCGGCGGCATGGTAGCAGAAAAAAGCAAAGTCTGACGATTGGCAGGAAGATGGTTTATGATCCGTACGATCTCATCAAAAAAACCCATATCCAGCATTCGGTCTGCTTCATCAAGAATGAGATGATTCAACCGGGAAAGGTTAATCGTTCCGGTTTGAAGCATGGCCATCAGCCTTCCCGGAGTGGCAACAATAATATCAGCACCCTGTTCAAGTGCACGCCGCTGCTGATCCCAGGCCGCGCCGTCGCCACCACCGTAAACCGGAATAGAACTTACACCGGTGAAATATCCAAAACCTTCAACCTGCTGGTCAATCTGCTGAGCCAGCTCGCGGGTGGGAACAATAATAAGTGTATCAAGATGACGGTGATCTGAGCTGATCATTTTATTCATGACCGGTAAGAGATAAGCTGCAGTTTTACCCGTTCCGGTCTGAGCACAGGCAATCACATCACTGCCACTCATTATTACCGGAATAGACTGTTCCTGAATGGGTGTTGGTTTGCTGAAGCCCATTGCGTCCAGTCCGTCCTGAAGTCGTTGGTCGAATTTAAAATCCTGAAAAGTCAATGATGAAAAATGAAAGGTTAAGAATTACACTGCAAAGTAACGAAATAAACCCCTGCAGTATCAATAAGAAAATCTGCCCTACTTCCGGTTGGCAATCCAGACACCAAACAGAATCAGAGACATGCCTGCAAAATGTCCGGCATGCAATAACTCACCATCCCACACGCCCCACATCACTGATACCACCGGCATCAGATAAGTAACTGAACTTGCATAAAGCGGACTTGTGCGCTGAACCAACCAGGTGAACAACATGGTTGCAATGGCCGTACTCATAAATGCAAGTAAAATCACAAGCCACATGGACTTCCATGCGCCGGGTACTGAATAAAGTTTTTCTGTGAATCCACTGAATCCGAAAAGATAAGTTGCTGCTACCGGCCCAATCATCACGAGCGCT
>Ga0315902_10008200_pt1 | contig 14181 bp, 7 predicted proteins | sample LakEriMetagenome_9_FD_203523 | JGI IMG/M metagenome (GOLD analysis project Ga0315902, IMG submission 203523) | Freshwater fungal communities from buoy surface, Lake Erie, Ohio, United States - Buoy 12 MA117 | ecosystem: Environmental > Aquatic > Freshwater > Lake > Lake biofilm | place: USA... | reverse complement strand
GCGCACCTGGATGCGGCGGCCGCCGGCGGCCGGGGAGGCGGGGGTCTTGCGCGGTGCGGCTTGCGGTGCAGTGTTCATTCGTTACATTGAATTCATGGGCGCGCGCGCGTGTGAGCGTGCGCGCGAGAGAAAACGATTCTAGTCAGGCGCGCGACAGGGGCCTCGCCCACCGCCGCGCGCCACCGGGGAACCGATGAGCAAGGCCATCATCATTGCGGAGAAGCCCAGCGTCGCACAGGACATCGTGCGCGCCCTGACGCCTGTGGCGGGCAAGTTCGAGAAGCACGCCGAGCACTTCGAGAACGAGCGCTACGTCGTCACCTCGGCAGTGGGCCACCTCGTGGAGATCAAGGCGCCCGAGGAGTTCGACGTCAAGCGCGGCAAGTGGAGCTTCGCCCACCTGCCCGTGGTGCCGCCGCACTTCGACCTGGCGCCCATCGACAAGGCCAAGACGCGGCTGAACGCGGTGGTCAAGCTGTGCAAGCGCAAGGACGTCACCGAGATGATCAACGCCTGCGACGCCGGGCGCGAGGGCGAGCTGATCTTCCGCCTGATCGAGCAGTACGCGGCAGGGGCCAAGGGCTCGCTGAACAAGCCGGTGAAGCGCCTGTGGCTGCAGAGCATGACGCCGCAGGCCATCCGCGACGGCTTCGACAAGCTGCGCAGCGACGAGCAGATGCGCGGCCTGGCCGACGCCGCGCGCAGCCGCTCCGAGGCGGATTGGCTGGTCGGCATCAACGGCACGCGCGCCTTCACCGCCTTCAATTCGCGCGACGGCGGCTTCTTCCTCACCACGGTGGGCCGGGTGCAGACGCCCACGCTGTCCATCGTCGTGGAGCGTGAGGAGAAGATCCGCAAGCATGTGGCGCGCGACTACTGGGAGGTCAAGGCCAGCTTCGACGCCCAGGCCGGCACCTACGAGGGCAAGTGGTTCGACCCGGCGTGGAAGAAGAACCCGGACGACCCCGATGCGCGCGCCGACCGCCTGTGGAATGCCGCAGCCGCGCAGGCCATCGCGCAGGCCTGCCAGGGGCAGCCGGCCCATGTCACCGAGGAGGCCAAGCCCAGCACCCAGGCCAGCCCGCTGCTGTACGACCTGACCACCCTGCAGCGCGAGGCCAACTCGCGCTTCGGCTTCTCGGCCAAGACCACGCTGTCGCTGGCCCAGGCGTTGTACGAGAAGCACAAGGTGCTGACCTACCCGCGTACCGACTCGCGCGCCCTGCCCGAGGACTACCTGCCCACCGTGCGCAAGACCTTCGAGACCCTGGCCGACGAGGACCTGCCGGGACCGCTGCGCGAGCTGTCGATGCACGCGCGCAAGGCGCTGAACTCGGGCTACGTCAAGCCCAGCAAGCGCGTCTTCGACAACGCCAAGGTCTCCGACCACTTCGCCATCATCCCCACGCTGGAGACGCCCAAGTCGTTGAGCGAGATCGAGGCCAAGCTCTATGACCTCGTGGTCAAGCGCTTCATCGCCGTCTTCTACCCCGCGGCCGAGTACCTGGTCACCACCCGCATCTCCACGGTCAAGGCCGCGGTCGGGTCGGTCACGGCCGAGCACCGCTTCCAGACCAATGGCAAGGTGCTGGTCAACCCGGGCTGGCTGGCGGTGTACGGCAAGGAGGCGCAGGACGAGGACGCCAACCTCGTGCCGGTGGCCCCCGGCGAGGTCGTGAAGACCGAGAGCGTGGACGTCAAGGCGCTGCAGACGCGCCCGCCGGCGCGCTACACCGAGGCCACGCTGCTGTCGGCGATGGAAGGCGCGGGCAAGCTGGTGGAGGACGACGAACTGCGCGAGGCCATGGCCGAGAAGGGCCTGGGCACGCCGGCCACGCGCGCCCAGGTCATCGAGGGGCTGATTGCCGAGAAGTACATGCTGCGCGACGGCCGAGACCTGCTGCCCACGGCCAAGGCCTTCCAGCTGATGACGCTGCTGCGCGGCCTGGGCGTGGAGGACCTGACCAAGCCCGAGCTCACCGGCAACTGGGAATACCAGCTTGCGCAGATGGAGCATGGGCGCCTGAAGCGCGAGGCCTTCATGGCCGAGATCGCGCGCATGGCCGAGCGCATCGTGCGAAAGGCCAAGGAGTACGACCGCGACACCATCCCCGGGGACTACGCCACGCTGAAGGCGCCGTGCCCGAACTGCGGCGGGGTGGTCAAGGAGAACTACCGCCGCTACGGCTGCACCGGGGCTGACGGGGCCTCGGAGGGCTGCGGCTTCTCGATCACCAAGATCCCGGGCGGGCGCACCTTCGAGACCGTGGAGGCCGACACCTTCCTGCGCGACAAGCGCATCGGCCCGCTGGAGGGTTTCCGCTCCAAGGCGGGCTGGCCCTTCACCGCCGAGATGAAGCTGGTGCATGACGCCGATCTCGGCAACTGGAAGCTCGAGTTCGACTTCGGCGACGACGCCAAGGCCGCCGAGGCCGACGGCGAGCCGGTGGACCTGTCCGGGCACGCTGCGCTGGGCGCCTGCCCCAAGTGCAAGGGCCGGGTGGTCGACCACGGCACCAATTACGTGTGCGAGCACAGCGTGGGCTCACCGGTGACCTGCGACTTCAAGAGCGGCAAGATCATCCTGCAGCAGCCCGTGCCGCCCGAGGAGATGACGCGCCTGCTGGCCACCGGCAAGACCGCGCTGCTGGAGAACTTCGTCTCCAACAAGACGCGGCGCAAGTTCAAGGCCTTCCTCGCGTGGGACGCCAAGGCCGGCAAGGTGGGTTTCGAGTTCGAGCCCCGCGCCCCGCGTGCCGGCAAGCCTGCAGCGAAGAAGACGGCGAAGTGAGCGCCGTCTGATTCCCGGATGGGCGCCGAACGCGCACGCCACGGCCGCGACCTGAACGGCGCGTGAACGACCTATGACCGCCGCATGACCGCGGCCATCGCGCACAAGCTGCTGGCCATCTTCCTCACCGTCGGGCTGGGCTGGGCCGCCGGGCGGCTGGGCTGGTTCGCTGCGCGCGCCGAGGGCATAGGCCGCGACCCCGCGCAGGCCCTGGCGCAGGCCTGCCGCGTGCTGTCGGACGCGGCCTTCATGCTGTTCGTGCCCGCCCTGCTGCTGCGCACGATGGCGCGGCTGGATCTGGCGACACTGCCCTGGTCGACGCTCGGGGCCTTCTTCGCCCCGGCAGTGGTCTTCGTTGTCGCGGTCTACGCGGCCCGCCGCCGGGGACAGGCCCGGGCGGCCGCTGCCGGGCAAGCCCGCAGCGGAGCCGCCCACCCTGCCGCGCCAGCGGCGTGGGCGGTGTCGGCCAGCTACGGCAACGCGGTGCAGCTGGGCATCCCCATCGCCACGGCCCTGTTCGGGCCCGCGGGGCTGGCGCTGCACGTGGCCCTGGTGAGCCTGCACGGGGTGGTGCTGCTGACACTGCTGACGGCGCTGGCCGAACTGGACCTGGCCCGCGCCGACCGCCACGCCACCCGGCTGTCCACCGCGCGCGCGCTGCTGCGCAACGCCGTGGTGCACCCGGTCACGCTGCCAGTGCTGCTGGGCCTGGGCTGGAACCTCACCGGGCTGGGGTTGCATCCGGTCGTGGACGACGCACTGGCGCTGCTGGGGTCTGCCGCGGTGCCGGTGTGCCTGGTGCTGATCGGCATGAACCTGGCGCTGTACGGGCTGCGCGGCCGAGTGCGCACCGCGCTGGGCCTGAGCGTGCTGAAGCTGCTGGTGCTGCCGGCGGCCGTGCTGGCCTTCGCCCACGCGGTGCTGGGCCTGACCGGCATGCCGCTGGCCGTGGTGGTGTTGATGGCAGCGCTGCCGGTGGGCAGCAATGCGCTGATCTTCGCCGAACGCTACGGCACGCTGCAGGCCGAGGCGACGGCGGGCATCGTGGTCTCCACGCTGGGCTTCGTGGCCACCGCGGCGCTGTGGCTGGCGGTGCTTTCGGCGCTGGGGGCTCTCGGGGCTCCGGGCGCTCTCGGCGCCCTGGGCACGCTGGACCCCGCTGGCGCCGGTTGACGCGACAATCCGGCCATGACCGCCCTGGACATCGCTGCCTACATGGCCCATCTCGGTGCGCAGGCGCGCGCCGCGGCCGCCGGCATGGCGGCGGCCCCCTCGGCGGCCAAGGACGCGGCCTTGCGCGTGCTGGCCCGCCGCCTGCGCGAGGGTGCCGCGGCGCTGCAGGAAGCCAACGCGAAAGACCTGGGTGCTGCCCGCGAGGCCGGCCTGGCCGAGCCCCTGGTCGACCGCCTGAAGCTCACCCCGGCGGTGATTGCCACGGTGGCCGAGGGCTGCGAGCAGATCGCCGCGATGGCCGACCCGGTGGGCGAGATCACCGAGGTCAAGCGCCGGCCGAGCGGCATCAGCGTGGGCCGCATGCGCGTGCCGCTGGGCGTGTTCGGCATGGTCTACGAGAGCCGGCCCAACGTCACCATCGAGGCGGCCTCGCTGGCCATCAAGAGCGGCAACGCCTGCATCCTGCGCGGCGGCTCCGAGGCGCTGCACTCCAACCTGGCGCTGTGGCGCTGCGTGCAGGCGGCGCTGGACGAGGCCGGCCTGCCGCCCGCCGCGGTGCAGCTGGTGGAGACCACCGACCGCGCCGCCGTGGGTCGGCTGATCGCCATGCCCGAGTCGGTGGACGTCATCATCCCGCGCGGCGGCAAGGGTCTGATCGAGCGCATCAGCGCCGAGGCACGGGTGCCGGTGATCAAGCACCTGGACGGCAATTGCCATGTCTACGTCGATGCGCAGGTGGACCTCGACCTGGCGGTGAAGGTCACCGACAACGCCAAGACCCAGAAGTACAGCCCCTGCAACGCCGCCGAGTCGTTGCTCGTCCACGCTGAGCAGGCGGAGGTCTTTCTGCCGCGCATCGGTGCCGTCTTCGCCGCCAAGGGCGTGCAGATGCGGGCCTGCCCGGACGCGCACCGCATCCTGTCCGCGGTGGCCGGCGCCGACGTGGTGCCCGCCACCGAAGCCGACTGGGCAGAGGAGTACCTGGCCCCCATCATCAGCGTGAAGGTGGTGCACAGCCTGGACGAGGCCATCGCCCACATCAACCGCCACGGCTCGCACCACACCGACGCCATCCTCACGACGAACCACCCCCATGCCATGCGCTTCCTGCGCGAGGTGGACTCCGCCAGCGTGATGGTCAACGCGAGCACGCGTTTTGCCGATGGCTTCGAGTACGGCCTGGGCGCCGAGATCGGCATCAGCACCGACAAGTTCCACGCCCGTGGCCCGGTGGGCCTGGAGGGCCTGACCTCGCTGAAGTGGATCGTCCTGGGGCAGGGCGAGGTGCGCGGCTAGCCGCCAGGGCCCGGGTCCTCGCCCGGGCAGTGAGGCTGTCGGGCCGTCAGGCCGTCAGGCCGTCAGGCCGCGCAGGGCCTCGCCCACCGGCCCCATCGCTTCGCGGATCTGCCTGACCAGCGCGACGCCCTGGTCCGCAGGCGCAGTCTCGTCCTTCATCGCCGACTCCAGCGACTGGCACAACGCCGCCAGAGCGTGCGCGCCCATCGCCCCGGCAGAGGACTTGGCCTTGTGGCCCAGCGCCGAGAGGGCCTTGCGGTCGCCTCGTGCAGCAGCGGCGTCCAGCTCTCCCAGGGTGGTGTCCATGAAGCTCATGAACACCGACACCAGTTCGGCCTGCATCCGCGTGTCCTGCCCGGTCAGGCTGCGCAGCACCGACAGGTCCAGCCCCTGCGGAGCTGCCACCGGAGGCGGGCCGATGTGCGGCGCCGTCATGTCCAGTGCGGCCGGGCGCGTGCTGCGGCCCAGGGGTGAGGGGGCCGAGTCGGCGTGGCTGCGCAGCCCCAGCCAGTGCATCACGCTGGCGTACAGCTGGGCCGGCTGCACGGGCTTGGTGATGAAGTCGTTCATCCCGGCCTTCAGGCAGGCGTACTCGTCCTCGCGGCGTGCATTGGCCGTCATGGCCAGCACCGGCAGCGCCGACATGCCGGGCAGGGCGCGGATGCGGCGGGTGGCTTCCAGGCCGTCCATCACCGGCATCTGCACGTCCATCAGCACACAATCGGGGGTGTCCTGCTGCACCATGGCCACGGCCTGCTGGCCGTCGGAGGCCACACGGCACTCGGCCCCGGCCGCCTGCAGCAGTTCCGACGCGACGCGCTGGTTGAGCACGTTGTCGTCCACCACGAGCAGCCGCTTGCCCCGCAGCACCTCGTCCCAGCGCCCGTCGTCGGCCAGGCCGACCCCTTCGGGCGGAACGATGCCTTCGCCCCACAGCAGCGGCACGCGGAACCAGAAGGTGCTGCCCTCTCCAGGGAGGCTGTCCACGCCGACCTCGCCGCCCATGCGCTCGGCGAGCTGGCGGCAGATGGCCAGGCCCAGCCCGGTGCCGCCGAACTGGCGCGTCGTGGAACTGTCAGCCTGCTGGAAGGGCCTGAACAGTCGCGCGGCCTGCTCGGCGTTCATGCCGATGCCGTGGTCCTGCACCTCCAGCTGCACGTCGGCGCCCGCTGCGTCGTGGCCCAGGGCCCGCGCGCGCAGCGTGATCTCGCCCTGCGAGGAGAACTTGATCGCATTGCCCGCGTAGTTGAGCATCACCTGGCGCAAGCGCAGGGGGTCGCCGCGCAGGGCCTGGCCCAGCTCCGGATCGACCTCCACCACCAGCTTCAGGGCCTTGCGCCCCGCCAGCTCGGACAGCTGCTTGGCCACATCCGCGAAGACCGACTCGATGGAGAAGTCGATCAGGTCCAGATCGAGCTTGCCGGCCTCGATCTTGGAGAAGTCGAGCACATTGGTGATCAGCCCCAGCAGGTGCTGGCCCGACTCGTTGATGCGCTCGAGGTACTCGCGCACCCGCGGGCTGGGGTCTGCGCGCAGGGCGAGGTAGGACATGCCCAGGATGCTGTTCATCGGCGTGCGCATCTCGTGGCTCATGTTCGACAGGAACTCGCTCTTGGCCTGGTTGGCCGAGGAGGCGATCTGCGTGGCCTTGGCCAGGGCCTCGGTGCGCTTGCGGATCTTGGCCTCCAGGCCGCTGTTCAGGTCGGACAGCGCCTGCTGCGCACGCACCCGCTCCGACACGTCCTGGAAGCTGAAGACATAGCCGGCCGCCCGCCCGCTCATCTTCAAGGGCACCAGGTGGCGCTGGAAGACGCGCCCATCGCGCAGCTCCACCGAGGCCACCAGTTCCTGCTCGCCGCCGCCGGCGCGGTCCAGAAGACCCAGCATGTCCGACTGCCCCTCCTCCATCTGGGACTGCAGGAAGGGCAGCAGCTCGTGCGCCTGGCTGTGGCCCAGCAGGCTGGCGGGCACGTTGAACATCCGCGCCAGGCGCTGGTTGCTGGTGATGTGAAGACCCTGCGCGTCCACCACCAGGATGCCGTCGGCGGTGGCCTCCAGCGTGCCTGACAGCAGCCCGCGCGAGCGCGCCAGCTCGATGTGCGTGCGCACCCGCGCCCGTACCACCGCCGGGTTGATGGGCTTGCCGATGAAGTCCACGGCCCCCAGGGCCAGGCCGCGGGCCTCGTCCTCCGCGGCGTCACGGGCGGTGACGAAGATGACCGGGATGCCCTCGGTGGCCGGGTCCTGCTTCAGGATCTGGAGGACCTGGTAGCCGTCCATCTCGGGCATCACCACGTCCAGCAGCACGATGTCCGGTGGCGACTCGCGACAGATCGAGATGGCCTTGGCGCCGCCAGTGGCCATCAGGACCCGATGGTCGGGCGCGAAGGCGCGGTACAGGGCCTGGATGTTCAGCGGCTGGTCATCCACCACCAGCACGCAAGGCTCTCGGCCGTCGTCGCCCAGGGTGGCGCCGAATCCGCTGTCGGTCACGCCGATCCTGTTCATGAGACCGCCTGCGCGCCGATGCGCCGTCCGATGCGGTGGGCGGTGTCGAAGTCCAGGCTGTCGATGGCCGCCTCGAGCTCATCGCAGCCGCTACGGCTGCGCATCCAGGGCTGCTGGCGCAGTTGCTCGAACAGGTCCACCGCGCGCATGTCCGAGGCCTGCAGCAGCACCAGCAACTGATCGAAGCGCTCGCGCGCGGCCGCCTCATCCAGCCCCGCCGCGCTGGCCGCCGCGCTTGTGCCCAGCTGCGCCGCCCATTGCGGCTCGCGCAGCACCTGCTGCGCCGCCTCATCCAGCGCCTGCAGCGCTGGCGCCGCCTGCTCGGGCGTCTTCTCCAGCAGTCGCTCCGCCTGCCCCGCGGCAGCCTGCAGCTGCACCGCGCCGATCATCCCGGCCAGCCCCTTGAGCGTGTGCGCCGCCACCGCCGCCTCGCGCCACTGCGACTGCTGTGCGTGCTCCTGCAGCCGCTGCATCTGTCCGGGCAGGTCGTGCAGGAAGGTGCGCAGCATGCGACCGTACACCGCGGCGTTGCCCCCCAGGCGCTGCACGGCGGCGGCCAGCTCGATGTCGGCGGCGGCCGCACCTTGCAGCTGCTCGGGGCTGAACTGCACGCTCGGCGAGGGCGGTGCCGCCGCCTCGTCCTCGCGCCCGGTGTGGCGGCGGATGGCCGAGACCAGGTCGCTGAGCTCGAAGGGCTTGCCCACGTGGTCGTTCATGCCCGCGGCCAGGCAGGCCTCGCGGTCGGAGCTCATCGCGTTGGCCGTCATGGCGATGATGGGCAGCGCCGCGCAGCCGGGGTGCTGGCGGATGCGGGCGGTGGCGGTGTAGCCGTCCATGACCGGCATCTGCAGGTCCATGAGCACGGCATCGAACGGCGGCTGCGCGGCGAACACCGCCTCCACGCCGCGCTCGCCGTTGTCGGCCAGATCCACACTTGCGCCCTCGGCCATCAGCAGTTCCTGCGCCACCTGCTGGTTGTTCGGGTTGTCCTCCACCACCAGCAGCTTCAGGCCGTGCAGGCGGCCCTCGGCGGGCGGTGGTGCGAGGGGTGGCGGCAAGGACGGCTGGCGGCGCTCGCCCAGAAGACCGTCGGCCACGGCGTCCAGCAGCATCGAGGCGGTCACCGGCTTGACCAGGAAGCCGCCCAGCGCCGCCTGCTCCGAAGGGCTGCGCTGCGCCAGCATCTCCCGGTCGTGCGCCGTCACCATCATCACGAGAGAGGCGCCCGCCGTCCCCGCCTGCCGAAGCCTCAGGCTCGTCTCCCAGCCGTCCATGCCGGGCATCTGCCAATCCACCAGCGCGATGTCGTAAGGCTCGCCGCGCTCGGCAGACTCGCCCGACATGCGGATCGCCTCCATCCCGTCGGCGGCGGCGTCGGCCCGCCAGCCCAGTGAGCGGACCATCTCGCACAGGATGCCGCGCGCGGTCGGGTTGTCATCGACCACCAGTGCCCTCAGCGAGGACAGTTCGGCCGCCACCTCGGGCAACACGCCCTCCAGGGCCTCCTCGGCCACGCGTTGCAGCGACACGCGGAAATGGAAGTCGCTGCCCTGTCCGGGTTCGCTGCGCACCTCGACGCGCCCGCCCATCAGCTCCACCAGACGCTGGCTGATCGCCAGCCCCAGCCCGGTGCCGCCGAAGCGCCGGGTGGTGGACGCCTCGGCCTGCGAGAAACCGCTGAAGATGCGCTGCTGCTGGTCCGCGGCGATGCCGATGCCGGTGTCGCGCACCGAGAACTCCACCGTCACCTCCTCTTCGGTGCGGCCGACCTCGCGCACGCTGACCACGACCTCGCCGCGGTCGGTGAACTTGATGGCGTTGCCGCCCAGGTTGATCAGCACCTGCTGCAGCCGCATGTCGTCGCCCACCAGCGAGCGCGGCAGCGCGGGGTCGACATCGAACAGCACCTCCAGCGGCTTGCTGCCCACGCTGGCCGAGAGGATGACCGACAGGTGCCGCATCATCTGGTCGAGGCGGAAGGCCCGCACGTCCAGCGTCATCATGTTCGCCTCAACCTTGGAGAAGTCGAGGATGTCGTTGAGCAGCATCAGCAGCGAGCGTGCCGCACCCTCGGTCTTGGCCGCATAGTCGCTCTGTCGAGAGGTCAGAGCGGTAGCCTGCAGCAGCTTGAGCATGCCCAGCACGGCGTTCAGTGGCGTGCGGATCTCATGGCTCATGTTGGCCAGGAACTGGCTCTTGGCCTGGTCGGCGTTCTCGGCGGCCTCCTTGGCCTCGCGCAGGCCCTGCAGGTTCTGGCTGCGCTCGGCGATCAGCTGCGAGATGAGGTCGGAGATGGCGCGCAGGTCCTCCGCATCCTCCTGGCCCGGCAGGTGCTGCGTGTCGGCATCGCCGTGGGCGCGCTCGCCGGCCGCAGCCCCTGCCTCAGGCGAGCGCATCTGCGCGGCCGTCTGGCGCAGGACCGTGAAGGCATTGGCGCGGTTCTCGTTGGCCAACTGCAGGTTTTCCGACATCTGGTTGAAGCTGTTGACCAGCACCGCCAGCTCGCCGGGGGCCTTCACCTCCACCCGGCTGCCCAGTTCGCCTCGGGCCAGCCGCGAGGCGGCCTCGGCCAGGCGGATGATGGGCGCCGACAGATTGCGCGCCAGCACGGTGGACAGTGCGCCCGCGGTCAGCAGCACCAGCACGAAGACCGCGAAGAAGCCCGGCACCACCGACTGGTAGTAATCGGTCAGCAGCAGCCGGTCGGGCACGGCATAGGCCATCCTCAGCAGCGAGTTGCCTTGCACGATGGACAGGTCGCGCCAGGCCAGGAAGTCCGACTCCCGGCGCTGCAAGGCGACCTCGGCGGCGGCCTTGCCGGCTGGGAAGTCCTCGCGCGACAGGGTCAGCATCGGCTCGTCCGGCTTGAGCAGCACCTCGCCCGCAGGGCCGAACAGCCACGCGGCGGGCTGGTCGAAGAGCTTGACCGCCTTCAGCTGCGAGACGAAGCCGTCCAGCCGCACCCGCACCACGGCCACACCGCTGAAGGCCCCGTTGTCCAGGTCCAGAGACGGCAGCCCGGCCAGCACGCTCAGGCGCCCGCTCTCGTCGACGAAGGGCCCTTCCACCATGATCTCCCGCGGCGGCATGAACCACTCCATGTTGCCGGCCGAGAGCAATGACGGGGTCGTGCGGATGCGGTCGTACAGGCGGCCGAAGTGCAGCGGGGTGGGCGGCAGGCTGGAACGCTCGCCGGCGCCGGCGCCGGCGGCGGCACCGAGGTCGGCCCTGGGGCTGCGCCGCTTGTCCTCGACGCTGGCCACCACCTGGCGCTGCGCATCGACGAAATAGATGCCCGAATAGGCGTCGTAGTCGGTCTGCAAGCGCAGGAAGCTCGTCTCCAGCGCGCGCGCGTTGACGATGCGCTCGTCCTGCGAGGCCGACAGGTAGTTCAGCAGCGCTTCGGACGAGGCGATCTGCTTGAGCGAGCGCTGCAGCCCGAGGCTGAACTCCTGCTCGAAGCTCGCACCCAGGATGTCGATCTGCTGCGTGATGCTCTGCTGGGTCCGGGCGCGCGCCGACTCCTGGGTGTAGTTGTAGGAGATGTAGAACACCGGCGCGAGCAGCGCCACACCCACCACGAAGAAGGCGAACAGGAGCCGGTAACGGATCGACATCGGGTCAGTGGCGAACGGGCTGCGCCAGGAGCCGTCTCATCGGCTGGCTTGCAGGGCGGCCGATTTCTCCACCACCTCGTCGATCAGGTACATCGCATCCTCCAGGCGAATGCCCAGCGCCCGGGCGCGGTTGCGGTTCACCAGGTAGGGCCCGCGGTCGGGGGTCTTCACCGCCATGCGCGCCGGGTTCAGCCCGCGCTCAAGGATGGCATGGGCCATCTCGAAGGCCATGTAGCCCTGGTTGTAGCCCGAGTCGTTGGCGGTCAGCAGCATGCCCTCGTGCACGAACTGGTCCTCGTGCGAGGCCTCGGGGATGCGGATGTTGTTGAGGTACCAGCGCCCGACCTCGAGCATGTCCACGTGGTTGCCCTTCGCATCGCGCAGCGTGTCATGGTTGAGCACGAAGAAGGCATCGACCTTCTTCGACAGCTCCAGCGCGCGGGCCTTGAATTCGTCCAGCGAGTTGGTGAGCACCTTGTCCACCAGCTTCAGCGGCAGGCTGCCCCGCTGCGCCAGCTGCTCGATCATCTTCGCGTTCGGCCGGGAGGACTCGGAGTCGCAGCCCAGGATGGCAAAGGTCTTGGCGCCGGGCACCAGGCGCTTGAGCAGGTCCAGGCTCTCCTTGTGGTAGCCCGATTGCCAGACGCCCGTGACGTTGCGGCCGGGTGCGTCCAGGTTGTCCACGAGGCCGTACTTCAGCGGCAGGCCGTTGATACCCCAGAACACCACCGGCGTCTTGGTGTCCAGCAGCTGCCCGCCGATGAACTTGGCGGCGTTGTCGTCGCCCACCATCACCAGGTCGGGCTTGAAGGTATTGATGGCCGCCATGATGCGCGTGGTCGCGTTGGCCATCTCGGGCGGCTTGTCGCGGCGCTTGGTGTCCATCCAGTCCTTGCGGACGGCGACCTTGGCGTTCTCCACCGCGTCGGTCGCCTCGAGCTGGCGCACCTGGGCGTCGGTGTCCAGGTAGCCCAGCTTGCGCAGGGCCGCGCTCACCCCTCGCTGCGTCGATTGAGACCACAGATAGGCCTTGTCGTAGCTGTCGACGATGAAGACGCGTTTCTTGACGTGGGCTGCAGCGGCCGCCCAGGACGCGCCGGCGAGCGCCGCACCCAGCGCGGCGCCCGCACCCACCACGGTTCTGCGGGATGTGCTCATCAAGCCACCTTCTTGAGGGCGCGCCACTTGGCGAAGATCTCGTTGACCTGGGCGGAGTACATGTCCAGCGCAGCCTCGGCGCTCATGCGGCCGGAGGCCACGTCGGCGAACATCTTCGGCACGATCCAGGCCTTCCAGATCTCGTCGATCGCGCCGTTCGCATAGCCCGGGTAGCCCACAGCCACGGTCCACTTGTCGGCGTCGGAGAAGATCCCGTACTTGTCGGCGGGCTGCGCCTTGGAGTCCTTGGCGATGAGCTGCTGCAGGTCGGGCACCAGTTGCGGGTAGGTGGGGAAGTTGTAGAACTCGCTGGCCAGGAAGGCGCTGCGCGACGCACCAGTGAGGTCCACCAGGAACTTCTTGGCACCGTTGATGTTGCGCGCGAATTTCCAGATGACATAGGCGTTCATCAGGTGCATCACGCCCAGTGCCGAGGCGGGCCCGCGCGCGGGCTTGCCCAGAGAGATCTGGCTGGCCACCGGGATCTTCTCGTTCTCGCCCGTTCGGGTGACCGAGATGGCGTTCAGCGTCAGCGAGCCCTTGCCCGCCAGCATCTGCCGGTTGTTGGACGAGGCGTCCCAGGAGAAGATCTCGTCGGTCATGGCGTCGGTGAACAGCGCCTTGCCGTACTTCAGGGCCTCCAGCGTGTTGTTCGACTTCAGGCTCGGCCGGCCATTGGCATCCTGCACGCCTGCACCGAAGGCCAGCAGGATGGAGCGCAGCGCCATGCTGCTGTCCAGCTCGTTGGACATGCCGATGCCCACCGGGATGCCGTGCTTGTCCTTGATCTTCTTGCCGCCCGCCCTGATGGCGTCCCAGGTGTCGGGCTTGACGCCGGCCTCGTCCCACAGGTCCTTGCGATAGTTGACGGGGTCGGGCACATAGCTGTCGGAGTAGCCGAAGTACTTCTTGGTCGTCGGGTTGAAGGTGCTCTTGACGGCGATGTCCAGCGGCTTGCCGAACTTGCGCTCGCACTCGGCGTAGATGTCCTTGTGGTCGATGGCGTGGTCCTCGTAGGAGGCCGGCGGGCTGAGGAACATGCACAGGTCATGGCCCTGCTTCTTGGCGATCTCGGCCTGGGCACGGCTCTCGATGCTGGTCATGCCCACGTTTGTGACGATCACCTCGGTGTCGTTCTTCTGCCCCCACTCGACGACGAACTTCTTGTTGAACCACTCGTCGAAGGCCGGCACGAAGTGGTTCCACTGCATGATCTTCAGGCTCTTCTTCGCCGCCTGGGCGCCGGCCAGATGGGGCACGCCCAGGGTGGCGGCCAGGCCGGCGGCGCCGGTGGCGCGGATGAAGCCTCGGCGTGACGTCGCGGGGTCGGGTGACGCGACATCTTCGGACTCATGGATCTTGGACACGTGGGGTCTCCTGGCCGCGGGCATGCGGTGGGTCGATGGTACGGTGGCGGTGTGCTGCCGTAAACGGGGATGCTGCGGCTCGAGGTTCGGGTTTTCGCCGACTTATGCCGTTTCGTCCAGATCCATGGCGATCTGCGTGCACACGGCACGGCACAGCGAGGCTGCGCGCTCGTCTTCGATGCGGTAGTAGATCTGCGTGCCCTCGCGCCGCTTGCCCAGCACGCCGGCACGGTACAGGCTCGACAGGTGCTGGCTCATGTTGGGCTGGGTG
>Ga0315902_10008198_pt1 | contig 14182 bp, 10 predicted proteins | sample LakEriMetagenome_9_FD_203523 | JGI IMG/M metagenome (GOLD analysis project Ga0315902, IMG submission 203523) | Freshwater fungal communities from buoy surface, Lake Erie, Ohio, United States - Buoy 12 MA117 | ecosystem: Environmental > Aquatic > Freshwater > Lake > Lake biofilm | place: USA... | reverse complement strand
GGACTAAGCGCTGAAATCGAAGTAGATCTGGAAGGCGTAGGCCACCGCCCCCTGCCAGGCATCGATGAAGCCGACGGCGCCCGCGTCGAACATGGTGTCGGCCACCTTGCCGCAGGGGTTTGCGAGCAGGATCTTCTTCCCCAGGCCGAGCGCGAAGAACGCCACGCCGCGGGCGAACATGGCCAGAGTGATGCGGTGCGTGGCGAACTGGTCGGCGACGTCCTGGAACCGCACGATCGGTCCGGCCACGAGCTGCGGAAACATCGCCACGTAACACAGAAAGTCGCCGATGTGGCGGATGGCCCGCGCGTCGCCGCGGTAGACGTCGATGGCATAGCTCATCGACTGGAAGGTGTAGAAGCTGATCCCGAGCGGCAGCGTGATCCGCAGCAGAGTATCCCAGCGGCCCGCATCCCAGCCGGCGGCGGTGACGACGGCGTTCCAGCTGTCGACGCCGAAGTTGAAGTACTTGAAGAAACCGAGCAGGGCGAGGTTGGAGATCAGCGAGATCAACAATGCCAGCTTCTGGCCCCGCGTGCGACCGGGCGTTTCCAGCCGCAGCCAGCTGACGACGTAGGGGATGAGCAGCCAGTTGTACCAGCGGGGCGGCGGGCGGACGGCACCCTCGATGGGCGGCAGCAGGGGTACCGGCTTGGACCACGCTCCGGGGGCGAACTGTCCGGTCTGCGCCAGACCGGCGATGTAGTCGATCAGCGAGGAAACCAGCATCAAGACAACGAACAGCGGGTTGGCCCAGCCGTAGAACAGGTAGCTGACCACCGTGAGAAATACGTGCTGCCCGCGGCGGGGCAGCAGGTAATAGCCCACCAGAGAGAGCGGCAGGAAATAGAAAAGGAACAGGTGGGAACTGAAAACCATGGCGTTTCCTACGCTGGGAGCCGCGGCTCCCAGACCAAACAATTAGCGCAGATCCGCCGGATTCCGACCGATGAGCCGTCGCCCGGGCGGCCGGCAGCGATGCGGGGCGACGCCCTCCGGACAGGCTCCAAAAAGCCGTTCAGGGCCGAATTTCAGCCTTTGCCGCTAATTCATCCGGGATTCATGCAACCGACCGGTGACGGGCGGAGATCGTTTCGGCGGCCATCCATGCTCACGCTACCTGCTCTTGGGAGACCTGCCGTGGACCGTCCGATCGCAGCCCTGATCCTCTTCGCCCTGCTCGCCTTGGGGCGAGCGATCGGTTTCACTGCCGCGGTGGCCGACGACCAGCCTGCCGGCACGGACACAATCGAAAGCCTGACGCCGGAGCAGGCAAAGGCCCTCGTGGAGGAGTGGCCGGGTATCCAGTACCGAAAAAAACTGAAGGGCAGTGAGCTTGGCCTGGGCGACTGCCTCCCCCTGAACGCCCTCAAGAGGCTCGATCCTCCGACAGCCCAGGCCTTGGCGGGCTGGGGAGGCGCCCTGTTTCTCGACGGTCTGACCGAACTCGACGCCGAGACCGCCAAGGCGCTCGGGGAGTTCCAGGGTTTCTTCCTGTCCCTCGACGGCCTGACGACGCTCAACGCCGACGTCGCCAAGGCGCTCGTGGCGGCCCGCGCCGCGAGGGTCCGCCAAGAGGGGAGGCTGAACCTCAACGGCTTGACCACGCTCGACGCCGACACCGCCCAAGAGCTCAAGGGTTTCACGGAGTTGGGCCTCGAAGGCCTGACCACGCTCGACGCCGACACCGCCGAGGCGCTCGCGGCCAACGGTGATGCGCTGATCCTCAAGGGCCTGACGACACTCGACCCCGAGACCGCCAGAGCGCTCGCGGCAGCCGGGCGAGACCTCTATCTCGACGGCCTGACCACGCTCGACCTCGACACCGCCAAGGCGCTCGCGGCGTTCAAGAGCCGAAGACTCTGGCTCGTCGGCCTCACCGCGCTCGACCCCGGAACGGCGGGGGCGCTTGCCGAGTCTACGTGCCAGCAGCTCAGTCTTCAGGGACTCACGGGTCTCAACCCCAAGGCGGCTGAAAAGCTCGCGGGCTTTCGGGGGGATCTCCTCTTTCTGGGAACAAAGGCCAAGAAGAAGGTCGAGCCTCTCCGGCGAAAGCTGGAGTCGTTTGGTCCCGAGAATCCTCTGACCCCGGAGACGGCGCTGACCTGCAAAACCCGCTTGCTCACGGGACTCACCGCACTCGAATCTCCCGATTCTGTCGAGATCGCGAAAGCCCTCGCTGCTCGCGAAGGCCCGCTGCCACTGCCCAAACTCAAGAGAATCTCCCCAAAAACGCTCACGGCCCTCCTGCAGAAGGCAGATGTCAAAATTCCCCCGCTCGCGACGCTGGAGCTGATTCCGGAACCAGATGGAAGCCCGACCGAGGACTTCGTGATTCCGGAGGGATATCAGGAGCAATCGCCATGACGATGCCACGCCTGTCGCTGCTCGGATTCGCCCTGCTCGTGTCTGGGTTCTCGCTTGGCTTCATGCACACGCGGGCCGACGAGCTTCCCGAAGACACGAACACCATCGAGACGCTGACGGTCGAACAGGCGCGGAAACTGGCGCGACCGAAAGTGTTGCAATCGCTTCCCGGCGTGGAAGTGCCGGAAGAGCGCCTCGAGTTGCAACTCAACTTCCTGACCACGCTCGACGCCGAAACCGCCGAGGCGCTCGCGGAGTTCAAGGGCAGAATGCTGTATCTCAACGGGCTGACCACAATCGACGCCGAAACTGCCGCGGCGCTCGCGGCCTTCAAGGGCGACTACCTTTATCTCGACGGCCTGACCACGGTCTCCGACGAGGTTGCCAGGGCGCTGGCACAGCACAAGAACCACCTGTCCCTCAAAGGCTTGACCACGCTCTCCGACGAGGTGGCCGCGGCGCTGGCGCAGCAGAGGGGATTGCTCGTCCTCGACGGCCTCACGACGCTCTCCGATGAGGCGGCCAAAACGCTGGGGAAGCACGAGGGCAATCTGTACCTCAACGGCCTGACCACGCTCTCCGACAAGGCCGCAAAGATGTTGGCCCAGCACCGGGGCCTTGTGTTCCTCAACGGCCTGACCACGCTCTCCGAAGAGGTCGCCAAGTCATTGGCACGGCTCAGGAACGGAGGCCTGTACCTCGACGGCCTCACCACGCTCTCCGACGAAGTTGCCCAGGCGCTCACGCAGCACAAGGGCAACCTGTCCCTCAAAGGCCTCGACTCTCTCGAGCCTGCCGCAGCCGAATCCCTGGTCAAAGGCCTTGACTGCAGACGCTGCCACGCCGACGTATCCACCCCGGACCTGCTGAAAAAGGAATGTCGGGGTCTCGATCCCAGGCGGAGAATCCTTTCGACTCGCGGGATCACGGTCGAGCCCGGAAGCTAGCCGCACCCCCGCCCCTCGTCGCGACACTGGGGCTGCCTTCGGAACCGGATGGAAGCCGGGCCGAGGACTGCGTGATTCCGGGGAGATTTGGGCGCCGGCGGGCGCAGTCGAGGCCGGGTTTCCGGCTTGGATGGCCCCACAAATGCCCGTCAAACCGCGGGTTGTGGCCGATTTTTCGCCTGCGGCGCTAATCTTGAGGGCCGCGGCGGCCTCCGTCGATCAACCGCCCTCCCCCCGTGGCCGCTGACAGCCCCCGACATGCCTGCCTCGGACGATTTCGTCGCCCTCCTGACCGGCTCGCAGAGGAAGCTGCACGCCTATATTTTCTCGCTCGTTTGGAATCCGGCCGACGCCGATGACATCCTCCAGGAGACGAACCTCGTGCTCCTGAAGAAGGCGGCGGAATACGATTCCAGCAGGGATTTCCTGCCTTGGGCGCTGGCGATCGCCCGGTTTCAGACGCTGGCTGGGCTCAAACGCCGCCAGCGGCTGCGGTTCGTGTTCGACGACACCCTGGCGACGTTTCTGGCCGACGATGCAGCCCGCGAGGATCCCGTCCTCGAGGCGCGGCGACTGGCTCTTGCGACCTGCCTCCAGAAACTGCCCGCCGCCAGCCGCGATCTGCTCGTCCGCCGCTACGAGCCAAAGGCGGTGGTCGGGGACATGGCGGCAGCGCTCGGCTTGAGTCTCAAGACGCTTTCCGATCGCCTGCGGCGGATCCGCCAGAAACTTCTCGACTGCATCAATCGCACGCTCGCGGAGGAGGCCCTGACATGACCTCCCACGAGTCGTTGGCGAGAAGCGGCCTGCCGCCGCACGAGCACGAGGACTTGGCGACGCTGCTCAATGCCCTTGCCGATGGGGATATCACTGAGGCCGAGGAGCGGGAGCTACGGACGATCCTCGACAAGGGCGAGCCGGCGCGGCGGGTTTTCCGGGAGTTCGCCGCGTTGCATGCCGGGCTGTATTGGGACTACGCCACCTTGCTGTCGCCGGTCATGCCACGTCCTTCAGGTCCGCGGAACGACGCCGGGCGTGGGTGGCCGCCGTTCCAGCGTGCTGCCGCGATGCTCGTGGCGGCCGCGGTGGCTGCCGGCGCGATGGTCGCCGCGTGGATGCTGATCGCGAACCCGGCTGGCCGGCCAGAGAGCGCGGCGAGTGGCGGCGCACTCGCCACCGTCACGCGGACCAAGTATCTGCAGCCGGCCGACCGGGATCGGCGTCTGTCGATCGGTCAACCCATCGACGCGGGCAGGATCTCGCTCGCCGGCGGCGCGGTCGAATTGACGCTCCGCAACGGCGTGGTCGTCGTGTTCGAAGGGCCCGGCGAGTTCGATCTCGCCGGGGAATTGGAGGCCACCCTGCACGACGGCAACCTCGTCGTCCGGATGCCGGATGGGATGAAGGGCTTCGTCGTAAGGACACCCTCGACCGACGTGCTCGACCTGGGCACCGAGTTCGCAGTCAGTGTCGGCCCTGGCCAGGCGACCGACGTGCAGGTGTATGACGGCGCCGTGATGGCGACGACCGCCCGACGGCGGGAGCCCATGCAGATGCCAAAACGGCTCACCGCGGGCGAGGCGGCACGGTTTTCTCCAGCGGGAAAATCCGAGCCGGTATCGCTCGCTTTCCGGCCGGAACGATTCGTGCGCAGGCTGCCGGATGACGTCGGCGTCCCGTACGACTGGACGTCGTCGAAGGACCAGGTCATGCAGGAGTTCGGGCCTGCTCGCCAGGCCGCGATCACGGTGCACCGGGTCCCGCATGACATGGTGATCGACGGGCGGCTCGACGAATGGGGCGACAAGCCCGGATTCAGCAGCTCACTCGACGGCACAGCGTCGTGCGCCGAGTGGGCCGACGGGCGGATGATGTACGACGAGAAGTGCCTGTACATCGCCGCACACGTGGGCGATCCCATGCCGCTGCGGAGCATCATCGATCCGGAAGTCGATGCCGGCATGGGTTTCCGTGGTGGGGCGGTGCAGGTACGGGTGTCGACCGATCGCCGCATGGGTTGGCCGGCCCAGGGCAACTCCGCAAGCTACTTTGGGCAGCGGAAGAGTGTTCCTTCGCCGGAACAGGAACAGGCCGCCAGGAATCCGCGGCTCTCGCACCTGACCATGTGGTTCCACGCGCCCACGAAGACTCCCTGCCTGACGATCAACCACGGCGCGCTCTTCGGCGAGATGCTGGTCAACCCCGCCGGATTTGCCGGAGCCTTCGTCGCGGATGACGACGGCCGGGGCTACACGATGGAATACGCGATTCCCTGGTCACTGCTCAACTGCGCCGACGACCCGCCGCAGCGTGGCGACGTGCTCGCCGCGGTCTGGCAGGTTCTCTGGGGCGACGAGGATGGCCGCATGCGGCGGAGACAGATGGTCGAGATCCGCAATCCCGGCGAGCCACTGGAGATCAACGTCTGGGAACGGGCCGCCACCTGGGGCCGCGCGGAGTACCGCTAGACCGCAACCGACCTTGGTGTAGCACCGGCTCGAGGGCGGCAAAAGTCTCGTCGCTGGGGCGAGGATACGCCCCACGCTCCTCGAGCGTTCGCCGACCCCCTCGCCGACCTCATCCAAACTGCCAACTCGTCGCTCCAGTACACCGAGATGCGTACTAGTCCGGGTGAGCCCGTCGGGAAAGTGCCACGTGCCGCCATGCCGTGGATCTGGCGTTCGCCCGCTTGCGGCGTGGCAATCGCCGTGGCGCTGGCGATGTCCGCCGTCTCCGCCGCCGCAGCCCCTCAGCCTTGGACGGCCTCACGGGTGACCGGCTCACCCGAGCCGCCACCCGCGTATCGGGCCAGGAGCGTCTACGAGCACGTGCGGTTCACGGCCGCGACCTCGCTGGCCTTCGCGCCGGGCAGTGATCGCTGCTTCGTGACGGAGCAGTACGGGAAGATTTATTCGCTGCCGGCCGATCGGGAGTGCCGCCAGGCCGACCTGTTCCTCGACGTGGATGAGCTCGTCACGCGGCTCAACGCGAGGCGTTCCCCGGAAGCGGCGCTGAAGATTGGCGGCGTCTTCCACCTCGTCTTCCATCCCGACTTCGCGACGAACCGCTTCTGCTACCTCTGCTACACGGTCGGCTTCCGCGACGAGTCACGGAAGCCTTCTCGAGACGGCACACGGGTGGTGCGACTGACGGTGATCGAGGAAGGCGGCGTGCCGCGGGCCGACCCGGCGAGCGAGGTGGAGGTGATCACCTGGCCCGCGGGCGGCCACAACGGCGGCTGCCTCGCCTTCGGCCCGGACGGGATGCTCTACGTGTCGGCCGGCGACGGCGGCGACCATTTCCCCGCCGACCCGCACAAGACCGGACAGGATGTCACGGATCTGCGGGCCGCCATCATGAGGATCGACGTCGATCACCCCGAGCCAGGCCGCGGTTACTCGATCCCCGCCGACAACCCGTTCGTGGGAACGCCTGGAGCCCGTGGCGAACTCTACTCCTTCGGCCTCCGCAATCCCTGGAAGATGAGCTTCGACCGCCAGACGGGCGACCTCTGGGCCGGCGACGTCGGCCTCGAGATGTGGGAACTCGTGTGCCGCGTGAAGGCCGGCGACAACTACGGCTGGAGCCTGCAGGAAGGAAGCAACCCGATTCATCGCGACTGGCCCACCGGCCCCGCGCCGGTCGTCAAGGCGTGGTGCGAGGTGCCGCACACGGCCGGGGCGTCGATCACCGGTGGCTTCGTGTATCGGGGCCGGAAGTTTCCGGAGCTCGTGGGCCGCTATCTGTTTGGCGACTGGGTGACCCGCCGGGTGTGGAGCATCGGCACCGAGCCGGTGGCGGGCTCGGGCGACACCGGGCCCGGGCCACTGGTCGATCTCGTAGCCCCGACGATCCGCGTCATCTGCTTCGCCCAGGATCACGACGGCGAACTTTTCATCCTCGACTACGACGACGGCTCGATCCATGAACTCGAGCGAAACGACATCGAGGCCGAGGCAACGCGGTTTCCCGGGCGGCTGTCTGAAACGGGGCTGTTCGCCGATACGGCCCACCAGAAGCCGATGTCCGGCGTGACGCCCTTCGAGATCGCGGCCGAGGCGTGGGCCGACCACGCGCAGGCACGCCGGTTCATCGGCCTGCCCGGATCGGGAAACGTGCAACTCCGTCCGGGCAAGGCCCCCGTGCAGGGCTCGGTGCTTTCCCACAGGCTCGACTTCCCACCGGGCGCCGTGCTCGCCAAGACCGTGTCGATCGAGATGCGAGCCGGCGACCCAAGCAGCGAGAGGAAGCTCGAGACGCAGCTTCTCCACTATGACGGTCGCCACTGGCACGGCTATTCCTATGCCTGGAACGAGGCGGGTACCGACGCCGACCTGGTGCCGGCCGAGGGCAAGAGCATGCCGCTTACGATCGCCGACCCAGGATCTCCGGGCCGCACCCGGGACCAGACCTGGCGGTTCCTCGGCCGCAGCGAATGCCAGCGATGCCACAACGAATGGGCCGGCACGACGCTCGCCTTCAACGTCGAGCAGCTCAATCGCGACGTGCCCGGGACGGCCCCCGGAACGACCGTGAACCAGCTCCGCGACTTCCGGTCGCGCGGACTGCTCGCGGACGTCGTCGTCCCGCCCGATCCCGAAGTCGATCCGTTCGCGACGGTGCAACGGCCGGGACCGGAGAACGAGCTGCCCCGCCTCACCGATCCTGACGATCGCACGGCACCACTCGACGCGCGAGCGCGGGCCTACCTGCACGTCAACTGCGGCGCCTGCCACCGGTTCGGCGGCGGGAGCGTGCCGCATGTGCATTTGAATGCGGAGATCGCCAGCCAGGATCTCGAGGTGCTCGACATGCGGCCCGCCCGCGGCGACTTCGCGATTGCGGACGCCCGGATCATCAAGCCCGGCGAGCCCCACCGCTCGACGCTGTGGTATAGGATGGCGACCACCGGTCCGGGGAGAATGCCGCACATCGGCGCGGAACTCGTGGACGAGGCCGGCCTCGCACTCGTGCGAGACTGGATCGCGTCGCTGCCCGCGGACGTGGCACAACGGCGGCTCGTCGCCCGGCTCGTGTCCCTCGACGAGCCGGAGACGGTCGCACGGGCAAGCGCCGACGCGCCGCGGGAGCGATGGCGGATCGCCCGGGACATCGCCGCCGTGGCCGGGCGAAAGCGGCCCACCGATGCCGACCTCGCATTGGCGGAGCAAAAGCGACTCCACAGGGCCGCCGGGCGGGCGGCCGAACGGCACGACACACGGCGACGCCTGCTCACCGACCTGCTCGCCTCACCGACCGCCGCGGCAACGCTCGCGGACGCGGTGGCCGATGACCGGCTCCCAGCGGCCACGCGTGCCGAAGTGCTCGCAGCAGTCGTGGCGGCCGATCCGGTCGTCCTCGGCCTCTTCGAGCGGTTCTTGGCGACCGAGCGACGAGTGCCGCGCTTGGGCATGACCATCGATCCGGAGATGCTCCTCGCGGCGGCGGGCGATGCCGAACGCGGCCGGCGGCTGTTCGCCGAATCGACCGCGGTGCAGTGCCGCAGCTGCCACGCCGTCGGTGGTCAGGGAGGCATGGTCGGCCCGGCGCTCGATCGCGTCGGAGCCCGGCTCGACCGGCGGCGGATCCTCGAGAGCCTGCTCGAGCCCTCCCGGACGATCGCCCCCGAATACCGCACCTGGGTGGCGGTCACGAACGACGGCAGGAGCCTGACCGGCCTCATCCTGAAGCGAGACGGTGACGCGATCTCGATCATCGATGCCGCCGGTAGGCGAACCGACCTGGCGGCCGGGACGATCGACACGCTGGACGCTCTGCCCACGTCGCTCATGCCCGAGCATCTCCTTCGCGACCTGACGGTCGCCCAGGCCGCGGACCTGCTTGCGTATTTGCAGAGCCTCGAGTGACCCCGTCACCGCGTTCCGCCAGCGCGACCTCCGTGAGCAGCACGACGGCGGCAATGCCTCGATGCGTATCCCGAAGCCGAACACTCCAAGCCCGACCACCGGAGTCCGGAGTCGTCAAGGAAGCTCGCGCGAGCCTGGAACGCCGCGACCGTCGCTCACTTTGCGAGTGCCGCCTCGATGGCCTTCACCAGCTTCGCGTCGTCGGGGGCCACGCCGCTCTTGAACCGGCCGATGACCGTGCCGTCCTTGCCGATGAGGAACTTCTCGAAGTTCCAGCCGACTTCGCCCTGCGGATCGGCGGCCTCGGTAAGGGCCTTGTAGAGCGGTGCCTTGCCCGCGCCCTTGACCGTGATCTTGGAGAACATCGGGAAGGTCACGCTGTACTTCGTCGAGCAGAACTGGGCGATCTCGGCGTCGCTGCCCGGCTCCTGGGCGCCGAAGTCGTTGGCGGGGAAGCCGAGGATCACGAAGCCCTTGTCCTTGTTGGCGTCGTAGAGCTTCTGGAGACCGGCGTACTGGCCGGTGTAGCCGCAGCGGCTGGCGACGTTGACGACGAGCACGACCTTCCCCTTGTAGGAGGCGAGATCGACGGGCTTGCCGTCGATCCCCTTCACCTCGCCGGCGAGCGGCGCGGGCTGGTCGGCGTGGGCCGCCGTGAGGGTGGCGCACAGGCAGAGGAAGGCGATCAGGGCGGCGATCTTCATGACGAGGTCCTCGGGGGGCTGCGGAACGACTCCTCGCCATTAGAGGCGACCGGGCGTCGGCGGCCAACTCGCGGCCCGCGGCTCACGATTCCAGCGGCGTCCAGCGGTCGAACGTGGCCGCTTGGCCGTGGCGGATCCCGGCCGCATCGACCAGGTTCCAGACGATGGCCTGCTCGATGCGAAACCGCTTCCCGGTGCTCGAAATCCGGATCCCGGCGTAATCGTCCACGTAGCCGTCGCGGAGCGTCCGCTCGAGCAGCCGCGCCCGCTCGTCGCGGTGCACGGATTCGGCCGTGAGCCGCGACGGCGTCCGCGTGAGCGTGGCGAAATCCATCTCCCAGAGGGCCAGCGCCGCCGCGTTGCCGTAATTGAGCACCGGATCGGCCTCGGTGCCGTGGGAGACGACGACGAACGGCGCGTGGAACAACCGCTCCGCCTGCTCCTCGACCGAGCCAAGGCGGGGCATCAACTCCCGCCCCAGCAGCCGGGCGAACGAGTCGAGCAGTAGTTGCACGTGCGACGCCATCCGCCCCCTCGGGTTCCGCCAGCCAAAAAGCCCCGGGCGGAAGCCCGGGGACACCGGTTCTGAACGCCATCCCGCCATCCATGCAAAAACACGGCGGGCGACACGCCAAAGACATGCCGCCCGCTCGTGTTTGCAATCAATGGAAACCCGATCAGCGAGCGGCGATCCGCCGCCGCCACCGCATCAGGCCGCCAGCTGCCACGCCAATGGCGGCCAGGGCGTAGGTCGAGGGCTCCGGCACGGCTGTGATAGAAACACTGTACGGCCCCGTACTGTTCAACCATGTGCCCAGGCTCGCCGTCATCTCTCGCTTGGTTCCAAGATAGGACCACCCCGAAAGATTCTGCTGCGTCGGCTGGTCTTCATCAAAGTTGTAGTACCAACTCGCCGGACCTTGCGGGACGATCCAGTACTTGGTGCTCGGGCTCAAGATGGTGCTCGGGAACGTGAAACCGTACTTCCCGGTCGAGGTCACTTCCTGTGCGTTCGACGTGAACAGCGAAGTGCCGGGTACGCCTTCGTTGTCAGAGAAGATGCTGACGGTGCGGGTCGACGGTGTGTCATTGCTAAACAGCCCAAGAGTAACGCTCTGCACGGTCAAGTATTGGGAAGACGAGCCGGTCGTAAATCCCTGAGCAAGACGGGCCACAGAATCGGTAAGGGCTCCGCCACCGAAGTCGGTGTTCGTGGCGCTCAGATCTTCAGTTCCGCCGATACCCAGGTTGCCGTACACCACATCCGTCGGAGGCGCGGCATGGCCGGCTACGGCGAGCAAGAGCGCCGCGGTCGCGATCGCGGCGGACAGCAGACGGGAGAACTTCATGTCAAAACGTCCTAAGAAGGTGGCCGACCAAACCCACATCGAGAGAGGACCGGTGCGAAAGCGGAAAGGCGATTTGCGTGCCACATTCACGAAAGGGGGAACTTTTCGCGTCCCAAGTTCTCGACCATGCAAAAACGGCCTTAAAATCGACTTTTTCGCCATTGGTCGCAGGCCTCCAAAATCATCAGTCCAGTGAGGCCTTTCTCCATACCTGCGAAACGTTTCGCGGTTTTGCACAAACTAATCCCTGGAACTGCGAAACTCTTTCGCTAAAATCGCGAAACGCGGGTCGTGGCTCCTGGACTGGAATGCCCTCTTCGGCCCCGCCGCCAGCTCCCCCGCCTGACGCACGGAAGTTCGCATGGAATCCCTGGCAGCGACGCCCCCTTATCCCGATAACGCCCCGGAATCGCTCGCCTCCGCCCGCCGCAAGGCAGCGAACCGACAACCCCGCTGGCTGCGGCTGGCCGGAAACTCGCCGGCGATGCGGCAGCTCGAATCGGCGATCCAGCGGGTGGCCGATTTCGAGTGCCCCGTGCTCATCACGGGCGAGACGGGCTGCGGCAAGGAAGAGGTGGCCCGGGCGATTCACGCGGCCGGCCCGCGACGCGACAAACCGTTCGTCGCCGTCAACTGCGGCGGCCTCGTGGCGACGCTCGCGGAGAGCCAGTTCTTCGGCCATGAAAAAGGGGCGTTCACGGGGGCCACCGGGCCGTCCCTGGGGGCTTTCCGCGCGGCGGCCGGCGGCGTCGTGTTTCTCGACGAGATCGGCGAGATGCCGCTCGACATGCAGCCGAAACTGCTCCGCGTGCTGCAACGGGGCGAGGTGACCCCCGTCGGCGCTACGGCGGCGCACCCGGTGGACGTGCAGATCATCGCCGCCACGAACCGAGACCTGGAGGTCGAGATCGACGAGCGTCGGTTTCGCGAAGACCTGTTCTACCGCCTGAACACGATCCACCTCACCGTGCCCCCACTTCGGGCCCGCGCGGAGGACATCCCCGAGTTCATCGAGCATTTCTCCGCCCACTTCGCCCGCCACTACGGCCGGCAGCAGTGGCGACCCGACGGCAACCTTCTCGCCCGGCTGCAGGCCTTCCACTGGCCGGGGAACGTGCGGCAACTGGTGCAGTTCGTGCAGCGGTTGTACGTGTTCGAAGATCGGGCACCGGCCGTGCTCAACGACCTGTTCCGTAACGAGGGGAATGGCGAGCCGAGTCCGTTCGAAGACATCGGCCAGGCCCGGCACGCGGAGCCGGCCGTCGCCGTGCCGCCCGTCGCGACCGCGGATGTCTCCTCGTCCCCTGCTACGGAGCCTGCTGCGGAGCCGCAGGTGCCCGTATTCAACCTCGCGGAACTCCGCCGGCTCGCTGTCCGCCAGGCACTCGCCGCCGTCGACGGCCATCGGGGCAAGGCGGCCGCGTTGCTCGGAGTCTCGGCCGGCACGATGACCAGACTCGCCGACGAGTGCTGCCCCGAGATCGAGCAGCGCACGGGCCGGCGGCGTGGCGTCAAGCCGCGTCACCCCCGCTGACCCGGCCGCCCGGTCACGCCGGGCCGGCGGCCACGACGTCCGCCCCGGCCTGGTCGGCATACGCCCGGAAGTTGTCCTTGAACTTGGCGGCCAGGCCACGGGCGGCCGTCTCCCAGGCGGCCTCGTCGGGCCACGACCGGCGGGGCACCAGCAGCCGCTCGTCCACGCCCGGCACCCGCGCAACGGCATCGAGACCGAAGATGCCGTCGCGGTGCACAGACGCCGCATCCAGGGCGCCGGCGTGGATCGCGTCGATGATCCGCCGCGTCGCCCCCAGGTCGATCCGCTTGCCCGTGCCGTAGCCGCCGCCCGTCCAGCCGGTGTTGACGAGCCACGCACGCGTTTCGTGGCGGGCGAGCTTCGCCGCCAGCATCCGCGCGTAGACGGCCGGATGCCGGACGAGAAAGGCGGCGCTGAAGCAGGCCGAGAAGGCCGCCTGCGGCTCCGTCACGCCCATCTCGGTGCCCGCCACCCGCGCGGTATAGCCGGAGAGGAAGTGATACATGGCCTGCTCCCGGGAGAGCCGGCTCACCGGCGGCAGCACGCCCGAGGCGTCGCAGGTGAGGAAGATCACGTGCCGCGGATGCGGCCCCACGCACGGCACCTGGGCGTTGTCGATGAACTCGATGGGGTACGCGGCCCGGGTGTTTTCCGTGACCGCGCTCGACTCGTAGTCCACCGCCCGCGTGGCCGGGTCGTAGACCACGTTCTCGAGCACCGTGCCGAAACGGATCGCCCGCCAGATCTCGGGCTCGCGGGCCTCGGTGAGGTGGATGCACTTGGCGTAGCAGCCCCCTTCGATGTTGAAGACCCCGTCGTCCCCCCAGCCGTGCTCGTCGTCGCCGATCAGTCGCCGCGAGGGATCGGCCGAGAGCGTCGTCTTGCCGGTGCCCGAGAGGCCGAAGAACAGGGACACGTCCCCGGGCCTGCCGTCCGCGGCGATCCCCTGGTTGGCCGAGCAGTGCATCGAGAGCACGCCCCGCCCCGGCAGCCGCCAGTGCATGTAGGTGAACACGCCCTTCTTCATCTCGCCGGCGTATTCGGTGCCAAGGATCACCTGCTCGTGCCGCTCGAGCGACAGGTCGATGCTCGTGCGGCTGGTCATGTGGGACGTGTGCGGGTTGGCCGGGAACTGTCCGGCGTTGAAGATCACGTAGTCGGGGGCACCGAACCGCTCCAGTTCGTCGAGCGAGGGCCGGATGAGCATGTTCTGCATGTAGAGGGCGTGGTAGGCGCGGGCGCAGACCACACGGACCTTGATCCGACAGCCGGGATCCCAGCCGGCGTAGCCGTCGCACACGTAGATCTGGTCGCGGGTGTTGAGGTAGTCCACGGCCCGCTGGCGGTTGAGAAGGAAGGTGTGATCGTCGATGGGGTGGTTCACGCTGCCCCACCAGACGTCGGCCTCGGATTC
>Ga0315902_10008197_pt1 | contig 14182 bp, 13 predicted proteins | sample LakEriMetagenome_9_FD_203523 | JGI IMG/M metagenome (GOLD analysis project Ga0315902, IMG submission 203523) | Freshwater fungal communities from buoy surface, Lake Erie, Ohio, United States - Buoy 12 MA117 | ecosystem: Environmental > Aquatic > Freshwater > Lake > Lake biofilm | place: USA... | reverse complement strand
GCCCGCCACCACACACACGACCGCTGCATCGGGGTCGTGTTCGGCTTGCGCCAGCATCTCGCGGGCGATGACGTCGGGATTTGCCGTCGCATCCGCGAGGACCAGCAATTCGCTCGGGCCCGCGGGGGCGTCGATCCCCACGTCACTGGCGAGTTGCCGCTTGGCTTCCGCGACGTAGGCGTTCCCTGGTCCCATGATGCGGTCAACGCGCGGGACGGTGGCGGTGCCGAGTGCCATGGCGGCGATGGCGCCGGCACCTCCGATGGCAAAGACGCGATCAACGTTCGCGAGCGCCGCGGCCGCCAGCACCACGGCGGACGGTTGTCCATCGGGACCTGGTGGCGAGCAGACGATGATCTCCGGCACGCCGGCAACGCGTGCGGGAATCGCGCCCATCAGGAGCGAGCTCGGGTAGGCGGCCCGTCCTCCCGGCGCATAGATGCCGACGCGTTGCAGCGGATCCGGGCGCCGTCCAACGGTGATGCCCGGTTCGGGGGAACAGATCGTTTCGGTGGGGCGAAAGGCGGTGTGGACGGCCGCGATGTTGCGCGCGGCGCGCTCGAGCGCGGCGCGCAGCGCGGGATCCAGTGTCGCGAGCGCGCTGTTCCATGCGGCGCGCGGGACCTCGATCGCGGTGAGGGTCACGCCGTCGAAGTCGCGGGCGAACGCCACGAGTGCGTCGTCACCTTCGGTGCGGACGCGGGCAATGAGGTCGCGGGTGCGTTCCCGCACGGCGCCGTCGGTGGTACTGCCCCGGTCGGTCAGCGCCTGACGGGTGTCGGCATCCAGCGAGGCGAGTGGGCCCCGAGCCCGCACGACGATGGTTGCGGTCGAGTCCGTTATGGCCGAGTCCGTCACGGACGAATCCATCATGGCACCAGCCGTTCGATGCGCGTGACCAAAATCCCTTCGCCGCCAAGCGCACGCAGCTGCGAGATCGTCCGATAGACCGCATCGGCGCGGACGACCGCGTGCACCGCGACGTATTTGCCGTGATCGGCGATTTCGATGACGGTTGGCCCGTTCAGTCCCGGGAGGACCTCCCGCACCTGCGGCAGTGTCTCGCGCGGGACATTCGCCATGAGATAGCGTTGTCCGCGGGCACGGATGACCGATTCGAGTGCCGTGACCAGCTCGGCGAATTCGCGTCCGCGGGCGCTGTCCCCGTTGCGCGGGCCACCGGTCGCGGTGATCAGCTGAGCGCTGGAGCGCAGCACCGTCTCCACTTCACGCAGGCCATTGACTCGCAGGGTGGAGCCGGTGGAAGTCAGGTCCACGACAACGTCGGCAATGCCAAGGTGCGGGGCGATTTCGGCGGCGCCGGAGACGGGCACCACATCGACGGTGACCCCCCGATCGGCGAAAAACCGCTTGGTAATAGAAGGGAAGACGGTCGCCACGCGCACTGGTCGGTCAGAATGACCGATTTCTTCCACCGAGCGGATCCCGGCGTCTTCCTTGGCGGCCACGACCAGTCGGCAGCGTCCGAAGCCGAGGTCGAGGTGAGATGTCAGTGGCCGCCCCGACTCAGTGACGAGGTCCAGTCCCGTAACGCCGGCGTCGGCGGCGCCGTCGGCCACGAACTCCGGGATGTCCTGGGCCCGGACGAAGATGGCCTCGAATTCGCCGCCGAGTGAGGCGGTGAGGGCGCGATCACCCGAGGCTCGGACGTCGAGGCCGGCATCGTTGAAGAGGTCGCGGGTATCCTCGCTGAGGCGTCCCTTATTGGGTAGCGCGATTCGCAGCATGGGGGGGAAGGGAGGGGTGCGGGAAGCGGGGTAAAAACAAAAAAGCCCGTCCGAAGGGGACGGGCCTGAGGTCGCTTGGAGTGGTCTGGTCAGCTGTAGCCGTTACCCGATCACGCACGAAGCGCCCCGACCCGTCGGGCCGTGGCCATGATGCGCGTGATGGTGGCGGAGCTGATGCATAGTCTGTGGATCGTAGTCACCCCTGAATCCTCCGTCAACCTGAGACGTTCCAATATCGGGCATTTCGGGGTGTGTAGGGGCTTGGAATGGGCGGTCCTTGTGAATAAGTTCACGAAGTCCGCAGGGCCCTGCGGACACAGAGCGTACCGCTCTGGAAAGACGAAATATTTCGGATTGGCTTTGGAGGCCTCTCGACATGCGGTTTCTCGGTTTTGCGGTGGTGACGAGCGCGCTGGTGTTCGGCGCGTGCGGCGGTGGTGACAGCGCTCCGGCGGCGGATTCCGCGGCTGGCGCGACGGCGGCGGCGGCTCCGGCGGCGGCGCCTGCGGCTCCGGCAGCTGGTGCGATGGCCCCGATCACGGGCACCACGCATGAAGTGAAGATGATCGGTGACGACAAGGGCTATCGCTACGAGCCGGCCGAACTCACGATCAAGCAGGGCGACGGCATCAAGTTCACGATGATCAGCGGCGGCCCGCACAACGTTGCGTTCGACGCGGCCACGATCGCCGCCGATGCGAAGACGGCGCTCCTCGCCAACATGCCGGAGCAGCAGGGTGAGCTCTCGAGCAAGATGCTCCTCAACGCCAACGAGACGTACACGATCTCGTTCGCGGGCGTCCCGGCTGGCACGTACGACTTCTTCTGCACGCCGCACCTCGCGATGAACATGAAGGGCAAGGTCACGGTCACGCCGTAAGTCTGACCTGATCACCGTTGGAAACGCGGGCCGGCTCTTGCCGGCCCGCGTTGTTTTTGTCCGTGTCCCACGCGGTTTCCCCTGCTTAGTATCCCTGCATGTGGGCGGATACACTTCTCGCGCTTGAGCGCGGTCATCTCCTGCGGCTCCTCGTCTGGGCGCTGACATCGATCCTGGTAGGCACCGCCGTAATGGCGTGGAGCATCGTGCGCCGTCAGGACGCGCCGATGCTGCGGCACTTCGCGATCCAGATGGCCGCCTGGGGGGCGGTCGACGCGGCGATTGTGGCGTGGGGGTGGCAGGGACTTGCCCTCCGGGATTTCGCCGCCGCGCAGCGCCTCGTGAATTTCCTGTGGCTCAACACCGGCCTCGATGTGGGGTATATCGCCGTCGGGGTCACGCTTGCGCTCCTCGGCTGGCGCTGGGGACAGCGGCTCGGCGCGATCGGTGCCGGACTCGGCGTCATCGTGCAGGGGCTGGCACTCACGTTGCTCGATGTGCGTTTGATCGTGCTGATCGGGCCGCTGCAATAACGCCTCGCGGCACCCTTTCCTCATCTGGCGGGATTTGTTCATGGAACCGGTCATCCCCGATCTGCGCGCGGCGCCGCGAGCGGACGCCTATCGTGAACTGCAGCACATGCAGACGTTGCTGCTCGAAGACAGCCATGATGTCATCGCCGGCATGGCGACCACGAGTGCCTTGCTGCATCACGCCTTCGGGCATCTGTGGACCGGCTTTTATCGCGTCGTCGAGCCGGGATCGCTCTTGCGCGTCGGGCCCTATCAGGGCTCGCTGGGCTGTCAGGAGATTGCGTTCGGGCGCGGGGTGTGCGGGACGGCGGCCGCTGAACGCCGCACCGTCGTGGTTCCGGACGTCCACGCGTTTCCCGGGCACATTGCGTGCGATGCGCGGTCCCGCAGCGAGATCGTCGTACCCGTATTCGACGGACGGGGGGCGCTGATCGCCGTGCTCGATATCGATTCGCCGGTGCCCGATGCCTTTGGTCCCGACGATCAGGCCGGATTGGAACAGCTGGTAGCCTGGTTCACGCGCGCCGCGTAAGTTAGCCCCACTGATGACCGGCTATTCCGATCGCATCAATCACGCATTGGCCTTCGCGGCGAAGCACCATGATCAACAGGTGCGCAAGGGGACGCGATTGCCGTATCTCACGCATCCGGCCAACGTCGCGATCATCCTGACGCGGTACGGCCGCAGCGAGGATGCCGTCGTGGGTGGCATCCTGCACGACGTCATCGAGGATTGCGTGCGTGACGGCTGGACGCGGACCATGCTGGACGAGCGGATCGGCCAGAAGTTCGGGGCCACCGTGGTCGAGCAGGTGTTGTCGGTGACGCTGCGACGCGTCGACGATGAGGGAGTGGACCTCTCCCTCGATGACAGCAAGGAAGACGCCCTGACTCGGCTTGCACGTGCTTCGGAAGATGCGCTCTGGGTGTGCGCGGCCGATTCGCTGCACAATGCGTTTTCGATCGTGAGTGATCTCCGGCGCACTGCGTTCCCGGAGAACGTCTGGGATCGGTTTCCGTCGGGACGCGACGGGACGATCCTGTGGTACCGGCGCGTGGCCGATCGCTTGCGGGCGATCGGGTTCACGGCGCCGATCGTCGATGAGCTTGACGAGGCCGTGTCGCTTCTCGACCGGACCTGATCGTCTGACCGCGGCCCCCGTCGCCGGTGGTTTCCCGGACGGCGTGGCGTCGCCCACTTCGGAGTCCTGCGATGTCTGCATTCCTCGTGCTCGCCGCGCTGCTCCAGCAGCAGCCGACCGTTCGTGCTCCCCGTCTCGACATCATGCCGGCCGATCCGGTGGTGATCGCCGAAGACACGTTGCGCCTGCGCGCGCGTGTCCTCGATGCGTCGGGACAGCCTGTGCCGAATGCCACGATCCGGTTCGTCGCGGCTGGTGGCCGTTTCGAGGGCACGGTCGACGGTGAAGGACTGATCCGTTCCGGCTCGACGGGCAAACTGCCGGTCACGATCGTCGCGCAGATTCCGGGACAGCCGACGCTGACCGAACGCGTGGAAGTCCGTATGGTGCCGGGGCCTGCGGCCTCGATCACGGTGGCGCGCACGCCGTCACGACTGGTGAGCGGACAGCGCGTGGTGCTGGTGCCCACGGTCAAGAGCAAGGCCGGCGATGTGCGTGATGATCGCGTGGTATGGCGCAGCAGCAATCCGGCGGTGGTGGCCGTCAACGAGGACGGGCTGCTCACGGCCCGTGCCGTCGGACGCGCCACGGTGACGGGGCGCGTGGACGCCGCCGTGATCACGGTGCCGGTGGATGTGGTGGCGGGGCGCGTGGCATCGCTCACGATCACCCCATCGGCGCCCACCGCGCGCACCGGCGACGTGATCCGCTTCCGCGTCACGGCGAAGGATGCGGCCGGCAAGGTGATCGAGGGCGTGACGCCGACCTTCGCGTTCAGCCCCGGACAGGGCGTGATCGACGAGGATGGGGCCTTTACCGGTTACGATGGTGGGACCTATACCGTATCGGCGATGCTCGGGACGCAGAGCGCGCAGGCGATCGTGCGTCTCACGCCGCGCGATGTGCGTCGCCCCGCGACTGTTGTGGGACGCCTGCCGCGTACGCTCTTCACCACCGAAGAAGTGTGGCTGCACCCCTCGCGCGAGATCGCGTACCTCGGCACCGGCTCCGGTGGTGACCGCATGTACACGATCGACATCAGCGACAAGAGTAAGCCGGTCGTCACCGACTCGATCGTGGAGAACACGCGGCGCGTCAATGACATCATGACGAATCCCGAAGGGACGCACCTCGTCTTCACCCGTGAAGGCGCGAGTGACCGCAAGAACGGGATCGTGGTGGCCGCACTCGATGACGCGCTGCATCCGAAGAAGTGCGCCGACTACACCGACGGGCTGACCGGCGGCGTGCACTCGACGTTCGTGTATCGTCAGGCGAAGTACGGCACGCACATCTATCTCACGAATGACGGCACTGGCGCCATTCACATTCTCGACTGGAATACGCCGTGCCAGCCGAAGACGGTGGCCGTATGGAAGACGCCGCGCCCCGATGCCGGCCGGTCCTTGCACGACATCGACGTGCAGGATGGGCTCGCGTATCTGAGCTACTGGAATGACGGCCTGATCATTCTCGACATCGGCAATGGCGTGAAGGGTGGATCGCCGTCGAATCCGCAACTCGTGGCGCAGTACAAGTACGATCTCAACGACATGTACCGGCAGGTGGAGGCGGCCGGCGGCCCCGGCTTCATTCGCGGGACGCACACGGCGTGGCGGCACAAGCAGTACGTATTCATCGCAGACGAAGTGTTTCCCGCAGCGCCGGTGAAGGGCGCGAAGGACGCCTCGGCCGGCCGCGCCTACGGCCGCATGCAGGTGATCGATGTGTCCGACATCACCAAGCCGAAGAGCGTCGCGTTCTACGAGCCCGAGTTCGGTGGCGTGCACAACATCTGGATCGCCGGCGATACGCTGTACATGGGTGCCTACAACGGCGGGTTCCGCACCTTTGACATCGCTGGGGAATTGCGCGGCGACCTGCGAGCGCAGCAGCGGGAAATGGTGCACGTGAACACGGCGGACCAGGACGGGTATGTGAAGAATGCGGCGATGACGTGGGGCGTCGTGGTGCGCAACGGCCTCGCGTTCGTCAACGACATGTACAACGGCTTGTGGATCGTCCGCATGGAACCCAAGCCTGAACCGAAAAAGGCGGCAATCGTTCCATGAGCGCACGGCGCGACTCCGAGGAGCGCTGGATCCAGCGCTTCGCCCGAGCCGCCACATTGATCGTGGTGGCGTCCTTCGATGCGGGTGCCCAAAAGGCACCCGCGTCGCTTGGGGGAGCCTCATCTACGCCCACGATCACACCGCCAGCGATCACGTACACCGCCGTCGTGGCCTCGGAGTCGGTCGATCGGGTCGCCGTCGTGGAGTTCGGTCCGTCCGGCGCCCGTGTCGTGCGGCAGCATGAAGTGGGCGTGATGCTCGCGGATCCCGATGGGCCGCATGGCGTGGCGCTCGAGCCGAGTGGTCAGCACTACTATGTGACGACCGCACACGGCACCCCATACGGCGTTCTGTGGAAGTTCGCGACTGCCACCAATGCCTATGTCGGCCAGGTGATGCTCGGGAATTTTCCGGCGACGATGCAGGTGACACCGGACGGATCGAAGGTGGTCGTCGTGAACTTCAACCTGCATGGTGACATGGTGCCCTCCGATGTGAGCATCGTGCGCACCGACAGCCTGCAGGAGATCGCCCGCATTCCCACCTGCGCGATGCCGCATGGGTCACGCATCAACGCCGCCGGAACGCATCACTATTCCGTGTGCATGATGGACGAGCAGCTGGTCGAAATCGATCTCGATGGGCTGCAGGTGTCGCGGCACTTTCTGCTGACCAAGGGAATGGAGCGCGGGATGGCGGGACCGCCGCCCGCGCGCGGTGGCGACGCGCATGCCGGGCACGACATGAGTGGTCACGGCATGGCACAGCCTGCCGCCGGGAGCACGACCTGCTCACCAACGTGGGCGCAGCCGAGTCCGGATGGGCGCACCGTGTGGGTCGCATGCAACGGCACGAGTGATCTCGTGGAGATCGATGTCCCATCGTGGACGATGCGTCGACGGATCCCCGCCGGGAATGGCGTCTACAATCTCGCCGTGACGCGTGATGGCACCATGCTCGTGGCTACGAACAAGCGCGCGCAGAGCGTGTCGCTGATCGACACACGAACCGGTGCAACACTCGCCACGCTGCCGACACAGCGCCGGGTCGTGCATGGCGCGGCCATTACGTCGGATGACCGCTACGCGTTCGTGTCGGTGGAAGGGATCGGCTCGGAACCCGGCACCGTCGAGATCATCGATTTGCGTGCCCGTACGACCGTGGCCCGCGTGGACGTTGGCCAGCAGGCGGGCGGCATCGATGTGCTGCCGACTATGCCGGCGAGTACGTCCGCTCCACGTAGTCGTTGAGGATCACCAGGAACTCCTTCACGATGTGCTCGCCCTTGAGCGTCGTGAGGAGTTTCCCGTCGACATACACGGGTGCCTTGGGCTCCTCGAAGGTCCCCGGCAACGAAATGCCGATATTGGCGTGCTTCGATTCGCCTGGACCGTTCACGACGCACCCCATCACGGCGACCTTCATGTCGACGACACCGGGGCGCGACTCCTTCCACACCGGCATCTGTTCGCGCAGATAGCCCTGAATGTCCTCGGCCATGTGCTGGAAGAAGGTGCTGGTCGTGCGGCCACAGCCGGGGCATGCGGTCACCTGCGGGGCAAACGAGCGGAGCCCGAGTGACTGCAGGATCTGCTGCGCCACGAAGACTTCCTCGCGACGATCGCCATTCGGCTTCGGCGTGAGTGACACGCGGATCGTGTCACCGATCCCTTCGCTGAGCAGGATCGCCAACGCGGCCGAGGAGGCAATGACCCCCTTGTTGCCCATGCCGGCCTCGGTGAGCCCGAGGTGCAGCGGATAATCGCAGCGCGCCGCGAGACGGCGATAGCACTCGACCAGATCCGGCACGACGGAAATCTTGGCGCTCACGATGATGTGGTCGTGCGGGAGCCCGACTTCTTCGGCGAGTGCCGCCGAGCGGAGCGCGCTCTCGAGCATCGCGTCCATGTAGACGTCCTTCGCATCGCGCGGTGTGGCTGACGAAGCGTTGGCATCCATCATCTGCGTGAGCAGATCCTGATCGAGCGAGCCCCAATTCACGCCGATGCGCACCGGCTTGCCATGATCGATGGCGGCCTGGACAATCGTGGTGAAATTCGTATCGCGATGCTTCGTGCCGACGTTGCCCGGATTGATGCGGTACTTGTCGAGCGTCGCTGCGGTCTTCGGGTACTTGGTGAGCAGCAGGTGCCCATTGTAGTGGAAGTCGCCGATGAGCGGAACATCGAGCCCGCGATCCTCGAGCCGCTGCCGGATCTCCGGGACCGCCTGTGCGGCCTCATCGTTGTTCACCGTGATCCGCACCTTCTGCGATCCCGCCTCGAACAGGGCAGCGACCTGATCGGCCGTCGCCGCGGCGTCGGCCGTATCGGTGTTGGTCATCGATTGCACGACCACGGGGGCAGACGAGCCCACGGGGACACCGCGCACCTTCACGGTGACGGTCTGACGGCGACGGCCGAAACTCGAAGAAGCAGACACAGGCAGATTCCGGGATGAAATGGCTGGGGGAAAAGTACATCCGGCAAGGGGGTTGCAGGATGGTGGGCGTTGGATCTCACTCACCCTCTGTGGAGGCAACCCCATGGGTTCTGCTTTTCGGCCACTCCGTGTGGCCTCGTCCGTCCTGACTGCGGCCATCGCGGTGTTCACGTTCGCGGCCGTGACGGCCCAGCCGGTCCTGGCGCAGGACGCCAAGACCGTCGCTCTCGGCTTCAGCGGTGGGGCGTCGTTCCCCACGGGTCGGCTCGATGATGGCGCCAGCACGGGCTACGCCCTCGCTGGCCATCTGTACGTCAATCCGACCCAATTCCGGGCGGTCCGATTCCGAGGCGATGTGAGCTTCGATCGGTGGGACGTGAAGGGGGACGCCCCCGGCGTCGAGGGGTCGGCTCGTGTCCTCGGCTTCGTCGCGAACGTGCTCTACGAGTTTCAGGGATCGGACGACAGCCGCCTCCGTCCGTACGTCATCGGTGGGGTTGGGGCCTTCAACCAGAAGGTGACGGAGAGCTACGGGGGACTCTCCGCCAATGCCAATGAGACCAACGTCGGGGTGCAGGCCGGCGGCGGCTTCATGATGACCCTCTCCGGTTTCTCGACGTTTCTCGAGGCGAAATACCTCACGGCCTACTCGAACGACTCCTGGAGCTGGATCCCGGTGACGGTCGGGGTGCGCTTCTAGCACTTCCCCGCATGGCGTTTGACCGGGGGCAGTCGCCACTTTTCCACCATGTCGGAATCTGCGTCTGCCCCCGTACTCATCGTCGGCGCCGGTGTCGCCGGGCTGATCTGTGCGATCGAGCTACATCGTGCCGGCCAGGCGGTGCGCGTGCTCGAGGCCGCTCCGGATATTGGCGGGCGCGTGCGTAGTACCACCGTGAACGGGTTCGTCCTTGATCACGGGTTTCAGGTGCTGTTTACGGCGTATCCCACATTACGCCGGTATCTCGATGCGGAGACGCTGCAGTATCGACGCTTCCTGCCAGCCGCCCGCATCGTGCGCGATCGCGATGTCGCGCTGATTGGAGATGCGCTCGCGGAACCGCGGCTGCTGGTGGACACCGTGTTGGCGCGCGGGATCAGCGTGACCGACAAGCTCCGGTTGTTGGCACTCCGGCGCTTCGCCAAACGGCTCACGATCGACGCGTGCTTCGACGCCCCGTACGCCACGATGAGTACGCGCACGTTTCTCGAATCGCGCGGATTCGGTCGCGCCGTCATCGACGGATTCTTCGCGCCATTCTACGGCGGGATTCTGCTCGATCGCACGCTCTCGAGCAGCGCATCGATCTTGCTGTTCACCTTCAAGATGCTGGCCGAGGGGGACACGGTGGTCCCGGCCGCAGGAATGGGCGCGATCACGCGGCATCTCGCCTCGCAGCTCCCGGCAGACGCCGTGTTCACGAATACGCCCATCGCGGCCGTGATCGTTCGGGATGGGTGTGCGGTGGGGGTGCGTGCGGCGGACGGTCGCGAGTTCGTTGGTGCCAGCGTGGTCCTCGCTACCGACATGCAGGCGATGAGCCGATTGGAAGCGACTGCGGGGCTTCCCGCTGAAACCCCGCAAACGGCGCTAGGCTGTACCACGGTGTACTACACGGCAAAGCGGACTCCCATTCCGGGGACGGCGCTCTGGCTCAATGCTGCGCCTGATGCGGTTGTGAGCCACGCCATCACGCTCACCGATGTGGCGCCCAGCTATTCGACCGATGGACGTCCACTCCTTGCGGCGACGGCGCTCGGCGATGCCGCCATGCTGCCGGATGATGCGCTGGACCTCCGTGTCCGCGCCGATCTGCTCCGGATGGGACGCTCGCACGCGGACGACATCGGATTGGAACGGGTGGCGATCTGGCGTGTACCGTATGCGCAATATGCACAGCCGGCCGGCTCCGTCTCGCATCGCCCCTCGACGGCCACGTCGATCCCCGGGTTATGGCGTGCCAGCGAGCTGTTGCATTCGAGTTCGCTGGAGGGCGCTGCACGTGGTGGCGTGATGGCGGCCGACGCCATCTGCCATGCGCGCCGAAACGCCCGCTGAGCTCACGCCGTAGGGCGGTGCAGATAGTGGGCTGAGGATTTCGGTGCTACCGTTGTCCATGGATCCTGCGGTGCTCCCTGTCCGGCTTGGCCGGCTTTTCGAGATCACGTCCATGCGTCGTCCTTCCTTCGCGCTGCTCGCGACCCTCCTGATCATGCCGATGACCCGGATGATCGCGCAGGACACGCCGGCGGCGCCCGCGCGTCTGGTCGCCAGCGGTCGCCCTGCCAATGTGATTTCGGTGAACCCGATCCTGCCGTTGGCGGGTTACTTCCAGGGTGAGTACGAGCGGCGCGTGCGCGACAATCTCGCCTTCGCTCTTGGCTTCTCGCATATCGAATTGGACGAGATCTATACGAACGTCGACGCCAAGCTGCGGCTCTATCCGCAGGAGAAGGCGCCGCACGGGCTCGGGCTCGCGGCTGGGCTGGGAGTCGGACACATCCGGCAGGACAGCTACTACGATTACACCGGGTGCGCGGCACTCCCCGGCACGGTGTGCCCGCCTGCGACGCGACGGAGCACCACCGCGCCGTCCTTCTCCGTCGAAATCCATTACCAGTGGCTGCTTGGCAAGCGGCGGAATACGGCGGTGGGCTTCGGCTTTGGCGCCAAGCGCTACTTCATCAGCAACAACGACAACGGCTATGGCGGCGATCTCTTCCAGCCGTTCGTGCCGACCGGTCGCCTCACGATCGGTTGGGCTTTCCCGTAACTCAAACACCCGACTCCGATGCGACGCGGCATGGTGCGTAGCCTGACGGCTCTTGCCGTCCTTATACCGGGACTGGCCCTTGCCCAATCCCCCAGCGGTACGGCGACGCCGGCGCCTTCGGTGGCGCGGCCGACGACCGTCATTTCGGTCAATCCGTTTCTTCCGCTCGCGGGCTATTTCCAGGGCGAATTCGAACGACGGGTCCAAGACAACCTGGCGTTCGCGGTTGGCGCGTCACATGTCGAGTATGACGAGCGCACGACCAACATCGATGCCAAGCTCCGCTTCTATCCGCAGGAGAGGGCGCTCAGCGGACTCGGGTTGGCTGCCGGTCTTGGGGTGGGTTTCCTGCGCGAGACGACGTACAACGAGGTGACGTGTCTGGCGATCGGATGTCCGGTCCCGGGCAGTACGGTGAACACGACAGTCGCCCCGGCGATTTCCATAGAGGCGCACTATCAGTGGCTGCTGGGACGCTCGCGCAATACGGCGGTTGGCTTCGGGTTCGGTGGCAAGCGGTATCTGGCCAGCGGCACCTTCCCGGAGTTCGTGCCAACCGGACGGCTGACGATCGGGTACGCGTTCGGACGCTGATCGTAAACCGTTGATCGTAAACCGCTGCCTGCTAATTAGGTCAGCGGCGCGGGAGGAGCGAGAACACGTCGGTGAGCGCGGTGACGGTGGTGGTCGCGCCGGCCGCGATCAGCCGCTCGGGAGCGACGAGTTCCGCATAGCCGATCACGATCATGCCGGCCGCCGCAGCGCCTTGCACGCCCAGCGGTGAATCTTCCACCACCACGGTTCGCGCCGGCTCAAAACCGAGCGTCGTTGCGGCGTGCAGAAAGAGGTCCGGCGCCGGTTTGGGACGCGGGACCTCCATGCCCGAGAAGCGCCGACCCTCCGTGCGCGCGAGCAACCCGGTGCCGCCCAGCGTGGTCCGCATCTTGGCGTGTTCTCCATTCGACGCCACGCCGTATGGAATGCCCGCCGCGTCCAGCGCATCGAGCAGATCCACGATGCCATGCACGGGCGTGATGTCGCGTTCGAGTGCCACCTGTACTTCCGCATAAAAGCGCGGAAGCAACTCCGCCGGCGCCGATTTTCCCATCATCTCCTCGACGATATGCACGCACCGGTGCATGGAGTTGCCGAGGAAGATCGACAGCGATTGCTCAGTGGTCATCGGTAGGCCGAGCTCGGTCAGGATGCGGGCCCAGGTGCCGTTGGTAATACGCTCGCTGTCGACGAGCACACCGTCGCAGTCGAAGAGGACCCCGTCGAGAACGGGAAGCAGCGGCGTACGCACCGTATCCGACGCGATGCTGGTCATTGCAACGCCGCGCGCGCCTGAGCCACCTGCGCCGCGACCGCCTCCGGGCCGGTCCCGCCAGCGATGTTGCGTGCGGCCAGCGACGCTTCAGCGCCGAGTGCATCGCGCGTGTCTGCCCCGAAGAGCGCATGCGCCTTCGTGAAGGCGTCGGCGGGCAACTCGGTCATCTCGATGCCGGCTTCCTCCGCTTGACGCACCAAGGATCCCACGGCCCCATGCGCCTCACGGAATGTGGCGCCCTTCTTCACGAGATAGTCGGCGAGATCGGTGGCCATCATCGCACTCGATACCGCGGCGCGCATGCGACTTCGATCGAAGCGCAGCTCGGCGATCGCGCCCGCCATGGCCGGCAGCACGAGATGCAGCAGGTCGACGAGATTGAACAGGGCGCGCTTGTCGTCCTGGAGATCCTTGCTGTAGCCGCTCGGGAGTCCCTTGATCGTGCCGACGATCGAAACAAGATCACCGAGCGCGCGTGCGCCGGAGCCGCGGGCGAGTTCGAACACATCGGGATTACGCTTCTGCGGCATCATGCTGCTGCCCGTCGAGAAGCCATCGCCGAACTTCACGAAGCCGAATTCGCTCGAGCCGTAGATGATGAGATCTTCCGCGATGCGTGAGCAGTGCACGGCGATCATAGTGCCGACGAAGATCGTTTCCGCAATGAAATCACGATCACCGGTGGCATCGATGCTGTTCGGAGAGATTGCCTCGAAGCCGAGCTCCTCGCGCAGCAGGTCGCGCGGGATCGGGAACGCCGAGCCGGCGATGGCGCCCGAGCCGAGGGGCATGGTGGCCGCGCCACGCGCGGCATTGGCGAGGCGCACGCGGTCACGCTGCAGCGGCCAGAAGTGCGCGAGCAGCCAATGCGTACCGCTGACGGGCTGGGCCCGCTGCAGGTGTGTATAGGCGGGCAGGATCGCGTCGGTCAGCGTCTCGGCCTGCGTGAGCAGGGCCTGCTGCAGCTCGCGGATCGCCGTATCGAGTTTGGCGCAGGCGTCGATCGTCCAGAGGCGCGAGGCGGTCGCCACCTGATCGTTGCGCGACCGGCCGGTGTGCAGTTTTCCTGCCGGCGTCCCTGCTTCCTCGTGGAGGAGGCGGTCGATCATGGTGTGGATGTCTTCGTCGGTCGCAACCGGCTGCGCGCCATCGGCGAGGCGCATGGCGACCCGATCGAGTCCGGCACGCACCGCGTCGGCTTCGTCGGCGGTGTATACCCCCGCATGACTCAGCGCGCGTGCCCACGCCTTGGACAGGCGGA
>Ga0315902_10008196_pt1 | contig 14182 bp, 26 predicted proteins | sample LakEriMetagenome_9_FD_203523 | JGI IMG/M metagenome (GOLD analysis project Ga0315902, IMG submission 203523) | Freshwater fungal communities from buoy surface, Lake Erie, Ohio, United States - Buoy 12 MA117 | ecosystem: Environmental > Aquatic > Freshwater > Lake > Lake biofilm | place: USA... | reverse complement strand
ATAGGTATAATTATCCAGACCCAAGTGGTTTGGTGTTGAAAGAGTATAGCCCTATTAGTTAAATGGTAGAACAGTTAAAGATTATAAATAGTAATACCAGGAGTATCTATGAAACATATAATCTTTAATTGTTTGAATTGTAAAAAACAACACACATCTATTAATAAGTATTCGTGCAAAGCCAAATACTGTTCACAAACATGTCAGCACGAATATAAAATGATAGAAGATGTTCAGAATGGTGTTGCAAGTGCAAAAACCTTGAAACGTTTTCTTTTGAGAGAACATGGTGAAAAATGTTGGTTGTGTGGTATTACTGAATGGAATGATAAACCGATAGGTTTTGAACTTGAACATATTGATGGAAATTCAGAAAATAATGAATTGAATAATCTGTCTATTTTATGTCCAAATTGTCATTCACAAACTGACACGTATAAAAATAGAAATAAAGGTAATGGTCGCCATAGTAGGCGTATTCGTTACTCAGAAGGTAAAAGTTATTAGCCCCATTATCCTTAGTGGCAAAGGTCTGGTTTTGTAATCCAGGTACGGCAGTTCGATTCTGTCATGGGGCACCAAGTTAACTCCGATTGGTGAAATGGTATCATCCGTGCTTTGGGAGCATGTGGCGCAAGTTCGATTCTTGCATCGGAGACCAGTTATAGCGGGTAGGGCGGTCACCACACCGGTCTCATAAGCCAGGTGCATCGGCAGTTCAAATCTGTCACCCGCATCCAATTTCGGTGATATAGCATAGACGGATATGCGGGGCTCTCATAAGGCTCAAAGGAAGGATCGTTACCTTCTATCACCACCAAAAAATGGGCCCTTAGTAAAATGAATATTGCGCTAGGCTACGAACCTGGAGGTGGGAGTTTGATTCTCTCAGGGCCCTCCAAATTTACCCGGATAGTTAAATGGTATAACGTAGGCTTGATAAGCCTTTATCACAAGTTCGATTCTTGTTCCGGGTACCAGAATCTCGTTGGTGTAATGGTAGCACAAGAAACTCCAAATCTCTTGGCGGGAGTTCGATTCTCTCACGGGATACCATTTTTAAAAGGATTGATATGTACAATAAAAAAATTGACTTAGATGAAGTTAAAGCATACATTGATAATTGCGGACCAGATACAAAAGTTTATTTGGGATGTGATTCAGAAAAAGTTAAAATCAATGGTGAATGGCATGCTGATTACATAATTGCTATTGTTGTACATGTTAATGGTAACAACGGTTGCAAAATCTTTGGTGAAATTACCAGAGAAAAAGATTATGAAAAAGCAAGAAACAAACCTCGTTTGCGTTTAATGAATGAAGTTTATAAGGTAGCAGATATGTACCTACAATTAGCGGAAATAATTGACAATGACATTGAGGTTCATCTTGACATTAATCCTGACATGATGTATAATTCAAGCATTGTTGTTAACGAAGCTATTGGCTATATAAAAGGAATGTGTAATGTTATTCCTCTTGTTAAGCCAAATGCGTTTGCAGCCTCATATGCGGCTGATAGATTTAAAAGTCTAGCGGCTTAAAGAACAGACCCCGATGCCCATATCGTTAAATGGGCACCTAATTTACTTCGGAATGTGTCGGTAAAAATGATTACATTCCAAAGTAAGTTGCTTGACAAGATGTTGTGACTATGTTACAATGTCAAAATCAAGAAATTGAATATGGTGGTTTAGCATCATTAAGATAAGGCAAGTGATTGTCCCAAAGGAGGTATGCCTACATAACTCCGCTAGAAATAGTCTATCTAAACAAGCCTGCTCACTACCGTGAGGTAGCGTTCATTGATAAGACCGATGGATGTAACAATGACGCTGGATGTTGTGGAAAGAATTAGTGGCTCAAGCGCCTGCAAGGGTAACGCAAGTCATTAGAGAGTAACAGGTGGTGCTGACCTCACAACAAAACCAGTCCAGTTAATTGGTATGAGAAAGGGTAGCGTATTTGTCCGAGAGGTTGCACTTAAGGGCTCGTATGCAGTTTGAATGGTTTATGGAGGTATGCGAAAGCCGAGACCCGACATGAATCGTGAAAAACGACTGATTAGTCCGCAAGACAAAAGGTACGTGGCGTGTTGTATTTTGTAGTCCAAAAGATTATGAAACAACTGAGACAGCACATCACAGTAGGTTCAGTTATAGCACAATGGTAGTGCATCTCCCTGTTAAGGAGACGGCTGAGGGTTCAACTCCTTCTAACGTTTAAAAAGCAAAGTCTGTCTCGGTTGTATGTGAAAATCATCTAATACTTGAGTGGTAACACAATCAAGTCTGACGTAACTCGCAAGGTGAAATCAGTTTATGCAGAAAGTTTCGTAACAGTTTAGCGACTGTGAATGGCTCTAAAGGTCAACGGGATAGATAGTGTAGAATAGCATACAGCGCCAAGTCTAATGCCTGACTTTAAACGGCGATGTTGATAACATACTAGAATACATAGTAATATGGTTTTAGTGGAAATCAGAAGAAAGCAGTCTCGCAAGGATTGTAATAATGTCTGAAGTGTTATTCGGTAAGCATGTATTCTCAGTGCTCCAATATGCGGGTATGGTGCTAGTGGTAACACAAGACCTTGCCAAGGTTTAGTTGTGGGTTCGATTCCCACTACCCGCTCCATATAAAAACATTTTTGACGAACATTGGACGCCATGTTGCGGAAAATGTTCGGTCACCTGGCAGTGGCGAAAGATTCTTTGTGCCAGCATTGAATTGATATTGAAAGTGTTTCTATATGTTTTTGCGGGATTAGTTTAATGGTAAAACTGTAGATTTCCAATCTTCCGTCATCGGTTCGATTCCGATATTCCGCTCCAGATTTTATGCAGGTGTTAGTTTAGTGGTAAAACCTCGGGTTGTGATTCCGATATCAAGAGTTCAATTCTCTTACGCCTGCCCAGTATATGCCTCGTTAACTCAGCGGTAGAGTAACTCCTTTACACGGAGAAGGTCGGCAGTTCAATCCTGTCACGAGGTACCAAGTTTATGGACTTCATGTATTAGCTGGGAAGTACGCCGTGGGATATAATCCTTCGGAGGCGTTGGTTCGATTCCAACGAAGTCCACCAAGTTTTGTCCCAGACTGTTGTTGCGAGTCGGATTTGAAGCCGAACGTAGACAGGTTCGATTCCTGTTAGGGGCGCCAAGTTTTGCGTTATAGTATAGTGGTTAGTACGCAAGGGCCCACACGATTAAAATTGTATGGTGGGAGTTGCCAGTGAAACGATGGTTCGATTCCATCTAACGCAATTAAGTTTTGTAAGTGTCAGCAAGAGAAGTCACGCTATACAACAATATTCTAGAGTATTGGTGATTGTATAGTAAAAGGAGATGGGTTCAACTCCCACCTGGGCACGTAGTGTCCAAGGGCAGAAGGTTGCTATCTGGATGAATCCCAAGTGACGTACCAAAATCCCAGCCGGCTTTAGCGTATAGGGTGAATGGTTGCTATAATATAGGGAGCAACTACTTACAAATTCATATTGAAACACATTCATCATTGGTTGTTAGGAATACAGGATTGATAATCTTGACCTACACAACGAAGTAGCTTAATCAGCACGATGAAAAAACCCCTGACGTTGAGAATGTGTTTCAATATGAATTATTATGCTCTTATAGTTAAGTGGTATAACACGTCCTTGGTAAGGACGAATTCTGAGTTCAATTCTCGGTGAGAGCACCATGCCTCTTAAGCTAATCTGGTGAAAGCACTGGACTGAAAATCCAGGGAGTCTGGTTCGAAACCAGAAAGAGGCACCAAACATGCGGATGTAGCCGAATAGGTATAGGCAATGGACTTAAAATCCATAATCTGTGGGTTCAAGTCCCACCATCCGTACCAATGCCCCGGTGACGAAATTGGTAAACGTGTCTCTCTCAAAAGGAGAATTCTGAGGGTTCAAGTCCCTCCTGGGGTACCAAATATAAACTCTACAAATTTATCTGGCGTTAGTATAATGGATAATACAGTAGGCTTCTACCCTTCTGATGGGAGTTCGATTCTCTCACGCCGGACCATATCTTTTAACAAGAAACTCAGCCTCGGGTATTCTTGTTTTTGTGTTCTTACTGCCAAGAACAACAACAATCCTTTTACCAATATTCGTATTCATCAACATCACAATACATCCGCCTGATGCTCTGATGTATCCTGTTTTACTTACAATCGTATTGTGTTCTCTGCCAATGATTGGATTGGTATTGTGAAACACCAACCACTTCTTCTTCACTTTTATTTTAACTTCACTAAGACCGCTTGCCTCAACTATCTCTGGGTACTTCTTAGCCTCAGATACAAGAGTAATTAATTCTTCCGCGGTGCTTACATTGAATACACTTAAACCAGTTGGCTCAATGAATTTGGTTTGTGTAAGTCCTAATGATTTTGCTTTTTGATTCATAGCGTACACACACGCATGTGCGCCTGCGGGATAATAACGACATAAATCTTTAGCCGCTTGATTGTCCGATTTGACCAATGCAAGCTGAATCAATTCTTTTCTTGTGTATGGTTTTAATTCATTCAAATTTTGTTTAGCATCTAATACGACCATTGCAGTCATAAGTTTAGTGATGCTTGCTATTGAACGAATCTCTTTGGTATTTTCACCCGATAGTATCTTACCATCTTCATTTGCTATTAACCAACTCTGTGCGGTAACTGTACTTGCCCAACAATTAATGGTAAGTGCAGTAAACAAAAAAGTAAAAAACTTTTGTATGTGTGTCATAGTAGCCTTTGTGTGTGTTCATTATTTATTCTCTTTTATCTGTTCTGTTATCATCTTAGAACAGGTTGCACCTTTATAAAAGTGTGTGTGGAAAACTCTTTGTTTGCTTGGGCTGTCACAAGTGTATTCGCAAACCTTTAAGTCATTTTGAATTTTTTCATTTGTCAAATTACATTTAGCCGTTATCACTTGATACGGCTTTTCTTTTTTGGCCATTTGCGCTTGAATTGTTATCGGCACATTCAAGTTAATGTTTACAGTATCTGGTACCATAGGCGCAAGTATGGTGACGGCTGTACCGACACCAATTAAGACTTTTTGGTATTTGTTCATCTATAGTCTTTGGTATACCACCAGACAAAACTCATTAGTCCTATTGCAATCAATAAAAGGAATACGTAAAAAAAGAGAATGAATTTACCGAAGCCAACCCTATCAAATACCCATTCTAAAAATGTGTACTTATTTTTCTTCATTTGGTGTTATTAGTTTTTTGTTCTGTTCTAAGTTTTTTTCATCAAGATATCGGATTGCTTCTATTATTTTTTCGTTCCGCAACTTTCTTTCTTTTTCCAATTCTTTCTGATATGTTTTTTGTTCTAATTCTGGCCATCTCTTTTTCTTGTCGTGATATAACCATGTCCAAAATCCTGCCATTAATATTATGATAAGAATTATACCACCAATCAATGAGATTTCCATTGAAAGATTTTCCATTCTTCTCTTTCGTTTAGCGGCTCGGATCGCATCTTCTTTTTCTTTTACTTTTCTGGCTACCTTTTGTTCTTCAATAATTTGTCCACGCATTTCTTGGAATCGTGTCCACAAATCTTTCAGGTCTGCTGGTACGTGATAAATCATTTGTTCACGTAATTCAACTTCCATCTGCTCAAGTCTAGAACGAATAAGAACCCGTTGCAATGCTCTACGACTTAGAGACACATCGCCAGTGTAAACCTCTTTGGCTTTCTTTTCTTCTTCATAAAACAATTCTTCAATCTTGTCCATAGCATCAAAGAATGTTCCCAACTGGTCTCCGATGGTTGACATGATATCATTTGGATCCTTTGATAGGTTTTCCTTTATTTCTTTTTTCTTTTGCTCAAACTGTTGCTTCTGCTCTTTTGTTGGTGCCTTGCCTTCATGCTGTTTGGAAAACTGTTTGTCCAAATCATCCAAAACGCCCTTTACGTCACCAGCGGCGCTTTTGATATCTTTATAGAGTTGGCATCCTTTTTTTACCGCGGCTACGGCGCCATTAGCGAGGGCAAGGAGTGTTAGGGGATCCATTTTTTGTTATTGTTGTTTTTTTACTACATAACAAAAAAAGACTTGACATTATTACCTATTTATCGTATACTCTATCCATAGATTGAAAAAGGAACGAAAATGTCTTGGATTCTAGAAGGTCAAAAAGTTGCTGGTGAGTACCTTGGTACTCATTCCTTTACCGGTGTCGTTGTTGAGAGCCGTGTTAAATACGGTGGTAAAGTTAGTAATACTATTGTGTTAGATACGCCCATTGTGGTGTTTGGTGATATCCGTGAGCGAGTCCTCATGGACACCGAGGAATTAGTACTTTTGTGATACTTGACATTTCTACCATTCCTGTTATACTATACCTATAGATTGATTGAAAGAGCCAAAATGTCCAAGATGATTGAATACACCCTTGAAATTTATAAAGCCGACAAGCGTACCAAAGAAGGTCGCCGTTTGTGTGCCAAACAAGATTTTGCTCCAGTCACCAAAGATTATATCCAAGAGGTTGCTGAAGGTAAACGTAAACTGGGTTTCATTGTTGAAGTTTTTGAGACCTATGTCACCCACAAAAACCTGGTGACTGGCAAAGAATTCCAAGAGCGATACGATACACCGTATTTCTGCTTACCCTCCAGTGAATCTTACTGGACAATGTAAAAATTTTATTAAAGGAGTTTTCAAATGGCTTATATGAACCAAGAGCGTAAAGCAAAAATCAAAGCAAACCTTGATACGGCTTTGAAAGGCACTGGCGTTAAATTTTCGTTGCGTTGCGATAGTCTTTCCATTACTTGCACAATCAAGTCCGCTCCGATTGACTTTATCGCAAATTCCAACGAGACTTGCGGCAAAGATTTTTATCAAGTCCAACGCGGCTTCAAACCCAACGTGACTGGTTACGAACAGGTTAATCCTTATTGGTACCAGGATCATTACTCCGGCAAAGCCAAAGAGTTGATGACCAAAATCGTAAAGGCCATGTACTCTGCCGATTACTATGACCGTTCGGATGCCCAAACCGATTACTTTGATACCGCATATTATGCACATATTAACATCGGTAGCTGGAACAAGCCCTTCATTGTAAAATGAAAAAATACGCAGTAATTTACAACGGCAAGATTATTGGAATTTTCAACATTCTTGCCTGTGCAAAAATTTATGCATCCGGGTTAAAAAATGCTTGCATTCAGCCGATGGATCTGTTATAATTGTTTTTTTAGGAATTTATTATGTTTGAAAAAAATGAATCAATGACCGATAAAGAAGTTTTGCAATTGGCAGAATATTATGGTTATGATGTAGATATAGGAAGTGAGTTTGATTAAAATGCCACAAGGTACTTATATTCTAATAACAAGCGATGGTTACCGTGTTACTCCTTTGAATGACTATGATAGTATATTTGACGGCTATATGCATCCAGATATGTCTAGATATTTAAATGCGGAAAAAGTCTTTGAAGCCTTCGGTGAATGTCATGTGTTTAAAACACAATCCGAAGCCATAGAAGTTGCCCGAGCAATATCAAAAGCATACCAAGAAACCGAAGATGGTATTGTTGTTATGACCGATTATAGAAAATATTCTTTTCAGGAGTTAAAAGATGGCAAAGCCAGCAAGAGTTCGGATTGATGATGAACCTCGGTTCTCTGAACCAATGACTAAATTGGAATTGGTTCATACACTAAATTGGTATCATCAAAATAAAGAGTCCAAGGACGCATTAAATTATATAAATCTATACACTAAGAAAAATAAAATTCCTGGCAAGATTGATACATCCAATGGTATTTTGACCGTTGGATGGTTGTGTCGTTTGGTGCTGAACGGAAATGATATTGGCGATACAGGTCGTGCGTATATCAAAAAGAATTTATTTTTTGTTGATGATACACCAGCACCAGTTGTTATCGTTGATAGAGGTCCATCTATTCAGGACCGATTGAATGAAAAGATATCGGAAATTGCAGGTGACCTTGAGGGTGCAATTGATGAAGTTGTTACCAGCAAATTTAATACCATGCCATCGCCGTTTGCAATTATGCAAGACCGAGCAAAAGGAATGCATGCCAATAAATTGATTGATATATTCAAAAAACGCCGAAGTGAATTTGATGATGTTCTAAACACAAAAGATGCGGATGTGCGTGAGGGTTATTCCAACTTTACAAAACCGCAGTTGAAGAAGTTGGTTGCATACTGTGATACAATTATTACCGATGCGATGAAAATTGTTGGTGAGGCTAAAGTAAATCGTAAGCCTAAAAAGCGCAAAGTTAAAACGCCAGACCAACTTGTCACTAAAGTCCAGTACTGTGAAAAGTATGATGAATTGAAATTGGTATCAATAAAGCCAAAAGATATCATCGGCGCTATGCAGTTGTGGGTATTCAATACCAAGAATAAAAAACTTGGTGTTTATCATGCGGATGATGCTGGCGGTTTTAGCGTCAAAGGCACTACGATTACAAATTATACGGAATCAAAGTCTGTAAGTAAAACAATAAGGAAACCAGACCAAATGTTGCCAGATGTATTGAAGGCTGGTAAAATAGCTTTGCGAAATATCTTGTCTGGTGTTGCAACAAAAGAAACCTTGATGAATGGTAGAATTAATAAAGACATTGTTTTGTTGCGTGTTCTATGATTACCTACATTCTACAAAAAACTATGCTATAATGGACCTATGATTATATTTGACTATAACCAAGTTGTCATTGCCAACTTGATGGAACAAATTGGTTCCTCAAAAACACCTGTTGAAGAATCTTTGGTTCGGCACATGGTGCTCAATACTATCCGTGCTAACGTGAAGAAATTCCGTGAATACGGTGAAGTGATTATTGCTTGCGATAATCGCCACTATTGGCGCAGAGAAATCTTCCCGCCATACAAAGGTCACCGCAAGAAAAATCGTGAGGCTTCTGGGCATGACTGGACTGCAATTTTTGATTGTATGTCCAAGATTCGCCAAGAGTTGAAAGACCATTCGCCATACAAGGTGATTGATATCCATGGCGCTGAGGCTGATGACATTATTGGCGTATTGACGCAAGCATATTCCAAGAATGAGCGTGTATTGATTTTGTCTTCCGACAAAGATTTTGTGCAATTACAAATCTATCCGAATGTTAAACAGTACTCACCAACAATGAAGAAATTCATTAATACGGATGATCCAATCAAACAGTTGAATGAATTGATTGTTACTGGTGACAGCGGTGATGGCATTCCAAATATCTTGTCTCCAGATAATTCTATCATTGATGGTATTCGCCAAAAGCCTGTTACCAAAAAGTTCTTAGCCGAAGTTGCGGAAACTGGTACGAGTAAATTCAATGAAACGCAAATGCGAAACTGGTCACGCAACAAGCAGTTGATTGACCTGACAATGATTCCTGGAACAATCAGTAAAAATATTATAGATACATACATAGATACGAAGCCAGCAACACGGCAACAATTTATGAATTATATGATTGCCAATCGTTTAAAGAATTTGCTGGAAGCGATTGATGAATTTTAAGGAAAATAAATGAACGATTTGATGTACCATGAAATCTTTGAGTTGTTTGAGAAAACAGAAAAAAGAGCGGAAAAAATTAATGTGTTGCGGCAACATAGTGATAGGAACTTAAAAGAGTTTTTGGTTGCTGTATTTAATCCTAAGGTTGTTTTTGATGTTGAGATTCCAGAATACAAGCCATCAAAAGAACCAGCTGGTTTGAATATTCTTTATCTTCACAATGAAGTACCGCGACTGTATCGCTTTGTCGCTGGTCATCCTCGCAGGGCGCAAGGATTGACACCAGAAAAACAAAAAAGATTGTTGATTCCGTTATTGGAAGCACTTCACAAAGATGAGGCTGATTTGCTTGTTAGAGCCATGAAGAAGGATCTACGAATTCCTTTTCTCACACCAAAACTTGTCAAAGAGGCTTTTCCTGATATTGATTTGGGAGATTGAAATGTCTGATGGTGGTAAAGGCAGTAAGCCAAGACCATTTAGCGTTACCCAACAAGAATATGATACAAGATGGGATGCAATTTTTGGTCGTGACTTGAAAGAAGAATTGATATTGAATATGCCAGGCACTACAGGTAGTGCTAAATTGGTTTTTAAGGATGAAAATGAAAGTAGCGGTAATAACACCGACAATCGGAACCAAGTATCTCAGTAAATGTATTGAATCTGTTGATAAACAAAATTATCAAGATTTGACGCATTACATTTTCATGGATGGAATCCAATACTGGAAAGAAGTTGATGAAATTATTGAAGGTTCAGAAAAAATTCGTGTAATCAAGTTTGAAGAAAATGTCGGCAAAGGCTGGTATGGTCATCGTGTTTATGCCGCATGTTCATTCTTGGTGAATGCTGATGTAATAATTTACCTTGATGAAGATAATTGGATTGATCCGTGCCATGTTGAAAAACTTGTTGCTGTGATACAACAAGGAAATGATTGGGCATATAGCCTTAGAAAAATTTACGATAAAGATGAAAAATTACTCTGCGAAGACAATTGCGAAAGCCTTGGAAAGTGGCCTGTATTCTTTGACCCGAATGTGCACCACATTGATACTTCCAGTTTTGCTATTAGGCGTGATATTGCTGTTCGCATTGGTCATGCATGGTATGGGCAGTGGGGTGCTGATAGACAATTTTATCAAGCACTATCAACCCATTTTCCCAATTACGATTGCACCAATGCACACACTCTTTGCTATCGCTTAGATGGTAATCCAAATTCTGTGAAAGCAGATTTCTTTGAAAGCGGCAACGCTATCAATTCAACAAAATATAATGGTAACTTTCCATGGAAAAAGAACAAGCTATTGCAAATAGAACCGCGCTCATTACCGGTGGGTCAGGTTATCTCGGTTCACACCTAAGTAAAAAACTAAAGCAACAAGGATGGAAAGTAATCATCCTTGACAAAAAGATTGGTCCAACACATTCTTATGTGGATGCATTTTATTGTGGCGATGTTCGGAATAGATTTCTCTTAGAAAATATTCTCCAAAATCATTTTGTAGATGTTGTATTTCACCTAGCTGGTCGGATTGAAATTGGTGAATCGGTAAAGTATCCTACTGAATTTTGGGATGTGAATGTTGGCGGTACCGTTAATGTTCTAAATGTGATGAAGAATTATGGTGTAAATAAAATCATCTTTTCTTCAACCGCTGGTGTTTATTGGGCAGGAGCCATACAGATACCAGAAGATGAATGCACCACAAGTAACAATCCATACAGTAACAGTAAAATGTCCTGTGAATATGCAATTGAAGATTCCGGTTTGAATTATGTGATTTTCAGATATTTCAATCTTGCTGGCGCTGATCCGGATGGTGAAATGGGTGAATCCCATGAGCCAGAAACACATCTAATTCCTAGAATTCTACAAAATCTAAATACCGTTGAAGTGTATGGAAATGACTATGACACACCAGATGGAACATGTATCCGAGATTATGTCCATGTTTGTGATGTTGTTGATGCACACCTAGAAGCGGTAAAATATCTTGACAATTCTGGTGAATCTGGAGTTTTTAATCTAGGTTCAGGAGTTGGTTATAGTGTTCTTGATGTTATAAAAACAGTTGAAAAAGTAAGCAGTAAAAAAGTAAAATATAATATAGTGCCAAGGAGAAAAGGTGATCCAAGTCATTTGGTCGCTGATATCACCAAAGCAAAAACCATTTTGAATTTTAATCCAAAACATGATATATCATCCATCATCAAATCGGCCTATGAGTGGGAAGAGGCTAGGTCAACCACCTGAAGACATACCTTTCAATGTCCAAGATAAGTTTGACAATGTATTCCTTGACAATCATATCTTCTTTTTGAGCGGCGATATAAGTGAAGAAAATATTCTCAAAGCTACACAATGGTTAGTTTATGAGAATGCTTACCATGAACCAGAAAAACTTTTACAGTTGTATATCAATTCCACAGGTGGTGATTTGTATCAAGCACTTGGTCTAATTGATATGATGCGTATAAGCAAGAATAGAATTCGCACGATTGGTGTTGGTGCTGTTATGTCGGCTGCATTTCTAATCTTTGCTTCTGGTGAAAAAGGCGAAAGATTAATTTCCAAAAATTGTAGCATAATGTGTCACCAGTATTCTGACACCTACGAAGGAAAACACCACGACCTAAAGTCATTCACAAAAGAGGCTGAATTGACTAATCAAAGAATGTTAAGTATACTTCAAGAGGCTACGGGCATGACCGCACGTAATGTTAAAGCCAAACTTTTATCACCTAGCGATGTTTGGCTGACAGCCGATGAAGTTATTAAGCTAGGCGTAGCTGACCGCATTCTTTAACGGAGGTTAATCAAAAGAAAAAATGATTGGTGGCACTAAGGTAGAGAAAGTCTACAAAACTAAATTTCGGAAAAAAGAAGATTCAGTATCCGACTGGAAACAACCAAAACAAAAACACCACGATAAATCTTTTTATCGTTTGGTAAAGGAAGAAAACAATGAGTATGACGCAAGTTATCCAAAAGCAAATAAAAGAAATTGAAGCTAGAATCAAAACAGATTCTGGTGATGTTGCGGAACTTAAAAAAGTTTTATCTCGCTTGAAAATGCAGGAATTTGAAGAAGACCTAAAAGAGTCCGACAACAAACAACTCCTACAAGGTTGATGTTGTAGAAAAACAACAAGAGGGTTGACAGGTGCTTATATTCTGATATAATAGGCACTATGAATATCCCTTCCGTTGGTTCAAAAGTTTCCGTTACTGTTCGCCTTAGAACTAATTACTTATACGCACCAGAGCCGTATGAGGATGTAGAGTTTACTGGCACAGTTGTCAAAAGTCAAAAATGGGTTGATGCGGATAGTTTTTCTCTTGAAACTACCGATGCATTATATCCTGTCAAAATAATTCCTGGCAAATGGCTACGGAATGTCAAAGTAATTTCTGGCTCGGTTCAGAGTATCAGAAAATTCAAGGTCGCAGGTAGCAAAGGCGAATATATTGTAACGCAAAGCGGCAAGCAATATTCCTGCACCTGTATCGGTTTCAAGTACCATGGAAAATGCAAGCACATTACCGCTGTTGCAAAAATGTAACACTATGCTTGCAAAATATCCTGACTTGTGTTATACTGATTTATCTTTGTTAATTAGGAGAGTATATGAATGACTGGGACCGTGATAATCTAAATTTTTTGACGCATTGCTCTAGGGCAGAATTGTGCGATATGGCAAAAGAAATGGATCTTGAAGACTTAAATTATGCAATAAAATTACTTCGGATTGGTCGTTCCGAATTGATGGTTCAAGAAATGGAACAATGCTTGGATGATGTTGAAGACCTAACTGTGGCTAAAAATTTGTTGAATAAAATTAAGGGATAATATGGATCAGTTTGCACTAATGGTAGAAACACTTACCGACTACAATTTCAAGTATGTTCGGAATTATTCACTTGAGGATGAAGAATCTATCAACGAATCCTTAGCATTGGTTGAGAGTACCTTGCTTCATGGTTATACAATCACCAATGTTCAAGCATATAAAACCGTGATGAAACGAGTAACTGAAAAGGTGGCATGATGCGTGAATTTTCTTTTTTTCTTGAAGCCTGGAAATTCTGTATTGAGAATAAAATTCCCACAACAACAATCCAACGAAAAAGCTGGAAAGTTTGGACAGTTGCAGTAAACTCAGGATTTGAATTAGCATGATTATACATGGTCGCTTGGGTAAGAGTAAACCTAAAAAGAAAACAAAAAAAGAATTGGCCGAGTATGATGCTTGGCTCCAAAGTGTCAATAGCATGACCACAAATTTTTCCATTAAGAAGACAAAAGTGATTTTACAAAATAAATTTCCCAAGTTGACTATTCCTGCGGATCGTGATTCAAAAAAGTATCCGAGCATGGTCACGCCCGGCGGTTCTGCAACAAAGCCCATTCATGGCAAAGTGTACACTGGTACCGAAATGAAAGGTATCGGCACTTTACATAAGAGTAATGCGGTGCCAATTTTTTCTGTAGAAGAAGCCCGAGACCAAGCAAACATGAGGCGGTAAGATGGAAGTATTCATTTCCACAAGTAGTATATTTGTTTTAGGATTATTCTTCGGCGCACTATTGGGCCGACTTGTAACCTTTAGTATTCTAGCCGCTGGCTGT
>Ga0315902_10008194_pt1 | contig 14184 bp, 20 predicted proteins | sample LakEriMetagenome_9_FD_203523 | JGI IMG/M metagenome (GOLD analysis project Ga0315902, IMG submission 203523) | Freshwater fungal communities from buoy surface, Lake Erie, Ohio, United States - Buoy 12 MA117 | ecosystem: Environmental > Aquatic > Freshwater > Lake > Lake biofilm | place: USA... | reverse complement strand
CCAGACGATTCGAACGAGACGATAAAATCTGTAATAGAATTCGAAGGAGGAGACAATATCAACATAAGAGGAGAAATCATAGCAGGATCTAATTCCGTCGTGAAAATACGCAACACAGTTTACGGGTGGAATGGCGACCAGGCCACTGGTGAATATGAAAACGGAGGCGCCGGAAACGCCGGAGCTCCAGTTCCTCATTACGGAACGCTCACTCTTACTGGAAACATATATTCAGACATAGAGATAGTCAAGATGGGACATTTGATAAATACAGGCAAGGGCGGCGGCAACGGATGGCAAAGCGTGATAATAAAAGACTCATACGTACGATCAAGAGGATTGGGCTCCAGCAAATCTCTGTTCGCTAGAGGAGCGCAATGGGATCCTCTAGCCGGCGGATCTCCAGGAAAGCTGCATGTCATAAATTCTACTCTGCACAATGTAAATCTGATACCTTATCCAGATTCTTCAGGATCTTCTATAATATTAGACCGCCTATCGCCGGACGTAGGAGACAACAACAACTTTACTCTGTATAATTGCATCGCGTTAATAGAGGGATCGATAGAAGGAGGACCGCTAGGAAAGCTTGCGATAACAACGCAGGCATCCAAATTGATAACGGTGCACAACACTATAACAAGACAACCATTGGGAACAGGAGTGACCGACGTAATTAGCCCTACTGGAGTATTCGAACACAACGACCTTAGGATACCTAGGCCTAACCTACTCAGCCACAATCCCGACTATTAAAAAATGATAAATAGAAAATGACAATTCTACATACAAACATGTGCATTGCGAGTTATTCCGAAGAGAAGTTCTCCATGGAATCGGATATGATGCTGAAAGATGTCGAATTCGATGTCTACTCGCTAGATCCAGCGAAGCTGAAGATATACGAAGACTTCGTAGGATTAATAGGAGTGGCAAACGCCATCATAAACGACATACCTAGCGACGAAGAAGAGCTTCTGCTTCACTACAGAAAGAAGAACTTCGAGCATGACGACGACTTCAACATAATAGGACAGACGGTATACGCGAAGAACTACTCTGAGTTCAGCGACGACGAAAAGGCGAAGATAGACCTCTTCGTATCGAATTTCAGAGAATACGCATTCCTATAGCAGCGGATTTTTCCATATATTCGCTATATGAAAAGATTCAGCGTAGAAGATACGATAGCGTGGAAAGAGAAGAGCATGCAGATTCCCGAATACGAGCACGGCAGTCCGTGGATAGTCAACGGGAGAGACCTCGTCCAGAACGAATACGACTTCCTGCAAGGAGACATAAAGGTAAAGGCAGGACAGCACTTCCTATACGAGACTATAAAAGACGGCGCCGTCCCGCACCTTTCGTATCCGAAGCTCGGCATCTACCTTAACGATCTTCCGTGCGACCAGACGATAGAGCTGGAATGGTTCGACATCAGGCGCACCTGGGAATACAGGCTTCCCTGCGTCAATCTGCTGAGAGACGGAAAGGAATTCGAGACCTATGTCTCCGACTATCCAAGCGAGATAAAGAGGCTGATACTCTGGGACGACACGATGCTGGTATACGGCGCCTGGAACGGAAAGCCTTCGTGGACAGAGCTTAGAAGAGCCTACGAGAAGACTCTTTGGTTCGCGCTAGACGATCAGGCGAAGAGAGAAAGGACGCTTAGTTCGATACTGCCATGATACCCGAAAGAACTCTATGCCCGTACTGCAGCAGAGACATTCCTCTCGCAGAGCATGAAAACGAAGTGTCTTCCGCCAAGCTCGGCAGGAAAGTAAAGGCGATGGTGCTATTCTACGAGTGCGGCGGATGTGGCCAGTCGTTCACGACCACCGAATCAGACACGGAATCGATGCGAAGAGTACACGCCATAATAAACAGAGAGTTAAGAAAAGAAAAGATATGCAGAATAGAAAGCCATGCAAGGAATGTCCTTGGAGAAGATCCGACGGGCACAGCCTGAAGTTCAGAGGATATGTAGAGAAGATGGAAGAGAGAGGATACGAAGGACATGCATGCCACATGCAGACGAAAGACATATGGGGTATCCAATACCCGATAGATTCCAAAAACGAATGCGCCGGAAGGAAACTTTGCTCTAAAAAATCATAGAATCAATATGGAAAAAAGAATATTGCTAAACGACGTGATGTTTACGTCTTTGGCCAAAAAGGGATTTCTTATGGATGGCAACATACAGCTCCAGCTCACTACAAGAGAGATGGCAACCTTATGCCAAGGAAAGATATTGGAAAAGCAGCATATAGACTGGAACGGAACAGCAGAATACAGGATCGCGCTCCAGGACATCGGATTCGATATGATAAACGAGATCTTGAAAAGATCTCCGATCTACGCCGATCTGGCAGGAAACTTCTTAAACAAATAAAATATATGGACTACGGAAAAGACTTCAAGAAATGGGCGCTGAGCGACGGAATCAGCACCATGAACCTACACTACTACCAGCAGCAGATAGAGGCTAGCATGACGCCATACATCCTCGAAGAAAGAGAGATGCGCGTTACTCAGATGGACATCTTCTCGAGATTGATGCGAGACAGGATCCTATGGGTGGCCGGAGTGGTCAACGACAACATGTCGACAGTCGTGCAGGCGCAGCTTATGTACCTCGACTCGGTAGAGAAGAGAGACATCACGATGCACGTAGACTCTCCAGGCGGATCTGTAAAGTCAGGCCTTTCTATGGTAGACGTAATGAGATACATCAAGTCAGACGTAGCCACGATCAACACGGGAATGGCGGCTTCTATGGGATCGATCCTTCTTTCTTCTGGAACGAAAGGAAAGAGGTCTTCTCTGAACTTCTCCAAAGTAATGATCCACCAGGTAAGCTCCGGCGCTCAAGGCCACGTAGCAGACAACAGGATCTCTCAGATGGAATCCGAGAAGTACAACTTCATCCTCTTCAAGATGCTCGCGGAGAACAGCGGCAAAGACTTCCAGTACGTGCTTGACGCGGCGAGGAGAGACAAATGGCTGAACTCGCAAGAAGCCTTGGACTTCGGATTCATCGACGAGATAATCACGAGCGAGGGAACTTCAAGCATCACTTCATTGCTAGAAGGATTTGACGACTACTACAACAAAGAAGTATTCGGAAAATAATGAAGAAGCTGCTGATACTCGCCTCAGGAGCCGGCACGAACGCGAAGAACATCATCGACAGGATGAAAGGAACAGACGTTCGCATATGCGGGATAATATCCAGCAGAGCCGACGCGGGCGTAGTCGAAGTGGCCAGGAAAGAAGGTCTGCCCTATTCCGTTTGGAGCAAGGCGGACCTGGAATCCGGAAAGCTTATAAGCCTGCTGAGGAGATTGGGTCCAGACCTGATCGTCTTGGCAGGCTTTCTGCTTATGGTGCCTAAAGAAGTCACCGAGATGTTCAGAGTCGTCAACGTGCATCCGTCTCTTCTTCCCAAGTACGGAGGAAAGGGAATGCATGGAATGAAAGTGCATGAAGCGGTCGTCGCCGCCGGAGAAAGAGAAAGCGGAATCACGATACACTGGGCCAACGAAAAATACGACGAAGGCGAGATAATAGCGCAGTTCAGATGCGAAGTATCCGAGTCGGACACTCCAGAAACATTGGCTGCCAAGATAAAAGAGCTAGAACGCCATAATTTTCCAGATACTATATTGGACATAATCTGATTTTTATTATCTTTGTCGGATGAAGCTATCATACGATACCATAAGGCACAACCTAGACGCCTATCAGAAGGCGAGGAACGAATATGTCATACTTAGGCAATACGAAGAAGGAACGGTATCCTTCTCCGCGCTGTCGGCAATAGGAATGGCCAACTTCGGAACATTCCACAGCTTCTTGAAGAAACACGAGCAGAAAGGATTCAATCCTATATCTTCGGATCCGAGCATCGCCATCTTCGCCAACCTCAAAAGCATACTTATAGAAAAAACGAAGACCGAAAGGTTCAAGACCTTCTTGAAGAACCGCACGAAGAAGAAGTTCGACGCGATGCTCGCGGACAAAGAAGAGTTCGACCGGCTGCTGAACGGAGCTTGGAAGAGCAGGCCAGTCGTTCGCAGGAACGGACGAATGAGCAGCGGGACTAGAAAGCACGAGCGTATCGAGGGGCTAGAAGAAGCCTTTTTGCCTCTTATAAACTACATCATACTCAACGATATCGAAATCACCGACAGGTTTTCCTGGCAGGACAGGATAAGCTCTGACCTGGCTTGGTTCACAAGCTCGCGGCTAAGCTTCGACGGCATACGCGTTAAGGAGATGGAAATGACGTCGAGCCTCATAAAGGCCTTCTCGGATCTTACAGAGAAGGAAAAGTTCGACTTCCGCACGCTGAACATCAGCTACGTGATGTCTGCCATCGAGACGAAGATAAAGAAAGCATTCACCGTCAAAGAAGGAACCCTTCTCAAATGCGTGGAGGATGTGAAGGACACTTCCGGAAAGGCGCTGCTGACGAAAGGCTCTACCTACAACGCGCTGCAAAGCTACGAAAGCAGAGGATCTCTTCTGGTGTCGGTCGCGCAAGACGACGGACGAAAGGCCTATCATGAGTTCTCGAAGTTCGAGGACATATCTACGAAGAGAGACGATCTTCTGAGCATGCTTCTAGGATAGAAAAAGAGGCGCGATAATTCGCGCCTCTTTCTTCATTCTCTCGGATCCTTTCGATCCAGCATCTTCCTATAGTCTTTGAGCATCGCCTCGAATATGAACGTGAGCATCTCCTCGTCGCAGTCAGGGCATCCGTAAGCTATGTCTATCATCTTCTGATGGTTCAGCTCGAGCACGTTCTGGTATGTTATGGCGTATTCCTTGTAGAACTTCTCGAAGCACTGATAGTGAACTTCGGCCATCTTCCAAAGCAGGTCTAGATGCCTGTCTGTGAGGTCCATCTCAATGCACCCATAATTTTTTCAGCCTCCCTCTCTTTTCGAAGGCAATCTCCAAAGAGGCCATCCTGCTTTCTTTGGGAACTTCGAATATTCCGTTCCTGAATACAGGAACTATAGAATCCTTCATACCTAGAAATATTCCTTCCGCGTCTTCGCATTTGAATATCAGAGTGGATCCTATCTTTCCTTTGAGCCTTATGTCTCCTCCGCCTATGGCGGATTCGTATCCAGGAGCTAGAGCCAGCTCGTCTGCTATGCGGTTAGGGGCTATGGCCCAGTCGAATCCTTCGATTTCTCTGGCCAATTTCTTCGGATCTCTCTTAGAGAAAAGTCCTTTCCAGCCTCGCTTGAAATACCTGAGCTCCTTCATTTCGGATCCGAACCTGAGAGTCTTGAAGAATTCGTGCTTTACCGCCTTCCTTACGTCCAGAGCCATGCTGCCGGTCTTATAGAATGAAACTCTGCGAAGATCGAATTCCATGACGCTGGAATTCTCCTTTATCTTGTCGCCTTCCTTCCTTATCTCGACAGATTCGATCTTTGCCGGATTGGAGTCTGCGAAGTATACGCATGAGAATAGGCCGTTTCCAAACAGCTCGCTTATATGTTCTTCCATACGTATTGTATCTTGTTTTGAAGAGAATGTTTATCTAAGCTCTGAAGCCCTGTCTTCGAATGCCTTGGCTATGATGGAAAGCATCGACGAATTCGCCGGATCCATAGACGACATATCTCTAGCAGACTTCGCCCTAGACTCCGCGTCTTCTGCCGAAGATATCTTAGAAGCATGCTGCTTGGCCACCATCTCGAGAGTTCCTTCGTCAGATCCATAGTTCTCGAGAATAGAAGATATCTTCTTCCTGTTCGATGTATCGATTTCTGGCCTCTTAGAAGCTTCCAGAGAGCTTTTCTTAGAGTCGATGGACTTCCAGTCGGATATGTCTGCCTTCAGGCCTTCGAGAAGCTTGGATTGATCCTTTATCGACTTCTCTGTCATCAGGCTCATAAGCGCTTCGAGGAATTCTTCTTTTCCAGCCACTTTTATGCTGCCCGCTCTCAGATATCTGTCTACAGGACCATAAGTCCTTATAGTAAGGAAGTCGTCCATAAGGCTCATCACCTTCGATTTGAAAAGATCCTCCTCGTTGATAGGCTTGGCTTCTCTCTTAGGCTCCTCGCCTACTTTCTGTCCTGTTATGTTGCTGAACTTCTTCATCTGATATAATTCTTTTGTATAATATTATATATTAAAACGAAAATCCCGCCTTTTAGGCGGGATTCGCTATATCTTCGACTTGTATTCCTGAACGTCGTCTCTCACTTCCTGAGCCATCTTCTTCAGCTCTTGCATGACTTTCCTCATCCTGGTTCCTGCGGTCTTGTTGCCTTTGACGAAGAACTTCTCGAAGTCTTCTTTCAGGTCGTACTTCTTTCCGTCGATCTCGACCTCCTCGGTAAGCAGCTTGACCAATCTGTCATATTTATCCAGATATTCCATGATCTCTTTCTTATTTTTTAGAGTGTTAGGTTATATAGTAAATGGAAACCTGCTTCCTAGCTGCCTCGCCTTCGTCATCAGAGCCCCGATGCCAGACTCTATGTCTTCGTACATAGGTATGTTGTGCCTCGCGCATACTATCTCCACGTTTCCTTTCCTCCAGAATCCTTCAGGACAGACGACTATCATCTTTCCGCCCGCGGCATGAAGCCCAAGCTCGAGCAGAGATATCGGCGACTTCGTCTCCGGCGCCAGATACATGAATATTATATCGCTCTTCTCCAGATAGCCCATCTCCCAATTCACCTGCTCGTTGAACTGGTCCTGCTTCTGTTCCTGCTTCCAGGAAGAGTCCCATTCCGTCCTTCTAGGATTGAATATCGTGCAATAGAACTTTTCCATTCTCTTTGCTACGTAAGACTGCCAGTCTTCGGCAGCTCCCATTTCTATGCTTCCTGCCAGGAATATGGAAATTCCTTCTATCGGCGCCAGCTTCGGCGGCTTTATCTCTTTCATTGCTTCTTCCATTTGTATTTTAGGAACGAATATGGCTTCCTGCGCTTCAGGTAGTCCATGTCTCCGTCGTTCAGATATGCTTCTCTCTCGAAGCAGACTCCGTAGTATCCTTTCCTCCTCAGCTCTATCAGATACCAGACATAGAAAGGAATCACCAGAAGCTCGATCTGCTGCCTGAGATGTATCCTTTCGTGGTTGAGAAGCTCCTCGTCCACTATAGTCGACTTTGGCATGAGTATGAATGGAAATAGAGCTATGGCCCTTATTCCGCCATGCTTCTTCATTCCGAGAATCCATTCGAAGAAAGATATGAGTATGTCGCTCCTGAGCAGCACGCTATCTCTTTATGAAGTATTTGACGATAGAGCTAGGAAGCAGCTTCGAGAGAAGTCCTTCTCTCCATTCGTCCTGATGCACGAAATATATCTCTATGTTTTCTACATGGCAGCCATAGGTCTCGCCTTTGAAGAGAACGCAGTTTCCTCCCATCCTGGTGACTTCGTCTATGTCGTATTGAACAGAGGTTATGCTCGATATCTCGTATCTCTTTCCTATCTTGAAGTTCTTGAAATGGCTGTCAAGCTCTTTTCCGTTTCTGTGTCCGGCGAATACCAGAACGTCTCCTACTTTTATATCCATGCTATTCTATGTTAAAATGCTTCTTCAATATTTCGAAGGCTAGATCCCTCTGCTTGTTTATATACTTCGTGCTTCCAGAAGACTTGATTATGCCAAGGCTGGTCATCGACTTCAAGAAGTCTGTCATGTCTCTTGGCATCACTATTATGTCGCTGAGCTTGCACATCTCTATCATTCCTTTGTTTGAAGGAAGCCTCTGGTTCATCTTCATCTCTTCTGTGTAGACTACTTCTAGTATCTCGTTGTACAGAAGCCATTTCTGATAGTTAGGATCTTTCTCGATCTTGTCTCTGAACTCTTTGTAAGACCTGAACTTGTAGTATTCGTTGAAGTATACTCCTGCCAGTATGACTATCTCTATAAGCGTGGATATGATGACGAACGCGAACGAGTTCTTGCTGTTGTCTTCTTTCTTTCCCTTCGACTCTTCGTCTACTTCCTTCTTGTGCTTTTCTATCTCCGCGTCTCTCTCTTTCTTCTTTTCCGCTATCTTGGACTCCAGCGCGCCTATTTTCGCGTCAGACTCCTTCTTCTGCGAGCCCAAATCCGCTATGGTCGCCCTCTGGTCTCGAGAAAGCCTTCCTTCTGTGGCCTTCGCCTGCAGAGATCCAAGAAGCTCGTCTTTGGATTTGAAGGATTCTTTCTCGCCTTTTATCTCGAGCTCTATGGTGGCTATGTCCTTTCCGTATACGGCTGTAAGGCTGTCCGCGTATTTGTCGATTCCTGCCTTGGCTTCTGTCTCTATCACGTCGCTTTTGGACGCGTACTCGCTGGCTCCGTTTATAGAGGCATAGAAAGAAAGTCCGATTATGGCCAAGCTGAGCAGGAAAAGAGGCATAACGTCCTTTCCGAAGGTCTTCAGCTTCAGATATTGAATGGAGAATTTGTCGAATATGTCTCTCTTCAGAAGCTCGAGACCTCCCAATATAACGACCGTGGCTATGAAAACGGCCACTTTGTTGTCGGTCATCGCTCCTGCCAATATCTTAGAAAGCATGAAGTACGCCAAGAATATCGAAGCTACATGTCCGAAATACGACAGCACCGTCATCACCGCGTTTATGGTTTTATAGCCCTGATTGAAGTTCTGTCCGTTTATCTTTTTCTCAAGCTTCTTGAATTCACTTATTTTCATCTTTCATTATTATTTTTCCGGTCCATCTCTCTCTGAATGTCAGCTTCCTATTCTTCAGCGAATATATTATGTCGTCTTTCATCGCAGAGTCCATCTGAGCGGACAATACAGACTCTTCCAAAGAAGCGACGTTCTGCGTCGCCGACTCTAGCTCATGATAAAGGTCTTGCGTCTTTCTTTCCATCTTTCCATAAAGCTGTCTGTAGAAATATTTCCACCTGTTCAGCAAAATCCTGAACTCGTCTGGCGATATGTCGTTCTCGAACTCCGAAGTCATCAGGAAATCAAGCATATCCTCGTCTGTCATATTTGATATCATCGTCTATATATTTTTTTTAGAAGCCTATCTCATGCTCTGTCGAGCTTTTCTTCTTCTTCACTACGTCTATCATCCTTCCGGCCTTAGAAGACTTCCGGCCTAGATGCTTCGCCAGCGCAGAAGCTTCTTCGTCGGAAAGGCCTTCGAATTCAACGACCTCGAGAAGCCCATTGCAGTCGAGAAGAGCCGGGTCTATTGAATCCTCCTCTTCTTCGTTGAATATCAGAACGACGTTTGCGTTTATCGTATCCGAGAGGAATCCGTCTACCAGCTGAATCACGTTGGCGGTGAACGCAGACTGCCTTATGTATGGATCTCCCACAAGAGATTCGCAGTCGTCTACTATGAGAAGAGGGCGCTCATACTTCTTCACGAACTTCCTGAACTCAGGGTTGTTTATAGTGTGGTCCACCATGCTTCCCGGAACGTAGATCGCGATCCTGTCCAGCTTGGATGCCAGGTAGCCTATCATCGAAGTCTTTCCTGTGCCTCTCTCGCCGTAGAATATAGTCAGGCCTTTGTCTGCCTTCTTTATGGCCTTTATCGCCTTCTCCGCATGCTTGAAGGTCGCGGAAGAATAGAAAAGATCTATTTCGTCGTGCTGGTCTTCCTTTATGCCTATAGGCTCTAGCTCTAGTCCTGCCGATGCGGAGAGGACTATCGTGTTCAGCTTGTTGGAATCCTCTTCGCAGTAGTCCAGTATGCAGTCGTTCAGGTCTCCTATTATTCCGTCGATTTTGTCATAGCCTCTCTTGTAGTAGAAGGTTATCGAGTCGATGAACGAGTTGTCCATGTTCCTGTCGGCGACGATATACGATATGTAGCATGCGTCGTCGAGCTTCGCCAGTATCTTGTCGTTTATGATGACCTCTACGCTGTCTGGAATAACTTCCGTGAAGACGTTCTTGTCGAGTATCCTCTCTTCCATAAGCTTGGAGAACAGCTTGCTCGAATATGTGTTGTGTATGACCACCCTGTTCGGCCTCTCTCCGAACTTGTCCCAGCAGTAGATGAAGTCGTTCAGCGTATAGTCGTCTTTCGTGACGCTCAGGCTCAGGCCTGCCTTAGGAGCTTCGGACTCTTGCTGAGGAGCAGACAGCTCTTCTCCGAGAATATATTTGAATATCTCCTGGTCGTACCTGCTCGTCTTGGCGAACGCCTCGATGGCGAATTCTTCTCTGGCCTCTACTTCCGAAGAGCACGACTCTCCCAATATCTCGAGAAGCGCTCCGTAGTGCGACCTGTCGGCCACTACCAGAACGTCTTGGTAGTTCTTGGCCGCGGCCCTTATAAGAGAAACGCCACCGATGTCTATCTTCTCTATGATGTCTTCGTGCGACGCCTGCTCGTCCGCGGCCGTCTCCTCGAAAGGATAGAGGTCTACTATGACGAGGTCGATAGGCTTGATGGAATGCTTGGCGACGTCCTTCTTGTCCTTCTTGTCCGATCTCCTGTTCAGGATGCCTCCGAAGACCATCGGGTGAAGCGTCTTCACCCTTCCGCCGAGCATCTCTGGGAACCCAGTCAGGCTCTCTACGGAAACGACGGGTATTCCGAGCTCAGATATGAACGTCTCGGTTCCGCCGGTAGAGTATATGACCACTCCTTTAGAGTGGAGGTATCGAGCCACTTCCTCGAGTCCGTCTTTCTGGTATACAGAAATAAGCGCGGATCCTATCTTTTTTTCGTCCATTTCAAAAAATCAGTTTTTTACGTTTTATATATATACCATGTTCCAAAAGTTCAACGAACAGGCATGGAAAAACAAGAAATAGAATCTATACTTCTCGCAAACTGCTATCTTATGCAGTGCAAGTTCAGCAACCCTTGCCAAAACAGGATAGAGGTCGCCAGAAGATTCCTTATGAAGAAGATAAGAAAAGCCTTAGAGAAGAAGCTTCGTTTCGCAGAAGACTCTCCCGTAAGGCTTTACTGATTTCCTATAGCGTCGGTCCGTCAATGATAGGCCCGTCTATAATCGGTCCGTCTATAATCGGCCCGTTGATGCTTGGCGCGTTGTCGAACAATCCTTTCTCTTGCTCTTGCTTGATGAGGTTCATGATGAACTCTCTCTGCATCTTCTGAGCATGCGCCTTTTCTCCGGCGATCCTGTTGTTTCTCGCTTGAACCTTCTGCTTGTGGTTCTTTCTGTGTCTTGACTTTGGCATAATTCTAAAGTTTTTCTTTTGAATTTATATAGGATTTATGCCGAATGTTTGCTAGAACTGGATATCAAATCCTATTTCCCTGTTCTGCTCCATGAACTCGTCAAGCGACTCCCTGTCCAAGAACCTCTTCACTTCTCCGCTCTGCAGCTTGACTTCGTAGACGTACTTCTCCAGCGGAGGAGTCTGCGAAGTGAAAGGCATCGTGCCCAATATGTCCGTCTTGGCGTCTATCGGCCCAGAAGAAGCGGTGCCTCCTTTTCCTGGCTCTTCTCCATTGAGTATCTTGTTCAGCGCCTCAGGATCCATAGCGTCTGGCTCGTCGTCCTTGCAGAGCTTGATATGCGGCGGCGGAATTATGCACTCTATGCCCAGCGTCGACCAGACGAAGTCGATGAATCCGTTTATAAGCTTCTCTATGAAGCATATGATAGGAAGAAAAAGCCTTCTCGTTATGTTGAGCCCCTGCTCTCTCATGTCTCTTGTCGTGTAGGTCGGCAGCTTGGCCAAAAACGCCACGTTCAGAAACTCAGGAAGGTTGGCAAGCTCGAAGTCGTCAGGAAGCGCGTAAGGAGCTTTGTGCAGAGGAACTCCGCCTTTCAGCGATCCCATAGCCGCCGCAGCGCCTGCTGCCTTCAGATCGGCCGCTCCGGCAAAAGGGGCGGCGGACTTCAGATCCTTTATCTTGGCGGCAGTGTCTGCCGCCTTTGCAGACGAAGAAGATGCAGGCGCAGAAGAAGCGCCCGCTACCGATCCGACCGTTCCTGTCGAAGACCCGGCAGCGCCCGCCAGCGATGAGATCGATCCAGGAGAGCTAGCTATAGATCCAGCGGCGGCAGCGGCCGCTCCGGCAGCGCCAGGCGCCTTCATGTCGGAAATCGAACCGGCCGCCGCGGATGCTTTAGAAGCCGCTCCGGCAACAGCGGCGCCTGCGGCGCCAGATACAGAAGAAAGCGCAGAAAGAGGATCGGACTTCATAGAATTTCCCATCTTGGCCATTTCGGATGGATCCATGTTCTTCATCGGATTCGGCATTTTGGACATCGCCATCCACTGAGGAACCTTCGTAAGGTCGAAGTCTATTCCGGCGAGCTTCAGAAGGCCTTTTGGAGAAAAGAAGTCCATTATCCACTTGAAGCTCAAGAACTCGATTATCTTTCCAGGCAACGCCATTGGATTGGTGAGGCTCTTGAAGAAGTTCATAATCCACTCGACGACTCCGGCGATGACCTTTATAGGAAGAGTTACTATTCCGAGTATGAACTTCAGAAGCGGCTGCGTGTTCGAATTGACATCTCTCAGCTTCGCCTTCAGCTCGTCTAGCTTGTTCTTCAGCGCGTCGTCTTCTGGGTCTTTGGCTATAGCGTCTTCCAGCTTGCGCTTGGCGTCTTCCAGGTCTCTAGGATCTATGGAATTCGCCAGCTTGTCGACCTCGTCTAGAAGGCTTTGATCTTCCTGGTCTATGTATATGTACTTGTAGTCGACTCCAGGAATGAACTCTCCCGTAGAATACCAGGTAGATACTATCGAATACCTCTTGTTTGGATCGCCGCTTCCGGCAGCTCCTTGACCGAGACCCGAATTCTTGTTTTTGTCTGTCTCGGCCTGTGCTCCGGCCTTGTCTTTGGCGTCGGCGTTGTTTCCGGAATCGGAAGGAACTCCTCCCGCCTTCAGCTCGTCTTGCCCATTGCTGTTCTTCTCTTTGTTGAATACCAGCTTCATAGGAACCCTGTTTCCCCATTCTTTGGTTATTATATTCGCCATCTTCAGCTCCATTCCGAAAGAAAGATCCTTTCCGAATATGCTGAAAGGAATGAATCCTACTCCGTCCGCGACGAATTTGAAGTTTCCTATCGCTTCCTTAGGCGGCGACTTAGGTATCTTTCCGCTGGCGTCTTTGAAGTTGCCAATGCTGTCTACAGCTACGTGGTTCTTCAGAGGAGATTCCTCGAAGTGCCTCCTCATCGTCCTGACATAGTCTCCCATATTGGGCGCCATAGGCGCAGGCTGTCCTGGCATCGCAGGAGGCGCCGGCCTCTGGTATTCCTTCTTCTTCTTAATCAGGCCCTCTGCCTGCTCGAACTTCTTGAACGCCTCTGGAGAGAAGATGGAGAAGGACTCTCCAAGCTTGGCCATTATGATGTCGGTGACGAATCCCATCGGATTCTTGAACAGCTTGAGCAGCTTGACTATCGAAGGTATCAGCTTAGAGAATATCTTCACCAGCATCTTTATGAACACCGTTATCGCGCCGATGGCGTGAGGCAGCCTGTACTTTCCTCCTCCAGAGCTTGACGCCGCGTTGGAGTTGGCGTTGGATCCGCCTCTGTCTCCGCCGTCAGAGTTCGTGTTGAGATCTGGCCTTACTCCTTCTATGATGTAGTATGTCTCCGTGTCGAGGTCCGTCTTGGCGTACCTGTATACGGTGCCTAGCTCCTGAGGGTCTTCCGCGCTTCCGGCGCCGTATCTTCCTTCCGAATAGAGCTCGTCTTTCGTAAGCTGGTCGTTGAATACCTTGCTAGGGTCTATTATGGTCCCGTAAGGAAAGTCGGAATTGGACACCTTCAGCTGATACAGAGGAATGTCCTTAGGCACCGAAGAAAGAGAAGGCTCCATCCTGTCCTTTACGTTGCTCGCGCCTGCGTATCCAGATATTTCTCTTAGCGAATCCATCGAAAAGGAATATTGTATCTCCTTTCCGAACGCGGGAAGGTTGTCCCTGTCTATCTTCAGGTCGTACACGTAGTGCCACTTCACTACCTTCTTGTTCTTCACTTCCACCATCGTTCCGTCTCCTATCTTCCTGAGGCCGTCCGAAAATGTCCTTGGCCTGGAAGCGGTGCCGCCACCCGTCGACGCAGTGGCGCTGGAAAGATACTCGTTCTCCTGATAGTCGTACGACCCGTTTAGGTAGCTTATCGCGATCTCGTAGTCGCCATGCTTCTTCATCTGAGTTCCTCTTCCCATGACGACGCGAGGGCTTGCCTTGAATA
>Ga0315902_10008193_pt1 | contig 14187 bp, 7 predicted proteins | sample LakEriMetagenome_9_FD_203523 | JGI IMG/M metagenome (GOLD analysis project Ga0315902, IMG submission 203523) | Freshwater fungal communities from buoy surface, Lake Erie, Ohio, United States - Buoy 12 MA117 | ecosystem: Environmental > Aquatic > Freshwater > Lake > Lake biofilm | place: USA... | reverse complement strand
TTGGAAAAGCGCCAGCGATGAGCTGTCCAAGCTTCCACTCGATACCAAAATGACCCTGCTTCCAGAACGTTCATCTGCCAAAACAAATGTTTACCATGTGAACTGCCAGGGCTATGGTGGATCCAGGATTTATGGTATTCTCTGCATTCCTAAAGCTGCCGGAAAATACCCTGCTGTATTGCAGGTGCCCGGTGCAGGCGTGCGTGCATACGGTCCTGATCTGGAATTGGCTGATCAGGGAGTGATTGTATTGACAATTGGCATCCATGGCATCTCCGTCATTCTTGATCCATCTGTTTATGCAGACCTTGTTGTGGGCGGATTGAAAAGTTATTTTACCTACAATATGGATGACCGCGACAGGTATTATTACAAGCGGGTCTATGCCAATACCATCCGTTCCAATGACCTTATTTTTAGCTTGCCTCAATTTGATGGTCAGAACCTGGCGGTTAGTGGAGGAAGCCAGGGAGGCGCCCTGAGCATCATCACAGCATCATTGGACAAGCGCGTCAAGTACCTTGCTGCCCTTTATCCTGCTCTTTGTGATTTGCCGGGGTATGCTGCCAACAGGGCTGGGGGATGGCCGCACATGTTGAGCCCCAACAATGTTGCCAACACCAGCAATCCAAAGGTCATCAGTACCCTTGCTTATTATGATGTGGTGAATTTTGCGAAAGCAGTAAACATTGAAGGATACTATACCTGGGGCTTCAACGATGAAACCTGTCCGCCAACTTCATTTTACGCTGCTTATAATTCCATCAACGCACCCAAACAGGCATCCATTTTTCATGATACCGGCCATTGGACCTATGCCGAGCAACGCAGTAGGTATACCAATTGGTTGTTGTCCAGGTTGAAGAAATAATTAATTCGTTTCAGGCCACTCGGTTTCAATTCCCTGTGCCCTGATAAAAGACTGGAATGCAGACAAGTGTTGAGGATTGCTTCTCACTGCTCTTGTTTGTATTCCATTTTTTTGTGCATAGGCAATCAAACATCCGGCGGCCTCGCCAATGCTCCATTCTACAGGATGCAAGCGGTAACAGCCGTTGGTGATATGGGTTGTGCCGATGTTCTTATTGGCAGGGATGATGTTTTGCATCCTGATGGGAAGCAAGGCCCCCAAAGGAATCTGGAAGGGAACGGAAGGGAAGTCAATGTAATTGTTGCCGCTTGAACTGGGATGCAGGTCAATGTGATAATATCCAATGCCAACGCTGTCTTCAAAGCGAGCAGACCCTCTGTTGTTTTTGGGCAAGGATGATTGCGCTGATTGTTCCTTTCCAACATGCTCTTCCAGGATGGTAAACACGGCCTTTATCCTCCTTGATTCACGGATGTATGGATACTGCGCCATTCCATCTGCCGTGCCCATCACATCATTCCTCAACCGCAGTCCTGGCCAGCCTTTCCCGCCATCGGGCCTTGGCGCTTCGGTCTGCAACCAGTAGAGCAGGGAGAGGCTGAGTTGCTTGGCCCTGTCTACATGTTTCTTGAATTCTTTTTCGCTGACATCTACGATATTCCCCAGCATATAATCATTCTGTGGCCAGTTGACAATCGTGATATCACTCTTGTACACACCGGGCAGGAAATTATTTTTGTTGATGATTTTTCTGTAGTTCCAGAGGTTGAGTTTGTCTCCAGTGGCAATGCCTTCGGGATGAAATCCCAATGCTTTTGGCTGAAGGGTGGTAGGGCTGGAATATTCCAGGCTGAGCAACTTACCTGACCATGCTGGTGTAAGCGCTGGCACATGCTCTTTCCAAAAATCATAGTCCTTTGGTTTTTCAATCACATGGTTCTCTCCCTCAACATAATCCATGGCAAAACACATGGTGAAAGACTGGTTGTTCGTAGGGTCAGCTTTTTCTGGGGCATGCAGTTCACCTGTTTCAGCCTTGGATTCGGTACCCGTAACATACTCCGTTCCTGTGAGGGGAAGCAAATCGCCGAGTTCAGTGGCATCGATAAAATGCTTGGCAACAAGGGTTGTTGATTTTCCGGTTTTCAAATCCCTTACCAGGAGCGATGAGACACTATTGTTGGATACAACTGCTTTCTGCGCTTTGTGCTGCAGCAAAAGAGTAAGTTGTCCTGTGCTCAGGTATCTTGTCAGCATTTCAATCATCACCGCATGTGCAACACGGGGCTCGTGGCAGAGCCTGGAAACTGCACCATCTCCAGGATTCAGGTTAGGCCTTGATTTGGCATCCTCCGTTAAGGGATAAAAACGTTTGTAATGATCACGGACAAGGTTGCGGTATTCGCGATAGGTCTTGGGAGCGCCATGTGTTTCAATCCAGGGATGTTCATCCGGTGGAACACCCTGTGAAGTAATCTGACCGCCTATCCAATCCGTCTCTTCTGTCAAGACAACCCTCAGGCCATTTCTCAAGGCTGCCAGGGCTGCAGCTACTCCTCCAAGGCCACCACCTGCTATAGCAAGATCAACAGTGGGGGTTTTGACTTCAGCGGAAAAGGATAAAAAATCAAAAAAATTTCTGCGGTTCATGTGTTGATTTGATGAACAAGTTATTTAAAATATTTAAAAAGTCAAAATCTACCGGGTAATAAAACCAGCACTTGTTTTCAAATTGCTATTGCTTTTGATTGAAGAGGGATTTATCAATTTATGCTTAAATTACCTCATTAAATCATCTGCAAATGGATATCTCCAAAAACACAGGAGGGAAAAGCCTTTTTGGTATTTCTTTGATTGCCGCTTTGGCGGGTTTTATTTTCGGTTTTGATACGGTTGTCATATCAGGAGCCAATCTCCCCATCAAGCAATTGTGGCATACCACTCCACTTTTTCATGGATTTTTTATCATGTCGATGGCCCTTTGGGGAACAGTCCTGGGGTCTATTTTTGGGGGTATTCCAACAGAAAAATATGGCAGGAAAAAGGTCCTGTTCTGGATAGGCATCTTGTTCAGCGTGTCTGCCATTGGCTCAGCATTGGCACAAGACCCCTATACATTTTCATTTTTCAGGTTCATGGGAGGCATTGGTATTGGCGTATCTTCTGTTGTGGCGCCCACCTATATTTCCGAAATTTCAACGCCGGCTTCAAGAGGGAGACTGGTAGCCATGTACCAATTCAATATTGTTTTCGGCATCCTCATAGCCTTTCTTTCCAATTATTTTTTAGAAGGATTTGGTGGCAGCAGTGATTGGCGCTGGATGTTGGGTGTGATGGCTGTTCCATCAATTATTTATACCGTGATGGTCCTTGGTATTCCGGAGAGTCCACGCTGGCTGGAAAGCAAGAACAACCAGCTGCAGGAATCAATCAGGCATGAACTTTTTGCTGCACGGAACAAACGGATCATTGGGCTTGCATTCATGATTGCATTTTTCAATCAGGTCTCGGGCATCAATTTCATTCTTTATTATGCGCCAGAGATTTTGGAAAGGGCTGGCCTTGCAGCAAAGGATTCGCTTTTCAATTCCATCGCCATCGGCGGAACCAACCTGGTGTTCACTTTTGTAGGTTTGTACCTGATTGATCGGCTGGGAAGAAAAACATTGCTGATCATTGGTTCCCTCGGTTACATCATCAGCCTTTCCATGGTGGCCTGGGCTTTTTATGCTGCTGCCTCACCTGCATTCCTGCTCTCTTTTTTACTTGCTTTTATTGCATCACACGCTATTGGTCAAGGGGCAGTGATCTGGGTTTTTATTGCAGAAATATTTCCCAACAAGATCAGGGCCCTAGGCCAATCATTTGGTGCCAGTGTGCATTGGGTTTTTGCAGCATTGATTACCTTGGTAACGCCTGTATTTTTAGATGCTGAAGACGGCATTTTCAAAGACAATCCATGGCCCATTTTTGCTTTTTTTGCTGGCATGATGGCGCTTCAGCTGATCTGGGTTTTTGTCAAGGTTCCGGAAACAAAAGGGGTATCCCTTGAAAAGCTGGAAGAGGATCTTGTGCGTTGATTGAATAATTTTTTAAGTGTAACCATGAAATATTTTTTGTTATTGCTTTCTCTTTTCAGTCTTTCCGGAAAGGGAATATCCAGGAAGGCAGAAAGGCCCAATATTCTTTTTCTGGCCATTGATGATCTTCGTCCTGATCTGGGTATTTATGGCAATGCAGTTGTACAATCTCCCAATATTGATCGGCTGGCATCCCAGGGCATGCATTTCACCAATCATTATGTTCAGGTGCCCACTTGTGGTGCTTCTCGCTCTGCACTGCTAACCGGCCTGAGGCCCAGAAATGGAGTGCAAATCAACAACAATGTATTTGAAAAGCAAACGGCTGGTAAACCCGAAACAACAAGGCCTGAATCCCTGGTGCACCAACTGAAAAGAAATGGTTACTATACCGTTGGTATTGGGAAAATCAGCCACGCTGTGGATGGGCGTGTATATCCTTATGATGAAGCTCCTGGTGATCTAATGGAGTTGCCCCATAGCTGGAATGAATTTCTTTTTAATCCTGGAAAATGGAAAGACGGATGGGATGCTTTTTTTGGTTACGCCAGCGGGGAAAGCCGGCAAACGATGAAGGGGAAAGTTGCTCCTTATGAGAGAGGGAATGTAGATGATATGGGATATCCAGACGGATTGACCGCAGCACTTGCCATTGAGCAATTGAAAAAATGCTCAAAAACAAATCAGCCTTTTTTTCTTGGTGTAGGTTTTTTCAAACCCCATCTTCCTTTTAATGCGCCAGATGCCTATTGGAACCTTTACAACAGGGAGGCCATGCCTTTGGCAACATCCAGAACACCCCCTAATGGGATCTCTATGGCCAGCCTGCAAAACAACAGTGAATTCAACAGTTATCAATCAGGTGATGAGCAGCCTACAATAGAACACCCCATCTCAGATGCCTATTCAAAAAAGCTGGTTCATGCCTATTACGCCGCCATCAGTTATGTTGATGCACAGGTGGGCAAGGTGCTGGATGAGCTCAAAAGAACTGGATTGGATAAAAATACAATTGTGGTGCTTTGGGGCGACCATGGTTGGCACCTGGGTGATCATGGGGTTTGGGGTAAACATACCTTGTTTGAATACTCCCTGAAAAGTCCACTCATCATCAAATTGCCTGGAAAACAAAATGCCAAAGGGGCGATCAGTAATGTGATCGAAACCATCGACCTGTTTCCGACCTTGTTGGAGTGGTGCAATGTGCCTTTGCCCTATGCAATGGATGGAAGAAGTTTTACCGACAGGATCAACAATAAGCCAAATAAAGAGGAAGAGGTTGCCTATGGTTATTTCAACAGGGGAATCACAATGAGGACCGTTCAGTACAGACTGACCAAATATTTCAGAAAGCAAGAGCCTGCCATTGAACTCTATGATCATTTTTCTGATCCAGCGGAACAGCGAAATATTGCAGCATCTTCTCCGGATCTTGTCAGGCAACTGATGCCTTTGTTGGAAAAAGGCGATACAGGATTGTATAAATAAAAGTATTTATAGAAAATAATTACTTTTATTTATACTAATTTAGCGACCGCTATCAACCATTATCTCCCTTAATTATTTATTTATCAAACCAATACTTATGCAACTGATTAAAATCAGGACACTGTTGCTATTCATCATGGCAACGGTAATTTCCTCCTTGGGTTTTGCCCAAACCGCTTACAAGGGAGTGGTAGTGTCTTCCAAAGACAATACTCCCGTGTCAGGGGCTTCTATTGTAAACAATTCAACAAAAGCAGGTACCAAAACTGATGCCAATGGAAGTTTTTCCATCAATGCAAAAGTCGGTGATCGCATCATGGTCTCCAGCGTGGGGTATACCAGTGTTGAAACGGTTGTTTTAAAGGGCTTGACTACCATCAACATCAAGCTTGATCCTACTGAAGAGAGCATGGAGTCTGTTGTGGTTGTAGGATATGCTACCCAGAAAAAAGTCAACCTGACCGGTGCTGTGTCCACCATTACTGCCAAACAGATTGAAGACAGGCCCATCACCAACCTTTCAACTTCTCTTGCAGGTTTGATGTCGGGCGTTTCAGTTCAACAAGGTTCTGGTCAGCCAGGATCTGATGGGGCTTCAATCACAGTAAGGGGAAGGGGAACATTGAGCGGATCCAGTCCTTTGATCATCATTGATGGTGTCATTGGTGCTTTGGATGCTGTCAATCCTCAGGATGTTGAATCAGTATCCGTTTTGAAAGATGCGGCCTCTGCTTCCATCTATGGTTCACAGGCAGGTAATGGTGTTATCCTGATCACGACAAAGAAAGGCACACGCAATAAATTATCTGTTACCTACAATGGCATTTACTCTTCTACCAGTCCGATGAACATGCCAAATTTTGTTACGAACTATGCTGACCACATGCGCTATACCAACGAAGCCCATACCAATCTTGGGCAAGCGGCAAGGTACAGTGCCTTGACCATTGCAGCCTGGGACTCTGCCAGCAAAATTCCTGATGCCTTGAATCCTCTGGGTGTTCCTAATTTTCTGGCTTATCCCAACACAGATTGGGCAGATGCATTTTTTTCCAATAGGTTGGTACAGAACCACAACCTGTCCATCAATGGAGGGTCAGATAAAACAACCTATCTCTTGTCTTTGGGATACCTAAACAACCAGGGAACAATTGAAAACACATGGAGCCAGCGTTTTCAGTTCAGGTCAAACATCGAGTCAAAAGTTACCAAGTTCCTGACCGTTGGATCACAAACATTTGCCCTTTTTCAGAATGATGCAATGGGTAATGTGACGGATGCATTCACCTTTCTCCGCGCAACCACACCCGGTATTGTGCCCCAATATGGAGGCAAATATGGGTATGCACAAATTTCTGAAGAGAACCAGCAGGCCAACAATGTATTTTCATTCCTGAACAACAGACTGGGTAAAGACCAGACTTCCAGGTTCAATACAACTGTATACGCTACTGCAACCATCCTGAAAGGACTGTCTTTTGAAACAAGGTTCAACTACCAGATGCGTCAGAATGAGTACAGGGCAAGAACAAATCCTAATGCAGGCGTGCGTTGGAATTTTGCCAACAATACACAAATGACTTTCCAGCCCAATCCTGCCAATCTTTCTTCTACCTATAGCTACGATAAAAACTACCAGATTACCTTGGACAATGTATTGCGCTATACCACTACATTGGGTAAAGACCATGACCTCTCAGCTTTTGTCGGATACAACCAGTTGTATTACAATTTTTACAATATTTCTGCATCCAAGCAAGGCATGATTGACTATAGCTTGTATGTTCCCAGTTCTGTGTTGAATCCAACTTCAACAACAGGAAGTGAGAACGATTGGGCCATCCGTTCTTTGTTTGGCCGTGTCAACTATGCGTTCAAGGGCAAGTATTTGCTCGAGGGAAACCTTCGTTATGACGGGGTTTCAAGATTTGCTCCAGAAAGCCGCTTTGGTTATTTCCCATCCGCTTCTGCAGGATGGAGAATCTCTGAAGAGAAGTTCATGGATGGTATCAAATGGATCAGCAACCTCAAACTGAGGGCATCATGGGGAGAACTGGGAAGTTATGCATCTGGCAACTACGATTGGCAGGCTACCTATTCACCCCGTCTGTATTCTTTCAACAATGTACAGGCATCTGGCCTGGCAGTTGGCAGGTTTGCCAATCCTGATTTGCAGTGGGAGTCCACCAACATCAAAAACATCGGTATCGATGCATCTTTGTTCGGCAACAAGCTGAATGTTGAATTGGATGTATTCAGAAGGAATACCAATGGTATCCTGTCTACCATTGCCATTCCGATTACTGCAGGAATCGCATCGGCCCCAACGGTCAATCTTGCTGCGGTACAAAACCAGGGATTTGAACTCACCCTTGGCACAAGAGGGAAAATAGGCAATGTAAGGTTCAACCTTTCTGGAAACTTTGCCTACACAGACAATATGGTTACCAAGTTCAGGGGTAAACTGGTTGAAGGATATGTTACAGATGCTGCTGGTGTGAAAACATACCAGTCAAACCTTGGTGCAGTATTCAACAACGGAGCATTGGAAGACAAGAAAATTGGGGAACATTATATTTACAAGACCTACAAAGGGTCTGGAACATATACAAATGCAGATGGATCTGTCAACATCAATGGGGGTCCAAAAGATGGCATGATCAGAACACCAGCTGATCTGGATTGGGCAAGAGCCATGTTGGCAGCAGGCTACAGACTGCGTCCAGGAACATCTGTCAGAAGAGATGCCATCTGGTACGGAGATCTTCTCTATGCAGATTTGAATGGTGATGGGGATTATGGAAATTCATTTGACCGTTATTTCACCGGCACCTCAACTCTTCCAAAATATGTATTCGGTTTTTCTGCAGATTTTACCTGGAAATCATTTGATCTTTCCTTGATATTCTCAGGTGCTGCTGGTCATCAAATCCAGTTCAATTCAATTGGGTACAACAACTCTGCAGTTGTTTGGGGAAATGCCATCAATGCTGATGTTGTAAAAAGCAGGTACTATTACAACGATGCTGATCCTGCCGATCCCAGGAACAACATCAACGGGAAAAACCCCAGGTTGAAAGTGGCGGATGCCCAGAATGCGCAAGCAAGTGATTGGTGGTTGTTTGATGGCAATTGGATGAAGTTGAGAAATCTTCAATTGGGCTACAATGTTCCATCCAATATTGTTAACAGGCTGGCCATCCAGCGGGCGAGGGTTTACTTCAGTGGAGAGAATCTTTTCATGCTCACATCATTCCCCGGATTGGATCCTGAATTGGGTGCAAGCATAACCTATCCCACCATGACGCAGTTTGCACTTGGCCTCAACATTACTTTCTAATCAACAAGAAAAAGACATTATATGAAAAAGATATTCATTTTGCTTTCATTGGTTTCAGTTGCTTTCAGCAGTTGCCAGAAAGACCTGCTCGATACAGAACCCTATGATCAACTTGGCAGTGAAACCATGTGGACCACAGACAACCTAACTGAATTGGGTGTCAATTCAATTTACAACGCCTTGCGGTTAGACCAGAATACAGGTTCAGCCTCAGGACTGGAATTGTACCAGTATGATCGTTTTGCTGTTGGTGGCATGCAGCGTGATGGAACAGATGCCTATTTGCTTGGAACCATCACTCCCTCGAATGGACTGTTCAGCAGCAACTGGAGAAACTTTTATGAGGGCATCATCAGGGCCAATACTGCCATTGCGAATATTCCCACAAAATCTCCTTCGCCAGAGGCAAAGAAAGCAAGGCTGATGGCTGAGTCCAAGTTTCTGAGGGCATACTTTTATTTTAGGCTCAATCAGGTATGGAAGGGTGTTCCCATTTACCTTGAACCATTCCTTTACTCTGAAGCCACCAAACCACGTTCAACAGAAGCAGAAATCTGGAATGTTGTGCTGAAAGACCTTAGTGATTGTATTGCTGAAACCAATCTTCCGGCAAAGTATGCCAAAGGCAATGCCAGTTATGGCAGGGTAACCAAAGGAGCAGCGTATGCACTTCGCGGAAAAGTATACATGTACATGGGCAGGTGGGCTGAGGCTGTTGCTGATTTTGCCAATGTTACTGCTTCCGGCTACAGACTTTTCAATGACTATCGTCTTTTGTTCAAGGAACAGAATGAGCAGTCTGATGAAATGATTTTTTCTATCCAGAATACTGGTATCGTTAATCTGGGATCAACAACACAATTCTTTTGTGGCACCCGTTCGTCCTTTGGTTCTTGCTGGAATACCTATATTGTTTCTCCCAATGGTGTGGATCTCTTTGAGAACATCAACGGAAGCAGGTTCAACTGGGATGCTGTTATACCAGGATACAGTACCATGAATGTTAGGGCAAGGCAGGTTTATTTTCTGCGTGATAACCTCACTGCTGCAGAGAGAACAGCAAGGGCAGCACAGGGAGCAGACATGACCAAATACCTGCCAGTTGGAAATGAGGCAAGGTTGAAGAGAGCATATGAAAACAGGGATCCGCGTTTGGAAGCCTCTGTCATTGTTCCTTATGCCACTTACAACGGAATTTTTGGTGTTGCTCCCGCAACAGTTACAAGCAGGTACCCCTTCAGGGCTGAAGCCGCTGTCAATGGTGACTTGAGGACTGATACTCAGTCTGAGTTTTATTACCTGCACAGGAAATTTGTATACGAGGGAAATGCTGAATTGTTGAACCGTGCGTTTGGACCCATCGATTTTCCAGTTATTCGTTACGCGGATGTTTTGCTGATGTGGGCCGAAGCGCTAACCGAACTTGGCGATCTTCCTGGCGCCATCGCCAGGGTGAATGAAGTGCGCACACGTGCAGGCATGCCACCGCTCCAGCAAACTGCTGCTGCAAGCCCTACCTTTATTGCCAATCAGTCAGCGCTGCGTGAGCGCATCCGCAACGAAAGGCGGGTTGAATTCCTGAATGAAGGCATCAATTATTTTGATGAATTGAGGTGGAAGACCTTGAAGGATACAAAGTTTGGCAATGGAAACGGACTGCGCAGTGTATGGGGTGCCAATATCGCCAACTATACATGGGGAGGAGACCATTTTTATACCTGGCCAATCCCTCAGGCTGAAATTCAAATCAACCCCAATCTTGTTCAGAATCCGGGCTGGCCGAATTAATCAATTTATTTTTCAGGCACATGAGATTTTCATGTGCCTTTTTTTATTTCAACGATTATTAAGCGTACGATGAGATTTAACAATTGTTCTATAGGCTTTGTCATTTTGGTTTTTCTTTTTTCAGGGGCCTGCAAAAAGAAGGAGCAATCAACCCAGGTTGCACCTGTTGTACCCACAACACCAGCACCTGCGGATTCGCGGTTCCCTGTCAATCTCCTGGTTGACTCGCTGACCCTGGCGTACATCAGGGCTGAGGCAATTGTCAACCCGGATATGTCAACGGCTGTTGCAACCATCATCAATTCTCCTTCGCTTTCAGCATTGTCCAAAACGCCTTCTCCTTTTGTTTCAGCAGATGCGAATAATTTTACCAATATCTCCAATCAGGCCACAGATTGTAAGATGTTGGCCCTGCGTTGGCTGATGTTGTACGAGAAAAGCCCAGCCGAAGCAAAGCCCTATTTTGACAAGGTGGTGAGCACGCTGCTTGCCTGGGTGAATGCCGGAAATGTTGCTACAACGCATATCCCCAATGAATCAAGTTATCTGGGCTTTTTTGAAGCCTATTCAGTGGTCAGGAGCCGTGCTGCTGCTGCAGACAAGGCCAAGATTGACAACTGGCTGTTGGCAAAACTATCTGTTTACAGGAATTTCCCTGCAAGGGTAAACAACTGGGAAACCATTCGCCTGAGTTTTCTTTATTACCTCGGCTATATGTTGAATTCAACCGTTACGCTTGATTATGCAGCAGGCGCCTATACAACACTGTTGAATGTCAACCTGATGGCGGGTGGAAAGTCAGAGGACCTGATCAGCAGGGATGCTTTTGCTTACCACGCCTATAACCTGGCATTTTATGCAAGGATATTCAAGGCCAAAGCATATTTCGAAGGATACAATGCCATGAATACATTCAAGAACAGGAAAAACAACATCAATGTTTCTGTGCAAGACATGATGAACTATTGGAGACCTTTTCTGGTTGACCCGCTCAACAATGTCCACATTGAATTTGTGAACACCAATTATGCTCCAGACAAGACAAGGACTGACTACAACAAACCCTATGTGCCTTCTTCCTCAGTATATGCGTTGGAGGAATTGTTGCTCGCATTTCCAGAGGTAACCACTTACCTGAAAGGAATCAGTTCTTCGGCAACACGGTATAACAGAAAAGTGAGCGGATTTCTCTACTGGCCCCAATAACAACCAACATGAATATTTTCCGATTACCTAAAGTATTGTTCGTTCTGTTTTTTTTTAGTGCCAACATGGTTTTTGCACAAAAGAATTTGTTGCAATCATCGGCAAGCAAGGCTGTGCTGGCATCAAGTCTGGTTCAATCGGACCAATGGATCAAATATCCCGCTTATGCTGATCGCAATGCCTGGGACCAGTACGCCGGAGTGAACAAGCCAGCCATCATCAAGGAAGGGGAAAGGTATTTGACATACGAATGGAAAGTCGTGAAAGCTACGGACTATCTGGCTTTTGAAAGAACCGGATCCCGGACAGCCATGGAGAATCCATTTGGCTCCAACAACACGGCATTGGCCAACCTGGTGCTTGCGGAACTCACGGAAGGGAAGGGTAGATTTCTTGACCAGATCATCAATGGTGTATGGCAGTTGTGCGACATGAGCTCCTGGGTTTTGTCTGCCCATCTGCCCGTTCAAAAATCAAGGCGTTCATTGCAAGAGTTGGATGAACAACTCATCGATCTTACCTCTGGAGACATGGGCTCTTTTCTTGCCTGGGTTCATCATTTTCTTGCCAAGGAATTTGACAAGGTGAATCCGGTGATTGCTGCCAGAATAAGACAGGAAATCAACAAACGCATTCTCTTACCATATATGCAAAGGAATGACATGTGGTGGCAGGCTTTGCAAGACAAACCCGGACAGATGGTCAACAACTGGAACCCCTGGTGCAATTTCAATGTATTGACCTGTTTTCTGTTGATGGAAAAGGACAAGGAAAAATTGACAGAGGCGGTTTACAAGACAATGGTTTCAACAGACCAATTCATCAACTACACCAAAGACGATGGAGCCTGTGAAGAAGGGCCATCTTATTGGGGACATGCTGCGGGAAAAATGTACGATTATCTGCAATTGTTGAAGTATGCAACAGGTGGCAAGGTTGATATCTTCAGCCATCCCAAAATAAAAAACATGGGTGAGTACATTGCCCGTTCCTATATTGGGAATGGATGGGTTGTCAATTTTGCGGATGCCTCAGCCAAGGGTGGTGGCAATGCAGGATTGGTGTACCGTTATGGTAAAGCGGTTCAAAGTGCAGAGATGATGGATTTTGCTGCCTACCTCCACAAGCGCGATGCTGAATCCATTCTAGAGGGGAGAGACCTGTTTCGGGCATTTGAAAGTTTTTGGTCGGTCAATGAGGTAAATACCCGTCAGGCCAAAACCTCAACATCGCCCTATACCTGGTATCCTCAAACTGAATTCTGTTACATGCGTGCAGGTGATGTTTTTTTTGCTGCCAAGGGCGGATACAACAATGAGAGCCATAACCACAATGATGTGGGCTCTTTCATGTATTATTACAAGGGCAAACCGTTCCTGATTGATGCCGGCGTAGGCACTTATACAAGGTTTACGTTCAGCAGCCAGCGTTACACAATCTGGACCATGCAAAGTGATTACCATAACCTGCCCAGGGTCAATGGCTTTTCACAGCCCAATGGCGCCCAATTCAAATCCCGCAATGCCAGTTTTGATCCTACAAGCATGGCATTCAACCTGGACATTGCCAATGCATATCCCGCAGATGCCCGCATCAAAAACTGGTGGCTGCGTTATATGCTGGCAGCAGATGGCAGCTTGTCTTTGACTGAGCAGTTTGAGATCAACAACCCCGCTGCACCCAATGAGATCAATTTTCTTACCGCAGTTGCTGCTGATAGCATTGCACCCGGAACCTTGTTGTTGAAGAATGGCGAAGCTGCTGTGAAAATGGTTTTTGATCCCAAAATTTTTGCATTTATCCAGGAGCCCGTTGACATCAACGACATGAGACTGACAAGGGTTTGGGGCAAAGCTGTTTATCGCATCAGTCTCAAGGCAAAATCTTTGCAGCCCAAGGGATCCTATGCATTCAAGTTCATTCCACAATAATGTTTTAATCTTAAATGTCTATTATGCCATCAAAATCATTGCTTGCCGTCGTATTCTTGCTCTTGTCCATGTCAGTGTTTTCCCAATCGGAAAAACTGTCGATGGATGCATTGATCAAAAGAAATCTTGCACTGGCCAAAGACCAGTATGCCTTGCTGGAATCAACACTTCCTGCTGATCGCATGCCCAAGTCTTATAACCTGCAAACGGAAAAACTCGAGACCAGCGATACGAAATGGTGGTGCAGTGGATTTTATCCTGGCACACTTTGGTACATTCACGAGTATACAAAAGATGCCGGTACCAAAAAGGCTGCAGAAGCAAGACTGGCCATCCTTGAAAAGGAAAAACATTTCAAGGGCAATCATGATCTTGGCTTCATGATGTATTGTTCTTTTGGGAACGCCTACAGGATCACTGGAAATCCTTCTTACAAGACCACCATTGATACTGCAGCCATGTCGCAAAAGAACAATACATCAT
>Ga0315902_10008191_pt1 | contig 14192 bp, 10 predicted proteins | sample LakEriMetagenome_9_FD_203523 | JGI IMG/M metagenome (GOLD analysis project Ga0315902, IMG submission 203523) | Freshwater fungal communities from buoy surface, Lake Erie, Ohio, United States - Buoy 12 MA117 | ecosystem: Environmental > Aquatic > Freshwater > Lake > Lake biofilm | place: USA... | reverse complement strand
CTTGTTGCCGCTACGCTTGACGGATGTTTGAACAGGTCCCATGTAGGTGATGTTTTCTCCATAGGCAAGGGCCCTTGCACCCAGTGAAAGCCTGTATCCCACCGGTTGTTTGTTCACCGGGTGGATGTCTTTACAATCACCACAATCTGTTATCACTACCATCGAGGTATTGGGCACACGTTGGTAAGACAAAAGCTGTGATTCCCTGATTTCAGGGGGCATGTCTCTGTAAGGCGCAACCTGTACAAACAAAAATGGAAAATCACCCAGCTTCCAGCGGCTTCTCCAATCATTGATCATGGCAGGAAACAGTGTTTGATAGAGTTTGGCTTCGGTCCTGTTGCTTTCGCCCTGGTACCAGATGGCTCCTTTGATGGCATAAGGAATCAGCGGGGCAATCATTGCATTGAACAATCCGTTATAAGCCGACTTTCTTTTTTCATCTGCCTTCATCAGGCCCTGCACCAGGGTGTCATTGGCCATCATGGCTTCCTTGCTGATCCATTTCTCTGCAGGCGTTCCTCCCCAGGAAGAATGGATGATGCCGATGGGCACATTCAACTTGGCCTGCAGGTCGCGTGCAAAAAAATAGGCCACTGCAGAAAACTCCACTACTGATGTGGTATCGCAAACCTTCCAGTCGGCCTTGATGTCTGTCTGTGGGTTGCTGTTTGTTTTTAAGGGGATGGTGATCATCCTGATGTTGTTGTTGGCTGCATTTTTTTTCTCTTCCAGCCAGTTGGTGAGGAGCTGCTGCCCCCTTCTGGGGCCCAGCTGGCGCTCCATGTTGGATTGTCCGCTGGCCAACCAAACTTCTCCGATCATGATGTCGTTCAGGGTGATGGTATTGTTGCCCTGGATGGTCATGGTATAAGGTCCACCAGCATTCATCGGCTGAAGGGAAACCTCCCATTTGCCATTTTGTGCAACAGTGCTGACCGTCTGTCCATTGATGGAAACCGTCACTTTTTCTCCGGCTGCAGCAGTACCCCAAACGGGTATGTTGATGCCCCGTTGCAATACGGCGTGGTTGTTGAACATCCCGTTAGGCTGAACATCAGCAAGGACCGAACTGAAGCAAAATAAGAGGAGAAAAGCAATGGCAGGCATCCTGGTCATGGTATCGTTTTTTAGCTGCCCTAAATTAAGGAACTAAACAATACATCACCTTATATTCATCAAACGAAAAAATATAAACCTCAATTCAGGAATCCACAAAATGCAAACAGCAATAAAGCTGACGAAAATCATGTACCTCAATAGCCGGTATCATCTGTCTGGCCATCATTTTGAAAGAGATTGGTAAACAAAACCAAAATCAACATGCGAACCATCCTCTTTATCATCATCATTGCAGGATCATATTTCCAGGGATATGGCCAACAACTTTCAGCAGAAAAAAAACCGCTTTACAATTACCTGATGGCCAAGAGCAAGCAGCAGAGAAAGACTGGTAAATACTTGTTGATAGGAGGCGGAATCGCCTATAGTGTTGGTGCTTTTTTTAGCCTCAACGATGGCCCAAGCACAGGGCTTAGTGATGCGGCGCCTGCTATACTTGGCCTTGGTGCTTGCTCACTTGTTGCCTGCATTCCATTCTATCTTTCTGCTGGATCAAAGATGCACAAGGCACAGGAATTGCTGGTATCCTTCCAGCTCGAGAAGCGCTACACACCTTTATCAGAGGGTATTTCGGCATCCCTTTATCCGGCGTTAGCCATCAAAATTCCAGTTTATTAGAGCGCTGCCAGGCGAATGTTCCTGAAACTGCAAGACATCTCATTGCCAGGATGCAACTGAAAACCAACAGGGCCCGATGCTGGCATATTCTCTGATGTATAGGTCATTACTTCATTGCCATTCAACCAAACAGTATAGGTACTTCCCATAACCTTCACCTTCATGGTATTCCAGTCTTTCAGCTTGAGAATATCCTTCACCTTGGCTTCAACAGGATAGCCTTTCTTGGGAATATAGGGTGATGCAGTAAGATCCCTTTTCAATGATCCGGAAATGCCGATCTGGATCTGGTCATGTTCTGACCGGAGAAAAATTCCGGAATCAACCGTGCCATCGCCCATCAGGAAATCAGCCTGGATGATGAAATTTTCATACTTGTTTTCAGACCACAAAATGCTGCCTTTTTTTTCAGGAGTGCTTTTCACAAAAATTACACCATCGTTGGCCGTCCACCATACGTTGTTGTCTGGAACAACCCATCCTTTAAAATTTTTTCCGTTGAAAATTTTTTTCAATTTGGGATCCTGTGCTTGTGTGGAGACAATCACCATCAACAACAAGAAAACGGCAAGTAATTTTTTCATGGAATGAATTTACGCAATTCATGTTATTTTGAAAAGAGACAATCAATTGGTTTTTGTCTTAAATTTAGAAATGCAACAATCATCCAACAACTCAAGGAGATCTTTTATCAGGTCTGCCGCAGGCAAGGCTGCTGTCGCCGCCATTGCCCCATCCGCATTTGCAATGGCCGAAACAACACAAACCGCTTCCGGAAATTCCCGCATAATCGGGGCCAACGACCGCATCCGCATTGCGGTGCTGGGCATCAATGGCCGGGGTAAAACCCATGTTGAAGAGATCATGGATCTTGCCGCGAAATCCAATGTTGAGGTGGTTGCACTCTGCGATCCTGACATGAACCTTCTTAAGGTTGCTGCTGCTGATTTTGAAAAGAAATACGGCAAGAAAGTGGCGATAGAACAAGACTTCAGGAAGATCTACGAAGACAAAAACATTGATGCCGTTACCCTTGCAACACCCAACCACTGGCATGCATTACAAACCATCTGGGCCTGTCAGGCAGGCAAGGACGTATACGTTGAAAAGCCCGCCACGCACAACATCCACGAGGGCAAGAAGATGATTGAGGCCGCCTACAAATACAACCGCATTGTTCAACATGGTGTGCAACTTCGCAGCTCAGTGGCCATCCGCGAAGCGGTCAAGCACCTGGAAGAAGGACTGATCGGAAGGGTATACATGTCACGCGGTTTGGTGTACCGCAGAAGGCCGGATATCGGTAACAAGGGCATCTCACCTATTCCTGCCGGCCTGAACTATGACCTCTGGTGCGGACCTGCACCCATGCGTCCTTTCAGCAAAAACCTTGTTCACTACAACTGGCATTGGCATTGGAACTATGGCAATGGCGATGTGGGCAACCAGGGCATCCACGAAACCGACCTCTGCATGTGGGGCCTGGGCGTAGACCAGCTTCCCGAAAGAATCACTTCCATGGGCGGAAAATTCCTTTGGGACGATTGCAAGGAAGTGCCTGAAGTGCAAACATCCATCTACCACTATCCCAAGCAAAAAAAGATCATCCAGTTTGAAGTACGCCACTGGAACACCAACCTGGAAGATGGTGCGGGTGTGGGCAATATATTTTATGGCGAAAAAGGCTATATGGTGGTCAAAGGGTACAATACCTATGAAACCTACCTTGGCGAAAAAAGGGAGAAGGGACCAAGCCGTTCTGAGGGCGGTGAACTGGGCCTGCATTTCCAAAACTGGTTTGATGCCATTCGCGCAAGAGACATGAGCATACAGAACGGACCGGTACAAACAGGGCATCTTTCCTCTTCACTGGCTCACCTGGGCAACATATCCTACCGCCTCGGTCGTCAGCTGGAATTTGATCCTGTGGCTGAGCGGTTCATTGGTGAGGGAGAGAATGAGGCGAATGCCATGCTGAGCCGTGATTACAGGGCGCCTTACCTGTTGCCAGACATCATTTGATTTTAATAAACCAGGATAAAAAACCAAGCCAGCTGTTCAGCTTCAAGGGGTAGCCCAGAGCAGGACAGCTGGCTTGCATTTATGTGGTATTTTGATGGCCTAATGAATTCATCAATATGAAGCAGGAGCAATATGTTGTGGGTGTAGATTATGGAACCGATTCAGTTCGGTCGATCATCGTCAATGCCTCAACAGGTGAAGAGATCAGTTCTGCCGTTCACTACTATGCCCGTTGGAAACAGCAGCTGTATTGTGACGCCGCAAACAATCAATTCAGGCAACATCCCCAGGATTATATCGATGGACTCGAGAACACCATCAGAGATTGTGTGGCAAAAGCTGGAGCTACCATTGCTGCCAATATCCGGGCCATTTCCATTGACACCACCGGCTCTACGCCAGTAGCTGTCAATGCTGCCGGAACACCTCTTGCCTTGCTGCCGGAATTTGAAAACAATCCGAATGCCATGTTCGTGTTGTGGAAAGACCATACCGCTTTAGAAGAAGCGGCAGCCATCAACCAACATGCCGCTACCTTCCCTGTCAATTATCTTCAATACGTTGGCGGCATCTACTCCTCAGAGTGGTTCTGGGCCAAATTGCTGCATATCCTCAAAGTGGATGAGGCCGTTGCCGCAAATACCGCTTCATGGGTAGAGCACTGCGACTGGATTCCTTTCCTGCTGACCGGAGGCAAGGATGCCAGGCTCATCAAGCGGGGCGTTTGCAGTGCAGGCCACAAGGCCCTTTGGGCTGAGGCCTTTGGCGGATTCCCTCCCAATCATTTTTTTGCCAGCCTCCACCCACTGCTGGATGGCTTCACGGATAAACTTTTTACCCAAACCTACACGGCCGACCAACAGGCCGGCATCATTTCAGGCGAATGGGCCGCAAGGCTTGGCCTGCCCACCGATGTGGTCATCGGCATTGGCGCCTTTGACGCACACATGGGTGCTGTGGGGGGCCAGATTGAGCCCTATCACCTGAGCAAGGTCATGGGCACTTCCACCTGCGACATGATGGTGGTGCCTGCAGCCGAAATTGGTAGCCAGTGTGTCAAAGGGATTTGTGGCCAGGTGGACGGCTCCATCATTCCAGGCATGATAGGACTGGAAGCAGGCCAATCTGCCTTCGGCGATGTCTACGCCTGGTACAGGTCGCTGCTGGAATGGCCCACCAAAACCCTTTTGGAAGATTCCAACATCATCAATAAGACCACTGCTGCAAAACTGCAGGAGGAAATCAGCGACAAACTGATCAGCCGCCTGTCTGCAGCAGCAGAAGCCCTGCCCCTTGACCCTGATGGCATCATCGCCATGGACTGGCTCAATGGAAGAAGAACGCCTGACGCCAACCAGGAGCTCAAGGCTGCCATTACCGGATTGTCCCTCGGCAGCGATGCCCCCAAAATTTTCAGGGCACTGGTGGAAGCCACCTGCTTTGGCGCAAGGGCAATCGTAGAACGTTTCATCGAAGAGGGCATCCCTGTCAAAGGCCTGATTGGCCTCGGCGGTGTTGCCAAAAAATCTCCCTACATCATGCAAATGATGGCGGATGTGATGAACATGCCCATCCGCATCCACAAAAGCGATCAGACCTGTGCCCTCGGCGCTGCCATGTTTGCTGCAACAGCTGCCGGCATCCACCCAACAGTGGAAATCGCCATGAAGGCGATGGGCAGTGGTTTTGAAAAAACGTATCTTCCCAACCAAGACTTTACCGGCATCTACGATGCCCGCTACAACCAATACAAACAACTGGGAAAATTCCTGGAACAATGAGCAACCATACCGCTTTAAAACAAGAAGCCTTTGAGGCCAACATGCAGCTGCCCAAACTGGGGCTGGTGCTCTTCACATTCGGCAACGTGAGTGTGGCCAACCGCGAAAAAGGGATTTTTGCCATCAAACCCAGCGGCATCCCCTACGAGGAACTGAGTCCCGAAAAAATGGTGATTGTTGATTTTGATGGCAACACACTCGAAGGAGACCTTCGTCCTTCTTCAGATACCAAGACCCATGCAGTCTTGTACAAACACTGGGAAAAGATTGGCGCCATCGTGCATACCCATTCTACCTATGCAACAGCATGGGCACAGTCCCTGCGGGACATTCCCATCTTTGGTACCACCCATGCAGACCACAATACGGTAGACATTCCCTGCGCAGCACCCATGGACGATGCCATGATTGCAGGCAATTATGAATACGAAACAGGCTTCCAGATCATGAACTGCTTCAAGGAAAAAGGCCTCAGTTATGAAGAAGTGGAAATGATGGTCGTGGGTAACCATGCCCCTTTTACCTGGGGAAAGAATGGCGACAAAGCAGTGTACAATGCAGCAGTGCTGGAGCAGGTAGCCAAAATGGCCTGGCTGACAGAACAGATCAACCCGAATGCACCGCGGCTCAAGGAAGCGCTGATCAAAAAACATTACGAAAGAAAACATGGCCCAGACAGCTATTACGGCCAATAACCCTTAACCCCTTAGCAACAATGAACCTCCCCAACCTGAAAGATTTTGAAGTCTGGTTTGTAACAGGCAGCCAGCACCTCTACGGACCTGAAACCTTGCTACAGGTGGCTGAGCATTCCGGAAAAATTGCCACCGCCCTTGACAAGTCCAAAAAAATTCCTCTGCGCGTGGTGTTCAAGCCCGTGGTAAAGTCTCCGGAGGAAATCTACCAATTGTGTGCCGAAGCCAATGCCACCAAAAACTGTATCGGCATCATTGCCTGGATGCATACTTTTTCGCCTGCAAAAATGTGGATCAACGGCCTCAAGATCCTGCAAAAACCGCTTTGCCATTTGCACACCCAGTTCAACCGCGACATCCCCTGGGGGAAAATCGACATGGACTTCATGAACCTGAACCAATCGGCCCATGGCGACAGGGAGTTTGGGTTCATCATGAGCCGGATGCGGATTGAACGCAAGGTGGTTACCGGCCATTGGCAAGACCCTGCCTTGCATGAGGAACTGAACATGTGGTGCCGTGCGGCAGCGGGATGGAACGATCTTCAGGGTGCCAATTTTGTGCGGTTTGGCGACAACATGCGCCAGGTTGCTGTTACTGAAGGAGACAAGGTGGAAGCCCAGATCAAATTTGGCTACAGCGTAAACACCCATGGGGTGGGCGATCTGGTGGCCGTCATCAACAAGATCAAAGACAAGCAGGTGGAAGACCTCTGTGGGGTTTATGAAAAAGAATACAAGCTGGCTGCGCCATTGAAAAAGAATGGCAAACAACGCCAATCATTGAAAGACGCAGCGAAGATTGAACTGGGATTGAGAAAATTCCTTGAAGACGGAAACTACAAGGGCTATACGGATACGTTTGAAGACCTGCATGGATTGGTGCAACTTCCTGGCATCGCCACACAACGATTGATGGCCGATGGATACGGCTTTGGCGGTGAAGGCGATTGGAAAACAGCAGCACTCGTACGTGCCATGAAAGTGATGGGCCATGGACTGCCTGGAGGAAACTCCTTCATGGAAGACTATACCTATCATTTTGAACCGGGCAACAACATGGTGCTGGGCTCACACATGCTGGAAATCTGCCCAAGCATTGCCAATGCCAAACCTTCCTGCGAGATCCATCCCCTGGGCATCGGAGGAAAAGCAGATCCGGTGCGCCTGGTCTTCAATGTCAACGGTGGTGCGGCGTTGAACGCGTCTATCGTAGACATGGGCAACAGGTTCAGGTTGATTGTCAACGAGGTGCAAGCGGTAAAGCCAAAGCAGGCCTTGCCAAAGCTTCCTGTTGCCAGGGTCTTGTGTAAACCCCTGCCTGATATGCAAACAGCCTGTTCAGGCTGGATCCTTTCAGGGGGCGCACACCATACGGCTTATAGCCAGAACCTCAACAGCGACTGTCTTCAGAGCTTTGCAGAAATGGCAAAAATTGAAATGGTGCTGATCAACAAAAATTCTACGTTGTATGGCATCAAAAACGAGTTGCGCTGGAATGAAGTATATTACAGATAACCCTTCCCACTAACAACCAAAACCAACGATTATGGGCTCCTTGCAAACGATTGACTTTGTCGTATTCCTGATTTATTTTGTGATTGTTGCCGGTTATGGCTACTGGATCTACAACAAAAAGAAAAAAACCACCACAGATACCAAAGACTTTTTCCTGGCTGAGGGTTCCCTCACCTGGTGGGCCATCGGTGCTTCGTTGATTGCCTCCAATATTTCTGCAGAGCAGTTCATCGGCATGAGTGGAGAAGGCTTTTTCGCCGGGATTGCCGTTTCTGCTTACGAGTGGATTGCAGCCCTGGGGCTGATCATCATTGCCATCTGGTTCATGCCGATTTACCTGAAGAACAAGATCTTCACGATGCCACAGTTTCTGACCAACCGGTACAACGATTCAGTGGCACTGATCATGGCGATTTTCTGGCTCTTCCTCTACATTTTTGTAAACCTCACTTCAATTCTTTATTTGGGCGCTGTGGCCATCAATGGCTTGCTGGGTGGCGATTACCTTCACCTGATCATGATCGTGTTGATGCTTTTTGCGGTCATCATCACCCTGGGCGGCATGAAAGTAATTGGTTACACAGATGTGATTCAAGTGGCCGTACTGATCATCGGCGGTCTTGCCACCACCTACATGGCCCTGACCATCGTGAGCGACAAGTTTGGTTCGGGTGGAACGGCATGGGCAGGGTTCACAGACCTCATGAGACTGGCCCCCGATCATTTCCACATGATCCTGCCAAAGCCTGAGGTAACAACGGCCACCATCGACCAACCCGTCAACCTCGACATCCAGAAATATGTGGTCTTGCCCGGCATCGCCATGTATTTCGCAGGGCAATGGATCGTGAACCTCAACTACTGGGGTTGTAACCAATACATCACACAAAGGGCGCTGGGCGCGGATTTGCAGACTGCCCGCACCGGCATTCTTTTTGCAGGATTCATCAAGCTCCTGATGCCTGTGATTGTGATGCTTCCCGGTATTGCTGCCTATGTGCTGTTCAAAAATGGCTACCTCCCACAGCTGGAAGGTGGCAGCAAAGACGGGGCCTATTCCGCCATCCTTGGCTTTCTTCCCGCAGGGCTGAAGGGCCTTTCAATTGCTGCATTGACGGCAGCCATTGTGGCTTCCCTTGCCGGAAAGGCCAACAGCATCTCCACCATTTTTACGCTGGACATTTTCAAGAAATACATCAGCAAGGAAGCCGATGAAAAGAAACTGGTATGGACAGGGCGTTTGGCCATTGTTGCCTCCATGTTTGTGGCCCTGCTGTTTACCTGGAAAGATTCCCTGGGGATTGGCGGCGAAGGTGGATTCACCTTTATCCAGAAATACACTGGCTTCATCAGCCCTGGTGTTTTTGCCATGTTCATCTTGGGGATGTTCTGGAAACGCACCACCGGTACAGCAGCCCTGGTGGGCGTTGTGTTGGGCTTTTTGCTGGCCATCTTCTTCAACAACTATGCTGTGGGCATTTTCGGAAAAGAAACCCTGTTGTATACCGCATACGAATACCAGAAAATGGAAGGCGGCATCGTGAAGACCGTGGTTGAAATTCCATTCCTGATCAACATGGGATGGTCATTCTTCATCACTGTTGGTACCATGGTACTGATCAGCCTGGCTGGTCCGAAGGTGAATCCAAAAGCATTTGAAACAGATAAATCAATGCTGAAACTGAAGCCGCAAACCATTGCCCTGATAGTAGCCACCCTGATGATTCTTGCAGCTTTGTATGTGAGATTCTGGTAGGATATCCCTTTTTGTTTAAGCAAAAGCCTTCCAACCTTGGAGGGCTTTTCTTTTTTCATGATAAAATGGTCACCTTTGTGCCCATGCCAGCCGCCAAATTTTTATTGACCACGCTCAATGCCAAATACATCCACATGAATCTGGCCATTCGGCTCTTGTACGAGCTGAACAAGGGCGATGAGCGGTTGAGCTGGAAGGAGTTTACCATCAAGGAAAATCCTGACGAGATTGCAGCCTATTGCAGCCAGTTTGATGTGGTCTGTTTCAGTTGCTATATCTGGAACATTACCCAAACATTGGCGGTGGCTGAAAAAATCAAGGCCCTCAACCCCCATGCCAGGATCTTGATGGGAGGGCCGGAAGTTGCCTATGACTGGCAAGCAATGATTCAGCTGGATTGCATCGATTTTATCGTTACCGGTGAAGGTGAAATTCCTTTCTCGGCCTTCCTGAAACAGTATCCGCAGGTGGGGTCCATCAACAACATTGTCTCCAAACAAAATGGTGAGTTGATCTACCAGCAACAGGGAATCAATTTTCCGCTGGAACAATACGCAGGCACCAATCCTTACCAAAACGAAGATCCAGAAACCCTCCGCAACCGGGTATTGTACATAGAAACTTCCAGGGGATGTCCTTACAAATGCGAATTCTGTCTGGCCAGTCTGGACAATGGTGTTCGCTACCTGCCCACCGAACACATCAAGAGCAACCTGCTTTACCTGATGACGCATGGGCGGGTGATCAAGTTTCTTGACAGGACCTTCAATGTAAAAAAAGATTTTACCCTGGATATATTCCAGTTCATCCTGGACCACGCAAGACCAGACAATGTTTTTCAATTTGAGATTACTGCAGATATTCTTCATCCTGCCATCATGCAGTTCATCAAGGAGAAGGTTCCCAGGGGGATGTTCCGTTTTGAAATTGGCATCCAGACCGTCAACCAGAAAGCCAACCTTGAAGTAAGCAGGAAGCAGAATTTTGACAAGACCAAGGGTGTCATCCTCGAACTCAAAGACCATGTAGAGATGCACCTGGACCTGATTGTCGGTCTGCCGCTGGATTACTGGAACGACATCAAATTCAGTTTCGAAGAGGTGTTTAAATTGTTTCCACCCGAACTGCAACTGGGCTTTTTGAAATTTCTGAAGGGCACGCCGGTAAGAGACAAGCACCAGGACCATGGATATGTTTTCGATCCCGTTGCGCCCTATCAGATTATCAGGAGCAACTACCTCTCTGAGCAAGAACTGGCCGACATCACCCTGCTGGAACATGCACTGGAAATATACTGGAACAAGCCAAGGCTGTTCAATACACTCAAGTATGTAACCGCCCAGTACAGCATCTTCGATTTTCTGCTCGGGCTGGGCCGTTACTTTGAACAGCAACACGGAAAATTCATTGGCTTCAGCCTCGACAAGGTATACGAAATTGCTGCAGGATACATTGCAGCATTTTTCCCGAATGATAAAATATTGCAGGAATTGCTGGCCATTGATTATTATCTGCAATACAAGATAAAACCCACATCACGCTTTGTTGAAGAGATTGACAAAAAGGAAAAATTCAGCCTGCTTGAAGCGCTGAAATTGCCACATAACAAATTTCGGTATACGGTGCTGAACATCAGCTTTGACCATCAGCAGTTCATCAACGACAACAGCATCACAGCAGCCAACGAAATCCTGATCATTGAATTTACTGGCACTGAAAAACCCAAAATCATTCATTCGATTGCACAGGGAATGACGGCATAAGGCTGCCAACAAAAAAGGCCCTCCATTGCTGGAAGGCCTTGCAGGATAGTTTTGGGGCTTAAATCTTATAGTACTGTTCCCAACCTTTTCTTGGTGGCTCACCCACCAGCAACTGGTTGGCGAGTTTGTTGTTGGTGATTTGTTTTTTCTTCCTGTCAAACTTCAATGTTGTATTGAGCATTTGTGACAGTACACCCAAACAGAAGACCTGGCTCAACGGACCTGCAATCGCAAACGGAGAACGCGTCTCCTCCTGGCCCATACAGGCTTTCAGGAAGTTGGCATAGTGGTTCGATGGACTGGCAGGCACTTCAGGAAGTTTGGAAGCCATTTCCCTGGCCTTTTCTTCGGGGATGATGGAAAGCGTGCTTCCATGAGAACCGCCTTTGAAGATCAGGTCCTTGCTGTAGATGATTTTTCCAGGATTCAACTTCTGTGATTGGATGGCTCCATTGCTTGGCGCAGGAATATTTGCATCCAGCTTTGCTGAAGAGCCATATCCTTCTGGCAAAGGAGGAAGGTTGTTCAATCCATCGTACCAGGTGATGTCACAGGCTGGCATTCCTTTTCTTTCAGGGAACTTGAACCGAATGGTTGAAGAATAGGGATAGAAGAATGGATTGTGCTGATCGGCCCTCAACATGCTGATTTCTGTTGGAAGTCCCAGGTCAAGAAACTGGTGAGCGGTATCAATCAGGTGTGCACCCCAGTCTCCGAGGGCACCCATTCCGAAATCATACCAGCAACGCCATTGGCCGTTGTGGTAATCGTGGTTGTAGTCATGTTCTTTCACTACGCCATGCCAGGTATCCCAGTCAAGCGTTGAGGGGATGGCCTCTTTGGCAGGAAGGCTCTTGATCTTTGGATCGAAGGCATGCCAGCGACGCGCTGAGTTCATGTGCGCGGTGATGGCCGTTACATCTTTGATGATGCCAGCCTCAGTCCATGCCTTGAACTGAAAATAGTTGGCTTCGGAGTGTCCCTGGTTGCCCATTTGGGTAACCAGCTTGCTGTGTTTTTTAGCAGCCTTCATCATCAGCTCAACTTCGTTGAACGTGCGCGCCATCGGCTTTTCAACGTACACATGCTTGCCCAGGGAAAGGGCCATCATGGTGATGGCAAAATGCGAATGGTCGGGAACACCGATGCTCACCGCTTCGATTTCATTTCCCATTTTATCGAACATCTTGCGGAAGTCCTGAAACCTAGGTACATCAGGAAACTGTTTCAAAACAGCCTGTGTCTGGGGAGCGCCCATGTCTACATCACAGAAGGCCACAAATTCAGCGAGTCCGGATTTGTGAAACTGCATGAGGTCTGAAGCACCCTGGTTACCAATACCAATGCAAGCGAGTTTTACTTTTTCGCCAGCCTTGCGGTTAGACCTTGCCTGTGTAAAAAGGGAAGGCATGGATGCAGCTGCTGTTACCAGTGCTGTATCTTTTAGAAATTTACGGCGTGAATCGTTGTTCAATTTCATTTGACAATCGTTTGAAATAAAAATAATGAATACCTGATTCTAAATATCGTATAAATTTAAATGTAATTGACGCCCTGTTGAACCCGAATCGGTTAATTCTGCTAAATCCTTTTCGTTGGATTGTCCATCACAGGTAAAGATTATTGGAGTGACAATTGCACGGCAACAGGAAAATGATCTGAAGGAAATTTTCCATTGTAGGTATCGGTCAAGACGGCCCATTTGCTTGCCTTAAAATGAGAACTCACAAATACATGATCAATCACATCATTCCTGATGCCATCATGCCGAAAACTGTTGAAGCTTCCGTTGGGCTGATAGACCATCTTCGCAAGCCCATGGCTGTCTTTCAAAATTCCGGAGGAAGCAACATGCAGGTACCATTCGCTTTCCCTGTTGCCGTTGAGGTCTCCCATGAAAACCACAGGATTCTCCCCGGCGATGGATTTTATTTTTTCCATGATCAGTTTGCTGCTTTCCACCCGCGCCTGTACACCTTGATGATCATAATGCGCATTGAAGACAAAAAATACTTTTCCTGTTTTCTTGTCCTTCAGGCTCACCCAGCTGCAGATCCTGTTGAGTTTTGCATCCCATCCAGGTCCAACTTTTTCAGGTGTGGAAGACAACCAAAAATCTCCACTGGCCTCCAGCGTGTATTTGCTGGTCTTGTAAAAGATTGCGGAATGTTCTCCTGCCGCTTTTCCATCGTCCCTGCCCACGCCATGGTAAACATAGCCTTTCAACCCTGCCTGCATGTCATCCAGCTGGTTTTTCAGGGCTTCCTGCACGCCTACCGCATCAAAATTATGATAGCGGATCAGCGCCGTCACGGGATCCTTCCTGTCTTTCCAAAGGTTTCCGCTGTCGCGGGGATTGTCGTAACGAATATTAAAGGTGGCAATATGCATGGTCTGTGATTCGCTTTTCATGCCATTCAACAATGCAAACAGCACAAGAAAAATTATTTTTCGCATGGGGATGATTTGACAACTAATGTAGTCCTTTTCTTCTTCAGATCATTTTACAAGATCGCGTTCAAAACCAATACACCTGCCAGACCGATGATTGAAATCAGGGTCTCCATCACGGTCCAGGACAAGAAGGTTTGTTTCAGGGTAAGCTTGAAAAATTCCTTGTACATCCAAAAACCAGAATCATTGATGTGCGAGCCAAAAACAGATCCGCTGCCTACAGCCAATACCATCAACTCTGGCGATACGGTTCCTGCAGCAAGCAAGGGAGAAACAATTCCGGCAGCGGTAATGCCCGCCACTGTTGCAGATCCAATCATGACCCTCAGCAATGCTGTGATGACCCATCCAAAAACCAAGGGTGGCATCTGCCATTTGCTGCTGAGCGCGGCGATATAACTGCCCGTGCCACTGTCTTGCAAGACCTGCTTGAAAACCCCGCCAGCAGTGATGATCAGCAAAAT